>SXGQ01228419.1_pt1 | contig 33429 bp, 38 predicted proteins | sample 3178371 | NCBI WGS metagenome assembly SXGQ01 (sample SAMN11356859, study PRJNA531348) | freshwater metagenome | isolation source: freshwater sample F1-20 | place: China: Fuxian Lake, Yuxi | collected 2017-12-25 | reverse complement strand
GACGCCGACGTCGTCATGTTCATCTACCGAGACGACGTCTACAACCTCGACTCACCCGATCGCGGTACCGCCGAAATCCTTATCAGCAAGCACCGAAACGGGCCCACGGGCATGGTGCGCCTTGCGTTCCTCGATCACTACACAAAGTTCGCCAATATGGCGCGAGGCACCTGAACATCTACCCCATGAACTTCGTCATTTTCGATTATGCGGCATGAAGAAGTGAGTCGGTCGCCCCATCATCGTCTGGCTCAACCTCGTTGCGATGGTTCGATTTGCGGCGCCAAACGAGATAGATCAGCGAGCCTGTCGCAATCGGGAGTGCAAAGGTGAATGCTCGATAGACGATCACTGCCGAGAGTGCGACGGATGGTTCCACTCCGGCACCCATGAGCCCTGCGGTGATCGCACCGTCGAGAACGCCGACACCGCCAGGAGTAGGGATGAACGACGTCGCGACTCTGGCGATCAAATAAGCGCGAAGAATATCAAGAGCGGAAATCGCAGACGGCGAAAGATCGTTGATCACAACGACGAGTATGAGCGCACCAAACAAGGTGGAAAGTGCTCCGGCGCCAATGAGTTTTGGTGCGCGATTGCGGACAAGTTCGTTCGCTCCCGACCGAAAGCGGTGCACGGAGGCCCGGAACCTGGCTCTGCGAAACGCCCCTTGTGTCCGACTCGTTCGTGTAATGGTGTTTTCGATGAAATGCAGGAGGGCTTGACTTGCCCGAGAGTCGCTGCTCAGAACCATCCAGATGATGCAGGAAAGTAGGAGCGCAATCAGCGCACTCCCTATTTGCAACAGGTCGATGGTGTTGGTCCCGCGCAAAATCATTGAGGCTCCAATGATGATGAGGAGACAAACCCAACGACCAATTGCGAATGCTTGACCGCTGGCGAAGACGGTGAGGGCAGCTTGTTCGGATCCGTGGCCGAGGCTCCGACAGATCCTTATTCGAGCTGCGATTCCAACGACTGATCCGCCCGGGAGCCCATTGGCCGCAGTGAGGTTGACTTGATCGAGCACGACCCCGTTTCGGATTCGAAGGTGTGAATGTGTGAGTCGATACACGATTCCTCGGGAGATCAGCATTGTGAACCAGCACGCAGCAACAAGAGCAAGGGCCGGAAGGGTGAGTGAACCGAGTTGGGTGAAGGCGGAACCAAGAAGCTCGCGAAGCCTCACCCCCGCAACTCCAAGTGCAAGAACCACCACAACGAAACCAATCGGATACGACCAACGACGGAACTTGTGGTTCGACCAACACTGACTGAGGGTGTTTCTCCTCACCGTCTGATGCGGTGAAGACACCGACAGAGAAACTGCGGCCGGATCCGGTCTAATGACCGACTTTCTGGTCACGAGAGCGACGGTACAGAAGCGGGTTCACCGTGAATAGAGCGAACGGTGTCTGTTCGCCTCGAAATCACATGATGCTCACCATGCCGTCACCTGAGCGTCACCAACGGTTGATTTCTAGGCCGAAACAGGGCTCGAGGCACCTGAACAGGCTTTTTCACCAGCCACTACTACGCTCTGTCGTATGTCAAGGCCGGTTCTACCGCAGCCGAAAGTGCGTCGTGGGCTGTTTGGTCTCGTGGCGATGTTCGCCGTGCTCTTCCTATGGGCTGGTCCCGCCGCCGCACATGTTGATTTCCTCGGCAGTACCCCGGGAAATGTTTCGACAGTGCCTGGTCCGGTCTCCGAGGTGGTTTTTGAGTTCTCAGGCGAGGCCGACCCCATTACCAACGACTTTCGAATTGAAAACTCGGCTGGCGACTCCATTCCTATTCGTTCCGTCGCGAATGATGGCGACAACAAAATTTTGGTGACAACAGCCGACCCCATCAACGTTGGTCGGACCAAAGTCTTTTGGGCGCTTCGTGGCGCTGACGGGCACAAGATGTCGGGTTCAATTGTCTTCACGGCCACTCAGGCTCCTGCCGCCGCGGTGCCGGCACCAGAAGCTTCGGGCACTCCAAAGGCAACCGCTCCAACTTCGAACACCGTCAGTGAAGGCGTTGATGACGGTTTGGCGCAAGGCTCACCGTTTCCGGAAGTAACGCTCACGTCAAGCGACTCGGGATTCGCTGAAACAGTTGGAGTAGTTGCGCGCTGGCTTGTCTATGGGGCAGTGCTCCTTGCCGTTGGAGCATTGGCGTATCTGCTTTGGGTCCACAGGGGTACTCGTTTAGAGAGCCGGCGAATTGTTTTCTTCATTAGGCGGGCTGCGGTTCTTATCGTTATTGGTTCTGTCGTCGAGTGGTTTGCGCAGCTTGCGCTCTGGAATGGCGATGGGATCGGGGACCTTGTTCGCCCAGCGGTCTGGGGCGAGCTCGGATCTACGGGATTCGCACTCGGCACGCTTTTTCGCATTGTCGGTGCTGTGCTTGTGCTTCGATTCGTCGCCATTGAGGTCGTTCATGATGATGCCTTTGACGACGCCAGAGCAGCGGACCTCGATTGGATCACCGAGCCGGAGGTACGCGGTTCGGTGATGCTTGATCGTCAATCACGCTCAGAAACATTGACTCGGGTCAGGGTTGAGTCAGGGCCCCTTGCTCTGCTTGGAGCAGCCCTTTTAGTGCTTTCTGAATCCTTCATTGGCCACACCGCAAGCATTGAACCTCGTGTTCTTATGGGAGTAAGCGGCGCAGTGCATCTGACGGCAGCAGCTATCTGGGCCGCTGGCGCATGGTTGCTGGCAGCAACGCTGTGGCGGCGCCATCGGCGGAACGAGCCTCTGAATGCGCGACTTTTAGTCACTCGATTCTCAGTCCTAGCAACGTGGTCACTGGTTGCAGTGGCGTTGTCGGGGACGGTCCTGGCCTGGGCGATTCTTGAGCAGCCATCGGCCTTGTGGGCGTCGGAGTTTGGTCGACTGTTACTCGCGAAGGTTGTTGTGGTTATCGCTATAGGAGGTATTGGTCTTCATAATCATCGAGTGCTTCTCCCCGCGCTTGTGTCGGGTGATGAATCCTCTGAGCAACGTTTTCGCCGGACGATTGCGATTGAGTCATTGCTCTTCGTTGTTGTCCTTTTGATTACTTCTCTCCTTGTCATCGCTAATCCGCTTTCGTAAGTGTTCTGCGTATTCATTCCATCGGCTATTGATCTTCCCCCGTTTCCAGTCCACAAATAATTGAGGTGCAAAATGAACTACCGCCGTGTTTTCTCGTTGATAACCGCGACCATCGCTGCCGGAGCACTTGTCGCTGCATGCTCTTCCGGTGAGAGTCACTCTTCAATGTCGGACGCTTCAAAGCCGACAATTCCAGCGTCGGCGAATTTTAACTCCACTGATGTTGGCTTTGCGCAGGGAATGATCCCTCATCACGTGCAGGCGGTGGAGATGGCCGACCTTGCGTTGGAAAAGACCACGAATGCCGATGTGCTTGCGTTGGCGAAGCAAATCAAGGCGGCGCAGAATCCCGAAATTCAAACGATGTCCGGTTGGTTGGAAAGTTGGGGCCAGAAAGTTCCCTCCACAGACGTTGGTGCCGGTCACGATATGGCCAACATGGACGGAATGATGATGGACGGAATGATGACCGAAGCCGACATGAAGAAACTCGAGTCATCATCGGGAACGGCGTTCGACAGACTCTGGATCGAACTCATGATTCAGCACCATGAGGGCGCAGTTCGAATGTCGGAAGACGAACTGAAAGATGGCAAAAACCCTGACGTGAAGGCACTTGCTCAGACGATCATTACGTCACAGCAGGCTGAAATCACTGAAATGAATGTATTGCTGACGAAACTTCCGAGTTGAATTCCGATCCGTTGCACTCGTTGGTGAGGAGGCGACAGCCGTGATGAGTCGACGACCGCTTGGATCACTTGAGTCAGAAATACTTGAAGTCCTTTGGAAGAGTGGCGTCCCGCTTACTCCATCCGAAGTTCTTGATCGACTCGATGCTGATCTTGCGTACACAACTGTTATGACGGTTCTTGGTCGATTGTGGGGAAAGGGGCTTGCTGATCGGACGAAGACGGGTCGCGCCTTTGCCTATTCCGCAGCAGTGAGCGAGGCCGACTTCTCTGCCGATCGAATGCGAAAGGTGCTCGACGAAAGTAGTGACAGACTTGCCACGATGTCGCATTTCCTTGATGGGCTTGATAGTGGTCAGCAGCGCGAATTGCGCAGGATGCTTGAGGATCTTGCGTGATGAGTGCTCACTTCCTCTTGCCGTTTCTCCTCGTCATCGTTTGTCTCGGGAGTGCGTGGTTCTTAGCCCGGTTCCTTGCCCCGAGTGTTGGCGTGGTGACACTCACGGTTTCGGTAATGCTGGCATTTTGCACAACCATTTTGATGTTCGTGCAACTTGGTGGCGCAGGGATTTCAGAGGTCGCTTTTGTTTCTGACGCGCTTGGGTGGTGTCGTGCGCTCTACGGGGGTGACCATGGTGCACCGCTGTTTCTTGGAGTCGTTACTACCCTCGTTCTCGGGCTGATCGCAGCGCGAATGGGCCGTCATGTCCATCGCGTTTTTCAAGATCGCAACGCGTTTGGTGATGTTGACGGAGTTGAGGTCGTTCGGTCGAGTCAGCCAGTTGCCTTTGCGGTCCCAGGTCCCCGAGGTGGCGTCGTAATCAGCAGCTCATTGCTTTTCGCTCTTGATCGTCATGAGCGGAGTGTGGTTCTTGCCCACGAAAACGCTCATCTCCGTCATCGACATCACCTCTACATTCATCTCGTTGAGACGTGTGCCAAAGGGCTTCCTCTTCTTCGTCCGTTTGCTCGCAAGGTGAAATATTTGACCGAACGGTGGGCCGATGAATCAGCAGCCGAGCGCGTCGGCTCTCGGGACCTCGTAGCAACGACGATTGCTCGGGTGGCGCTGCTTCCATCAAGCGAGATGAGGGCGCACTCGCTTTCGATTGGTGGCGGCAATGTCGTCACCCGAGTCGAGGCGCTGGTTGCGCCACTCCCCGTTACGCCAGTGCGAGTCACTCTTTTCGGTTGCTCTGTGGTGATTACTGCGGTGCTTGGTCTTATTCTTCAACTGCACCATCTGGTCGATTTCGTCACTCATGCCGGGCATCTCTAACTTTCGACAGAGCGGACATTCTTGGAGAGCGCGCCCTACGCTGTTGCTATGAAACTTGGGGATGAAGTCACCGTGCACATGAATGCCTCACCGGAACAGGTATGGGCGTTGGTGAGCGATGTCACGCAGATTGGGCGCTACAGCCCCGAAACCTTTGAAGGCGAATGGCTCGATGGCGCAACGGGTCCAGCAGTCGGTGCGCGCTTTCGCGGCCACGTGAAGCGGAACCAAAAAGGACCGACCTATTGGACCAAGTGTTATGTGACTGCCTGCGAACCCGGTAAGGAATTCGCATTCGGTGTTGGTGAGCCTGGCAAAGCGGCAATCAATTGGGGCTACCGACTCGCGCCGGGGGCAAACGGCGGCACTGATGTCACCGAGTACTTCCAACTAGCTCCGAAACTTCCTATGAAGATCTACTGGGGATTGTTGGGATGGAGCCGGGGCAAGACCAACCGCAACGGTATGCGAACCACTCTTGAACGCATCAAGAAGGTCGCCGAGGCGGACGCGGCGTCGACAACCTGACGTAGGTCGTCAGATCACTGCACCGACGGCGTCGGAACTGGAGACCACCGGAAGTCCGGTCTTCTCCCATACCTGCATTCCACCGGTCATGTTCACTGCATCGATGCCGTGGTTGATGAGCCATGCAGTGACCTTGCCCGAACGATTGCCTGATCGACAGATCACGACGATTCGGCGGCCATCACGGAGTTGGTCAAGTCGGTCAGGAAGATCGCTCATTGCAATGTGGATAGCGGCGGGTGCGTGACCCGCTTCCCACTCGTCGTTCTCACGAACATCAAGCCAAAGGGCATCCGCGTCGGCGGCAGCGGTTTCAACATCAACTGCGGGAAGCGTGGCCGGAATGTTGCCGGTCGACCACGCGGTGTAGCCGCCAATGAGATCAGAAACATCGGTGAATCCGTGTGATCGCAGAAGACTCGAAGCGATTGCTGAGCGGTAACCGCCAGCGCAGAACACGACGGTTGGGGCGTTCGGGTCAAGCTCGCCCAGGTTGCGAAGGAGCGATGGCAGGCCGATGTGTTTCGCGCCAGGAACGGAGCCGAGGGCCACTTCCCCAGGATTACGAACGTCAACCAGAACAAGATCTTTCACGGATGCGATTCGTTCTGCGAGATCGTCAACTGAGAGTCGTGACAAGCGTTCGACATGTTGGGGATAAGAAACGAAGGTGGCGATTGGTTCTGTGAGGGCACCGATGACGTTGTCGAAACCAATACGAGCGAGCCGCATCTTCGCCTCAGGTTCGTGACCAGGATCGGTCACCAAGATGATGGGTGTTCCTGGCTCCATAACCTCGCCGGTGTATTCGGCGAATCGACCGCCAAGTCCGATGTTGATCGAGCCACGTAGATGTCCTTGTGAAAAAGCAAGGTCATCACGTGCGTCGATAACAACCGCGCCGCCGGCTTGATGCATGAGAACCGTTGCAAGGTCGAGTCCCTTGACGGTGACATCGTGATCAAGAAGTGCACGTGACTCGCGGTTCTTGTTGGCAGCAAAGGCGAAATACAACGGAGCCACTGACTGACCTTGAGTGACGACGTCGACGAAGTCTTCAGCAACCATTGGCTGCAGCGCATAATTCATGCGTCGTTGCTCGCCAATAGTCGACACAGTTTCGGTAGACAGATTCTTTCCGCAGGCTGATCCGGCGCCGTGCGCGGGATAGACCTTTGTCTCGTCGGGCAGAGTCATCAACTTGTCGTGCAGTGAGCGATAGAGCTGGAAGCCAAGTTCCTCTGCAGTGACACCAACCGATGCAAGAAGGTCAGGACGACCAACATCACCAATAAAAAGTGTGTCTCCGGTGAGCACGGCTGCTGGTGTGCTGTCGGGGCCACCGGGGCGAACGACAACGCAAATGGATTCAGGCGTATGTCCAGGAGTTTCAAGGATCTCAAGTTCAACGATGCCGAGACTGATGCGGTCGCCGTTGGAATGAGTCTCAATGGGGAAGCCGACGCGTCCAGCAGCTGCGGCTCCATAGACGATGTCGGCATCAGTGCGGGCCGCAAGTTCAAGGTGACCAGAAAGAAAGTCGGCGTGGAAATGAGTCTCAATGACTTTTGTGATCGTGAAGCCGTGAGCTTCAGCATCGGCGAGGTACTGGTTGACATCGCGCTGTGGATCGACGATCACAGCGTGGCCAGTGGATTCGTCGGCGATGAGGTAGCTCGCGTGGGACAAACAGTCGAGGTAGTACTGCTTGAGGAACATGGGTGTCTCCTTTGCCTTGCATTGCGGTGAGATCATGATACCCTATGGGGTATGTGTAAACAAACAACATGCAGAAAATGTGGTCGTCCGTCGTGGGCTGGATGTGGAGCTCACGTCGAACAGGTACTTGGAAACGTGCCGAAAGCCGATCGCTGCCAGTGCAATGCAAAGAGCGGCGTAAGCGGTTCAAAGCGCACGACACCCAAGAAGGAATCAGTCACCGTCGGGGCGTCACCCGAGAAAAAGCGCTGGTTCCGTCGCTAAATGTTGCCAACTCGCACAGAACCAGTGCGTTGGACTCAACTCATGGGAGTACCCAGGGGAGAATGACTATGGAAATCAATCCAGATGTGAAGACCGATCTTCAAAAGCGACTTCGTCGTATTGAGGGTCAGGTTCGAGGTGTTCAAGGGATGCTTGAAGAAGACCGAGAGTGTCGTGACATCGTCACGCAGATCGCGGCGGTGACGAAGGCGATGGAACAGGTGGGCTTTAAGATGCTTGCGTCCGGACTGGTGTCGTGTTTGCAGGACCCTGAGCGGTCGGCTGCAGAGGGCTACCCCGTTGAAGAGGTAGAGCGCCTCTTCCTCAAACTGACCTAAGTCGTTCACCAACCAAAGCGAGGAAAAGCACATGACTGAACACACCCATGGCAAAGAGGTGCTGCGACCACTTGCAATGGAGGGTCGCGCACTTCGCCAGATGATCCCGGATGTGTATGCAGGCTTTGCTGAACTCAGCAAAGCGGCGATGGCGCCGGGTGCTCTTGAACTGAAGACAAAGGAACTCTTGGCTTTGGTGATGGGCGTAACTCTTCGATGCGACGGCTGTATTGCCACTCATGCTCGAGGTGCAGCTTCGGCTGGAGCTACTCGTGAAGAAGTCGCGGAAGCAATCGGCGTCACGTTGTTGATGAACGGTGGACCAGGAACGGTGTACGGACCGCGTGCCTACGATGCTTTTATTGAATATATCGAAGCAATCGAAGCGAAGGACGCCCCAGCCGCGGGCTAACTCCAGTACCCGTCATTGCATCCGCATCGTCGCTAGGGTCACGCCATGGCGAGTGACTTTCAAATGAAGGCAATGAACAAGGTGCATAGCGCGACGCTGAAGTTGAGTGGCGGCCGCCTTGGTTGGCACATGTACGGAATGCCAGTTGTCGAGCTCACAACCATTGGCCGAAAGTCCGGACAACCGCGCACCTCGTTGCTGACCTCCCCTGTGCAGAACGGCGATGCGTTTGTCATTGTTGCGTCTCGTGGTGGTGACGACATCAACCCCGCATGGTTTTTGAATCTGAAGGCGAACCCTGAAGTCACGGTGAAGTCAGGCCGCAAAGCTGCAGTGAAGATGCACGCTCGCATTGCTGAAGATGCTGAGCGCGATGAACTGTGGAAGCGCATCATGGACTACAAGCCGCACTACGGCGGCTACCAGAAGAAGACCGAGCGACTGATTCCGCTCGTCGTTCTTGAACCAATTCACTGAATTCGATTGTGTGGTGAAGTCGGGCCTTTTGGGGCCATACATGGTGCATGCGAATCGCTTCGATGCGTTGAGGCCCTTGGCATCGCGTGATTTCGATGTGTTTCGGGCGACGAGCGTGTCACCGAGGTCAAACGAACCGAATAGCAACGCGATGGGGCTTTTGCGCGCTTTTGTGGTTAGCGTTGCTTTCACATCGCAGTTCAAACGGAACGCGATGAAATGAAAAGTTGAGAAATGACTACAGGTACCGTGAAGTTCTTCAATGCCGAAAAGGGTTTCGGCTTCATCTCACGTGAGGGTGGCGACGATGTGTTCGTTCACTTCTCCAACATCCAGGCCGAGGGCTACAAGTCCCTCGACGAAGGACAGACCGTCGAGTTCGACATCACCAAGGGTCAGAAGGGCGATCAGGCCGAGAACGTTCGGGTCATCTGATTGCACTCCCCTTCGGGGAACCATTTGTGTTACTGCCGGCCCGCAAGGGCCGGCAGTTTCTGTTTTGGAGCGCAACGTAACAGTGCCCTCAACCGGAACAATCCGAAAACGACAAAGGCCCCGGCTTAAGCCGAGGCCTTTGTTTCGTTCGCTCGAAAGAGCGGCTGGTTCAGCCGACCTTCTTGAGAGTGTTGCGATCACGGTGAACGATGGTGAGGCCCTTGGCCTTGACCTCGTAGGTCGTGGTCTCGTCGTAGCTCCACTCGCCGTCACCAATGGTGAGCGTGCAGGTGTAGGACGGCGTGCTGGCGTTGGCTTCGAGGTGCTTGTTGGAAAGCACACCGTAGGAGGTTGAACCGCGTTCGGCCCGAAGTTCAATGACCTTGGAATCGGCCTTGGCGGAACCACCGGCAATCACGGTCTGGCCACGCGGCACCATGAATGAGCGCATGAATTCGCCATTGGCGGCATCCCAGAGCCAGTAGCCGACCTCGGTGTGGAACGGCTCATCTTCGCCCTGCTTGTAGGCGGCCATGCGGTAGTCAAGGCCGAACATCTGCTGGACACCATTGTCAACGGGGCCGAACGGCTTGAGTTCAACCTTTTCGCGGTACGGGGTCTCGACGATTTCGCCAACATCGTGGTGGTAGGAAATGTCGATGCCCTGATCGCCTTCCCATGAGCCAGCAAGGCCGGCAAGGGGGCCGAGTTCAGCGGTTGTGGGGACTGGCATGTTGATTCTCCGGAAGTTGAGATGGGCCGGACTACCGGCCGATTCGTTTGCGAACTCGGACCTTATCGGGAACGGGGGACGGTTGTCTCAGTGAGTCTCCGCAAAAAGAGCGAAGGACCGGCGCCAGTGGAAATCCACCAACGCCGGTCCTAGCAAAGTCCGAGATCAGCCGGCTTCGGAGTGGGTGACGGGCTGTTCGCCCATCCATTCGCGCAATGTGTTCTTGAGCTTGGTCTGCTGGATGAACAGATCATGCTCGGCCGGGATCGGCGTGGCCGCCTGCGGAGCCTTGAAATAGAAGCTCAGCCATTCCTGTACGCCACTTTGGCCAGCACGAGCAGCGAGATCCATGAACAGCGCGAGGTCGAGAACGATCGGCGCAGCAAGGATTGAGTCGCGGCACAAGAAGTTGACCTTGATCTGCATCGGGTAACCCATCCATCCGAAGATGTCGATGTTGTCCCAACCTTCTTTGTTGTCACCGCGCGGTGGGTAGTAATTAATGCGAACGACGTGGTCGACGTTGCCGTAGAGCTCGGGGTAGACCTCGGGTTGAAGCACCGAGTCGATCACGCCAAGCTTCGACATCTCTTTGGTCTTGAAGTTGTCCGGATCGTCGAGCACCTCGCCGTCGCGGTTGCCGAGAATGTTGGTGGAGTACCAACCACGGAGACCAAGCATGCGGGCCTTGAGGCCAGGAGCAAGAAGGGTCTTGAGCCAGGTCTGACCAGTCTTGAAGTCCTTGCCGGCGATCGGCACATTCTCACGAGCGGCGAGTTCACGCATGCAGGGAAGATCGACGGAAAGGTTTGGTGCACCGTTCGCAAAGGGAACATGGGACATGAGTGCGGCATACGCGTAGATCTGGCTCGGCGAGATGTTCTCGTCGTTGTTGCGCAGGCCTTCTTCAAAGGACTCGATGGTCATGTGGACGGCGCTGGCCTCTTGGTACGCCTCGGTCGAACCACACCACACCATGACGAGACGATCGCAGTTGTTTTCGGTGCGGAAGTTTTCGATGTCGGCGATGAGGGCCTCAGCTTGGGCCATCTTGTCGGTGATGGTCTTGATGCGGGTGCCGTCGAGGCGCTTTACCCAGCGCTGATCGAAGACGGCGTCCATGGCAACAACGCCTTCGAGTTCGGCCGAGATGGGGCCGAGGTCGCGGTCTTCAAGTACGCCGGCGGTGCGGGCGGCTTCAAGAGCATTCGGACTGATGGGATCCCAGCCGCCGAACACAAGGTCACCGAGATCGGCCAGTGGCACGAACTCACGGATGAGCGGATTGCGGTTCTCGTCACGCTTACCCAGTCGGATGTGGGCGAGTTGGCTGAGAGAGCCAACGGGGACGGAATGGCCGTTGCGGGCGGAGATAACGCCAGCAATAAAGGTGGAGGCGACGGCGCCCATACCGGGGGTGAGAACCCCAAGGCGGCCGGTGGCAGGAGCAATGGTTACGGGTGTGTTCATGCCCGAAAGGATAGGTGAGTCTTGACAGTTGAGAAGTTAATTACAGAAAGACTTAACAGTAGGGTGGCGGGATGCCGACCTCAGACCGTCGTTCTCCCGTCGAGGGCCCATTGCTCAATCTCACCGTGCAGCAATTGGCCTACCTCGTTGCCGTGGCCGATCACGAAACGTTCTCCGACGCCGCGTCATCGCTCGGTGTAACGACCTCGGCGTTGTCGCAGGGACTCGCGGAACTTGAACGGCGTCTTGGACTTTCGCTGTTCGAACGACAGGGAAGGCGTCAGCTTTTGCGAGAAGAGACGAACGAGGTCCTTGCCTATGCCCAGCGCGTGGTTGCCGACACGCGTGATCTGGGCCGGTGGGTAGGTGCTGCTCAAGACGGTGGAGTCGGTCGTGTGCGGGTTGGAATGATTGACGCCGCGGCGGTCCATCACTTGCATGACGAGATGACCTCATTTCGTGCGCAGCATCCGGAAGTGGATCTCCGACTCGTTGTCGCTCCTTCGGGTGAATTGCTCGACCAGGTTCGTCGCGGGGATCTTGATCTCGCGGTGATCGTTGATCCCGAACATGTGGATGGACTCGATGTGACCCCGGTAGTGACCGAATCGCTTGTTGTCGTTGCACCTGCTGGGCAAGACATCGGTGCACCAAGCACATGGGGACCGTGGGTGTTATTTCCGCGGGGATCGAGAACTCGCCAACTCATTGAGCGCGCACTTGTCACGCGCGGCGCGGTCGTTGATGTTGTCGCCGAATCCCATCAGCCCGATGTGCTGCGCGAGATGACGCGACTTGGAATGGGATGGTCAGTCTTACCCGACTCCCAATCCGGTCAAGAGGACGGAGACGAAAAGGTCGTGGTTGCCGAACGTCATCTCGTGCTCGTAAGGCCTTCTGCCCGCAGTGCGAATCCGGCGGCGGATCAGTTCGTTCAGACGTTGGTGGACTGAAAATTCCTACGGACTTCGGTGTTGTGGTGGTGGACACCTACGATTGCGTCACTCGGAGCGTCCGGGCTGTTGGAGGAATGACATGTTTCTCGGTGAGGATATTTTGCCTTGGATGGTCTTGGCCATCGGTGGTGCACTCGCGATCGGAACCGTCCTTGCTCTCGTTCGCCCTCCGAAGGAACACGAAAGTGGCGATCTTGATCGCCCCCCTATGGCCCGAAGCGTTGTGATGATTGCTGTTGGATCAATCGCTGCAATCTGGGGAATCGCATCGCTGGTGAGTTGAGATCTCATGACAACTGATACTCATTCCATCCTCACGCTGCAATGTCCTGATCAACCGGGCATCGTGGCTGCAGTTGCCAATCTCATTGCTGATGTGGGTGGAAACATCATGAACGCTGATCAGCACACCGATCGCGATTCTGCGGTCTTTCTTCAGCGCATTGAAATCGATGGGACGGTGGATTGGGCAGCTTTTGATTTCGGATTGGCCCAACTCATTGAGCGCTTTTCGATGCAACACACCTTGCATCGACCGGGAAACCGAGACCGAGTAGTGATTGCGTGTTCGGCGGAGTTGTACTGCGCGGCTGACCTTCTCACTCGTGCCTCTCTCGGTGAACTCGATATCAATATTGTTGCGATCGTTTCCGACAAACCAGCCGCTGGCGAACTCGCCGCTCAGCATGGCGTCCCTTTCCGTTTGATCGATGGCGGCCTCGCTGGAGATTCACGCGCAGCGCAAGAGGCTGCGTTTGCTGCAGTGCTCGACGAACTCGAACCCGATCTTGTGGTGCTGGCCCGCTACATGCGGATTCTCCCTGAAGTGATCACGCGTCATTGGAACGGACGGATGATCAACATCCATCATTCGTTCCTTCCGGCTTTTGCCGGAGCGAAGCCGTATCACCGTGCGCATCAGCGCGGCGTCAAGCTCATTGGAGCGACGGCGCATTACGTCACTGCCGAACTTGATGCAGGCCCGATCATTGCCCAAGGCATTACGCCTGTGAGTCATCGCGACGAAGTCGAAGATCTTGTGCGTAAAGGTCGCGACGTGGAACGCACGACCCTCGCGAATGCGGTTCGATTGCACCTTGAGCATCGAGTACTTGTGTGGGACAACCGCACGTGCGTCTTTGCGTGAACCACGTTTCGACCCACGTTGAATTGGATGCCACCGCTCGCTCGGTGGCTTCCTAAGGAACTCGGAAAAGCGGGACCAGTTGCTTGGCAACTTGGTCGGCTGACATTCGAATCAGCCAGGCCTCTGCATCGCGCACACCAAATGAGGCGACAATGTCATCGCCGTTGGTTGCGAGACCAGCAGCGAATTCAATGCCCTGTTCCCGGAAGTAGAACGGACATGACATTGACGTGATGTCCCATCGACGGTTGCCACTTTTCGTAATTGAACTCGTCAAATAAATGAACCGGTGTGCGTAGACGCGGCGCGTTCCGAATCGTGTGACTTCATGAACGAGAAAGAGATAGCCGTCGTTGAATGGAACACCTTGCGAGCCGCCGCGGAAGTGAGTGGCGGCAGGTGGTCCACTTGTTGATGAATCAATAACAAGTTCAGAATCGGCATTGAGATGACCAACAACGGTCGGAGAACACAGATACAGGATGTGAAGTTCGCCGTCGACGACGAACGGCATCCAATTCTTCTCGTGCCGTGCTGGATCAGGCCCAGGAATCACGGCAAGCGTGGTTTCCTCAGCCGCATCGAGAGAAGGAAGCGAGAGCACCGCGATATCGCAACGCTCGTAGTGATTTCGATCGCGGACGGTGGCCAGCGCTTTCCAAGAGTTTCCGATAGCAAGAAGCCGGACGTCTTCACAGCCAAGAACTCGAGAGAGACGCGGGCTTGGGCCCGTGGGTTGCGAAGGGAGCCGACTAACGAGGGAGGTCGCAAAGTTCTTGTCGAGACGAGCTAGGAAATTCACGGTGCGAATAATCCCGTCAGCGTCAGTCCCTTGGAAGGTGTACGAACCGTCGTCAGCGATCACGTAATTGGAACTGCGTATATTGACGACGAGCCCCCCCTGCGGATCGTTTGTCACGGAAGGGTTGAAAAGTGACCAGCCCGGGGCGTGATCGATTACAAGCGGCGTGTAGGCAACGTCGTCAATGAGTGTGGCGAGCGCAGGAATATCGGACTGGATGGGTAGGCGAGCGAGTGTCTCGGGGTCGGGTCGACCGAGTGAATCCAGACACCACGCCCGATTGTGCTGAACCCAAGGCACCATTTCGCGGGGCACTCCATCAAGGAGAAGTTCGTCGTTGAGGCCGAGAGCTTCCTCAACGCGCCCAAGATGAAACCACGCGATGGCGAGTTCAAACTTGAGAGCCCAGTCATGGGCTTCTGGGTGAACAAACGCCGAGTCTGTTGAGGGTGGCAGTGCGAGGCCGGTCGACGCGTACAACTCACAAAGCGCGTACTGACCGAGTTGTCGGTGCATCCGGGCGAGCTCGAGTAGAGGTTCAGCGCGCGTTGGACGAAAGTTCCACGCAGTGAGCAGTTGAATGATCGCGGCGTGCTGGTCTTGGGTTCGAAGAAGAAGGCCGATTTGGTAGAGGGAGTAGAAGACCTCCTGATCCCATCCTCCAAGCGCAATCCGCTGTTGGAAGGCGGCAATGGCGGCGTCGGTTTCGCCAAGGTCACGCAGTGTCAGCGCGAGGTAAAACCACGAGCGCCGGTCGCTTGGATTTTCTTCGATTGATTGCTCAAGCAACGCTTTATCGCGTTCAAATTTGTCGGATCGAGATCCACCGTCAGCGTGATCCTTGATCACCAGTTGGGGCAAACGTTCCCGACTGAATGTTTGTTTGCAGTTGAGGAACTCGTGCGTTCGGCCAACAAAAAACCACTCGTAGTCAGAGCGCAGAAGACGCGGAATCCAGTAGGTGGGATCGGCATCATGCTGGAGTTCATACGCGTCGGCAGTGAGTTGTGGAAGAGGGCTCTCAATACGAATAGTCATATCGGCGTCGATCAAGAGCAGGTGCGTTCCGTGCCCCCGAGCGAGTTCGAGGGCCTCGTTGCGGTTGTGTCCAAAGTCCACCCAATTGCGACGGTGCAGTTCTCCCGGGATGTCGGAAAGAGAACGTTGAACCTTTTCAACGGTGTCGTCGGTTGAACCGGTGTCAACAATGACCCAGCCCGAGAGAAGTGGTCGAACCGATTCGAGGCAGCGTTCTATGACCTTCGATTCGTTCCGGACGATCATCACAAGAGTGATTTCCGGTTGCGTCATCGAACGTGGCACTGCGGGTTAGAGGGTGCGGGCGAAGATGGCCACAAAGTCTCGTGCATCTGGCGAAAGGTACCTGTTCGCGCTCTTGAATGATTCGGGGAGCAACTTCGTTCCTTGGACTGATGGCGGATCAAGGTAGCGAGTGGCGCTGTAGAAGTTAAACGTGGTCCACACGGTGTTGATATCCAACTGCATTGCTCGAACACATCCGGCTCGCAACATCAGGTTGGCAAGTGAGAGCGAGGAGAGTCCGTCGCCATAGCCGTAGACAATCGCTCCGGTCGCGGTGACGCCGACGGCCGAACGCCACGCGTAGACCTTGTTACCGAACGTCGCGCCCCATTTCCCATCAACGTTGTCAACGAGCCCAGGTACCAATGCACCTGGCGCCGCAGTTGCGGCGGGCACTCCGCCGGGATTGGGCGGGCCACCACCATTGTCAATAATGAGATCGAGGTTTTGGCGAACAGCAGTGACCTCGGGGGTCATCACAGCATCGCGACCCCATAGACCGACCGTGGCCGATCCGTCTCTGTAGGTAATGAACGACGCAGCACCATCACGAAGTGGACGTTGCATAACGCCGTCCATGTAGAAGCCGCCTTTGGCATCGTCCATGCGGAAACCGCCGTTGAATGCAGCAATGAGCGAGGTGCGTCGATCCATCGGAACCTGAGGGGGCTTCGCCCACTTTCCGCCAGGTTCCTCCGACCCGGGGAATACCTCAAAGGACGCAAGTTTCGGATCGATCCAAACGAGTCCATCGAGGATTGATGTGTGGACGGAGTCGGGGCGAACCTGGGTTGTGTACATCGTCTGCGCGCCGCCAACCAGCGGTCCGACGGGTTGCCACACACCTTCATTAGCGACGGGGGTGACACCTTCGGGGACTTGAACATTGGTCGGAGCGGGAAGGTGCGGTGCAACGACCTTGACCGTCGTTGTGGGACCAACATCACCAGAGACGGGTACCTCAATGGCGCGATCAGGTTCGCCGCCTTCTTTCGGCTTGTTGTTACGAAGCCACCAACTTTCGACAGTGTTGAGTACGCCTCCGAGGTGATTGTCACGCATCCACTCAGCACCGCGTTCAGCGAACGAAAGGTTTTGTGTGGTGACCATCGCGTTGACGAACGAGACCGTTGGAAGAACGAGAAGAACTGCGACAACAAGCGCAGCGACCTTCAACCAACGCGGCTTGGGTTTGCGAACTTTCTTGCGGCGCTTACCCTTTGATTGGCTGGGAGAAAGCAGAATGTCCGAATCGGGGGAGTCTGCGCCAGTGGTAGTTGCTGGGTTGCCCTCTACTTCTCGCAAGAGCGCGCTGAGCGGATCAAGGGCACCAGAACTCGCTGAGTCGGGTGTTTCCGCGCTTTCGGAGTCGGAGCCGGGAGGAGTTGTTGAAGACATAACTACCGCCGGCTGAGGGTCGAATAAACGAAAGGACGATTAAGGATTCTATGGCAGGTGCTGCCCGATGTCGGGACAGCGAAGGGTAGGGCGATGTTCGGGAAGTTGCATGCGGTTCAGCCGGCCTCGGTGGTGGAGTCGCAGGAGGGGAGTGCCGGTCGTCATGAGGGCGGCGCAGCCGCGACGGTCACGTCCTACCATCGTGACGTCAAATACTTCTTGGGGGCACCGATGGCGTTTTTTGGAATCCGGTTCGATATGCGCATGCCGGCGTCGGCACCCGGAACTCGTGCCGATCGCTATGGCGCGTCGATCGACATGGTGGAGTGGGCCGATTCCCTGGGTTTCGTGACAGCAATCCTTTCCGAACATCACGGATCACCTGACGGATACCTCCCTTCGCCGCTCCCACTTGCCGCCGCGATGGCTGCTCGTTCATCGAATATCCGCATCGGTATTTCGGCCATGGTCAGTTCGTTCCATGATCCACTTCGCCTGGCCGAAGACGTGGCCGTCGTCGATCTCATCAGCGGTGGTCGACTCGATCTCACACTCACCAATGGGTATGTGGGTTCAGAGTTCGAAATGTTTGATGTGCCGCTTTCAAAGCGAGCAGCGCGCACAACTGAAACTGTTGCGACGCTGAAGCAGGCATGGACAGGTGAACCATTCGAGTTTCGCGGTCGCACCGTGCAGGTATTGCCAACGCCCGCTCAGGTGGGTGGCCCCCCGATTTCACTGGGTGGTTCAGTGGAAGCAGCGGCTCGTCGCGCGGCGCGCATTGGCGATGGTTTCATTCCGTCGACCCCCGATATTTGGGAGTTCTATGTTGATGAATGCGCAAAGTTGGGCAAACCCGATCCCGGTCCGTACATGGGCGGCGACACTTCCGTCATTCATGTCGCGACCGATGTCGATCAAGGTTGGGACGAGCTTGCTCCATATGCAATGCACGAGGTCAACGCGTATGGCGATTGGGCTGCGAGCGCAGGTATCGAGGGGGCAACCGGGTTTGTGCGCGTAAATGATTCCGACGCATTGCGCGCAACGGGTCAATACCGCGTGGTCACTCCGGAAGAACTCGTTGCGGAGTTAACCGAAAAGGGCCCGTTTGCCTTTTGCATGCTGCATCCATTGGTCGGTGGTCTTCCGCCGGAGTTCGCATGGAAGAGTCTCAAATTGATCGAGACCCAAGTGATTCCAAACCTGTAATGCCAGGTTTGGTCAGACGATTTCGCTGATCTGCATGGTCGGAACGATGGTCGTGTAGTTCACGACATCGGCCTGCACATCGGCGGTGCCCGGTGCACCGAGAGCGGCGCCGAACGCGTCCATTGAGTCGAAGGTGAAGTGCACGGCAGCTTCGTAGGGGCCATCGATACCCTTGTCGATCTCGGCGGAGTTGAGACCCCATGTCTTGAGCGCCAGCGGTACATGGCTGTCGCGGTAGTAGTCGTGGTCGAACGACGCGCCGTCGGTCTTTGGGTAGAGCACGCTCAGTCGGATCATCGGATTCCCCCTCTGTGATGGTCGAAGAGTTGTAGCACGAAAACGAATGGTGCCGCCCCGAAGACGTCTATTCTTTTTTGGGATCTTCTATTTCGAGGTTGAGAACCAATTGGTGAGGATTTTCCGACTTGTGCATGGAGCTCGATTTCGTATGCGCTGAGGCGATTTCGGATGGGTAATGAGCGATTCTGGTTTCTTCACAAACCCCGCGAAAGACATCTTTTGGCATCGGGCCATAAACCAAGAGGCGTGAAGGTGCGACGGTTCGGAGAAGCTGGATCACGCCGCTTCTAAGGTGATCACGGTCTTCAAGGGTTCGACAGCATCCATGAGTCGAAATCGCAACGACAGAACCATTGGGAATGCCGAGGAAGCAAGTCTCGAAATCGCTTTCGAACGCCCAACGAACATTCGGGATCGTCAGGATCCCGTGGTCTTGAAAGAGGCGAGTCAGCGCGCGGTTCGCAGAGATATGAAAAGTTCTCGAACTTGGAGCCATTGATCGATAAACAGAGAGATCTGGCCCAATTATCCCCCCAAACTTGGAGAATCGATAGATGTATCGCTTTGGATTTCGGAAGAGGGGAAGCAGCTTCTGATCGGAGACATAGAAGTGAAGGAACGTTGAATGCTGATCTTTGGAAGCGACGTTTTTATGCTTATCGAATGCAATGACGTTGCACGGCAACGGGATATCTGTCACGGGTCGAAGCTGCATAATTTTCTCATCACCGAGTCTCGGCGCGCTTGGCAGCCAAGACTGGATTTCGTGCGGGCTGAGGGCGAATTCAAAATGGGAACGCGAGTTGAATATCATTTCGACATCCAGATTCCGATTGGTAGGGGTTTGGAGAAAAGGTGCCGTTGGCACTGAACTTGCCTGGTGGGCGTTGGCAGACGCCCATCAGGTTCAAGTCATGGATTGTCGGGTCGCTCATCGAGTAATTCATTGACCGGAATGACCGTTCGAAAGACTGAGAATTTTCGCCCAAGCGATGATTCCCACTCGTTCTGTGACGCAGGTAGCTCGAGTGACGTAGTGGTGTCAGCTTTTTGAATGAACATGTCCTGCATATAGAAGCTTCCCTTGCAGATTGCTAGTGAACCCTGAGTCGTTTCGACAATGAATCCTGAGTCGACGACCAATTCCCGATGACCGAGGTCCTGGTCATCCATAGTGACGGTGTCTCGAATTATGAGGACATTCGCAACCTGTCCGCCGCGAAAATCGAAGTAGAGGTCACCGTCCCGACGCGCAGCGGTCACGCCGATGGCACCATCTTCGATTCGCAGAAATGAAAATTCGTCCACTCCACCTTCAAATTCGAGAATTTTGCAATCAGCGACGACGGAGATAGTCGAGGAAGACGTCGTCAAAAACATGTCCGATGCAGCAAGTGTTCCCTCGTTGAAGAGAGTCCGTGAACCGTAGTGATCCCATTTCTTCCCGATCAGACCTGCGACGAGGCGCAGATCTTGGAGAGAAAATCGAAGCTCGTACCCGCCCATTATTTGACCTCCACGAAGTGAATCTTTTGAGTAGCAGGAACGCCGCTTGTCGGTTTTGGAAATGCAATCTCGATAACGGGTGAACCGTCTGAGCCGGAAGTGGGGCGAAAATTGACACGTGAACCGTCTTTAAAGACGGCGGTCATTGCGCCAGGTTTGGGAAGTTGGGCCACTTTCCCTCCTTTACTCAACATTTTGAACATCTTCTTCGCTGTTCCAAGCGGATCTCCAGTCTGGATTTGGCGGGTCTTACCGCCGGATCTTCCGGTGCCGAAATATCCGCCAGGGCTCGTAGGAAATTGGTCGCGTGCTTTTTGGAAATTGCTGTTGAGTGAATCTCTGGAGGCGGGACCATTTCCACTACCGCCGCCCATGCTGTGGGTACTCGGCGTTCATCGTCGGTCCGAATGATTTTTCGCGATAATTGATATGGGAACCCGGCGGCAAGAACCGTTGCCCAACATTGTTGGGACCTTGCTGGATTCCGATTGGTAGGGGTTTGGCCAGGATGGTCTTGCGATCTAGGCAGTGGTTCTGGTGGCAGCCAGATGTGAATGCCTGAATTCGGCTTGGGGGAGTCATGTGCATCCTTTCTCTCGATTCTGTCGAATTTGGTGCACCAACTAAGTGTGTCTGATGGCTCTGACACCCTTGCGTATGAGAATTTGCAATTCGCAAGAGACACGCCGAAAACAAGAAATGGTGCCGCCTAATTAGACGACACCATTGCTAAACCCGCAGGCTTGTGGATAACAACGCCAAGTGGTGCTCGTTATTTCGTAATGACAAGGGTGTAGGTGCCGAGGAAGTTCTCGACGCCAGCGCCGCCTGCACCGAGGCTCACCTGAGTCGTACCGGCGGCGATGGCCTTGCCACCAGCGTTCATCGACACCGTGCCGTCATTTGATCCCTTCGATGTCACTTCGAATACCGATGGGTTGCTGTTGGGAGCAATTGAGATAGTGACGCCTTTTTCGATCGTTCCCATGTTGAAAACGACCGTGTCGCCAACCTTGATCGGAGGAACCGGCTGGGTGCCGCCTTCGTTGGCGTTCACCATTTGTGGAGTGATGATGATTGGAGGAAGCACGTTTCCAACTGTGGACGATGAGGACTTGGCGGTGGTTGTGGGGGCAGCAGTCGTGGTGGACGAGGAGTCCTTCTCGTCCGAACTGCAACCAGCGACGGCGAGGCCGGCGAGGGCGAGCACTGCAATACCAGCGACGACGAGACGATTCTTCAATGGTTTCTCCATGTTCCTGAGGCAGATGTGCCTAGGGGGAATGTAGTGGTGGGAACTTCGCTGAGGGGTGCAGGCATGCGGGCTCATTACGCTTGAGGGATGGAACGCACAGCAAAAGGCGTGAAATCGTCGACAACTTCGATTGCGTCCATTGGCTCCTTTGGATCGATCGCGTCGATTGGTTGTGCAGGTTCGATTGCCTCAATTGGTTCCGCTGGCTCAATTGCATCCATCGGTAGCGCCGGTTCGATAGCGAGCATCGGTTCTGCTGGGTCAATCCTTTCGATTGGTTCCGCTGGCTCGATCCTGTCCATCGGGAGTTCAGGATCAGTGCTGTCGGTCAACGCTCGAGGTGCGTGGCGATCTCTTCCAGCACGATCGCCAGCGATCACCGCAATTGCATTGACTGCGCTGGTTGCACTTGGCGGTCTCCGTATGTCACTTCGTCGGAGGTATGTGCACAACCACGATCTGGCTTGACTCGAAGACCCCTCAAGGGACGCACCGTACAGCTCGAGGGGGTGCAGCTTCACAGGTGACCGGCCTTCAGCCCCGGTGATTGAATGGAATATGTCGGTACTGTGGCACTCGATGACAGCAGAGGAGATCATCGCCGCACTGAACGCCCGGTTCGAGGGTCTGACCCCCAAGGACAGTTGGGGTGAGACGTCCCTGTTTTACAACCCCGGGCTCGCGTTGCCGAACGGGGTCTATTTCTGCACGGTCAAGGATCACGACGGGGCGAACGACTCTGCATCTCACCTCAATCGGCCTGGGGTGTTCCGTTTGGCGCTCGGTCTTCCAGCGGCGCGCTATGAGGCGCTTTTCGGTCCCCGTCCACAGCGACCCTCCAAAGGGGGAACGGTGGCGACGGGGCACGACTTCACAGCTCTTGATGTGCTCATTCCGCACCCGGTTTATGCGTGGATGGGCTGGATTCAGATCCTCAATCCCACTCGAGCGTCATTCGACCAACTGCAACCCATGCTTGACGAGGCTCATCGAGCGGCAGTCAGCAAGTTTGAACGGACCCTCCACCGGCGGCGCCGCACCCTGGGCTGACTCCGAACACGAAGCTTTCTCAACTGTGAAGTCGGGGGCCTTCCAACTGTGAAGCCGCTGGTTGTGCACTTGGCTTCAGATTGGTTGTGCACTCACCGTCGGAGCGGGTGACGGGAATCGAACCCGCGTTCTCAGCTTGGGAAGCTGATGTTCTGCCTCTGAACTACACCCGCGGGTCCTGTGATCAGGAGAGAACTGACTTTAGCCAGCAAGGTACGCACTGACCCAGTGGATGACGACGTGTCCTAGATTCATCCCATTGCAGGGGGGCGATGTGGAAATGAATCAAAGCGATCACCGAGGCCCCCTCGCCGGTCTTCGCATTCTTGATGTCACCCAGGCTCTATCAGGCCCCTATTGCACGATGATGCTGGCCGATCTTGGCGCTGACGTCATCAAGATCGAACCACCAACCGGGGACATGACAAGGAACGCCGGACCGTTCACCGCGGAAGATACCGAGCGCGCCTACGGCGGTTATTTCGCATCAATCAATCGTGGGAAACGATCGATTGCCCTTGATCTCAAAGATCCTGACGACTGTGAGATTTTCCTCTCGTTAGTGCGCACGGCCGATGCGCTGGTTGAGAACTCGCGCGCGGGAGTCATGGATCGACTTGGTCTCGGGTACGAGACGTTGGCCGCGGTGAACGATCGACTTGTGTACACCGCCATACGCGGCTTCGGTGATCCACGAACCGGATCAAGTCCGTATGTCGACTGGCCCGCCTTCGACATCGTTGCCCAGGCAATGGGCGGGCTGATCTCGGTGACAGGATCGGCCGACGGAACCGTCATGAAGACCGGTCCCAGCATCGGTGACATCTATTCCGGCGCGTTGGCGACGGTAGGTGTGCTTGCCGCGCTCGTGTCTGCGCTTCGTTCCGGCAAGGGGCAGTTCGTTGACGTGGCGATGGTCGATGCGGTGCTCAGCCTTTGCGAAGGCGCGGTGTACCAGTACGACTACACCGGCGAGGTTCCCCGGCCGTCGGGAAACGGTCATCCGATCATTGCGCCATTTGATGTCTACCCAACGCTCGATGGTCACTGCGGAATTGCCGCCGGCCAAGAAGCGCTCTTTCGCACACTGTGCGAACGCATGGGCCGCCCCGACCTTGCAATCGATGAACGCTTCGCCGAGTTTCATACGCGAGTTGCGAATCGTGTTGCGCTCAACGATGAAGTCACTGCGTGGTCGCGCACCAAGACCACCGCAGAAATCGTTGCATTGCTTGGTGGCGACGTTCCCGTTGGTCCGGTGAAGACGATGGCTGACGTTTTCGCCGATCCTCATTTTGCCGGTCGCGACATGGTGGTGGAAGTCGAACAACCCGATGGCTCGAGACCAGTGCACCTTGCTGGCCAACCGATCAAGATGACCCGCGACCACACTGGTGTCCGATCTCGCCCACCGAGACTCGATGAACATCGGGACCAAATTCTCCGAGAGGCAGGCCTTCAATGAGCGAAGCACTGGGCACCGAACCAATCGTTGTCACGATGTCCGAATCGGTTGCAACGATTTGGCTCAATCGACCGGACAAACGCAATGCAATGTCGCACGAAATGTGGACCGCTCTTGCAGAGCACTGTCATTCGTTGGCGGCGGATCACGAAGTACGCGTGCTGGTCGTGCGCGGCGCTGGCGGACATTTCTGTGCCGGTGCCGACATTGGCGGTTTCACCGGTGGAATGAGCGATGAGTATCAAGCACAAAACCGTGAGGCAGAAGAAGCACTCGCTGCGTTCCCGCGGCCAACAATCGCATTCATCACTGGTTCGTGTGTCGGCGGCGGCGTGCAGATCGCTGGCGCATGTGATCTTCGCTTTGCCGACACCACTTCCAAATTTGGCATCACGCCCGCTCGACTTGGAATTGCCTATCCGACCTATGCCTTGGAACGAGCTGTTCGTTTGGTTGGTCAATCGGCCGCGAAGCATCTGCTGTTCTCCGCCGAGTTGATTGACGCTGAACGCGCGCTTCGCATCGGACTCATTGACGAAATTCTCGAGACCGATGCTGCACAGCTGCGCCTTGATGCGTTCACCACTCTGCTCGCGAACGAGCGATCACTGCTCACACAGACGATCTCGAAAGAAATGGTCAACGAGGTGGCGGCGAACGGCGGAGTTTCGGCGCAAATGATCGAGCGCTGGGCACCGGTCCTCGCCAACAACCCGGACATGCCCGAAGGGGTTGCCGCCTTTACCGAGCGCCGGTCACCGAATTTTGTGTGGACACCTGAGGAATCGTTCTAAAGTCCACTTCTCGTTCAACAAGGGGGACATCATGACTCTGAGCATCGAAGAGATTTCCGACCGCATGGAGATCCAGGACCTGCTCGTCCGCTACTGCTACGCCGTCGATCACCGCGATTTCGACGATTTGGCCAACGTCTTCACAGCCGATGCCATCATCGATTACTCAGTCTTTGGGGGCAGCGTCGGTAATCCAACCGAAACCATCGCCTACCTCAAAGGGGCGATGCCGATGTTCACCTCGTTCCAGCACATGATTTCCACCAGCCGCATCGAGATCGATGGTGATACGGCAAAGGTCAAGACGATCTGTCACAACCCGATGGTTATGCCGATGGGTGAGGAACTCATTGTTTTCACCTGTGGCCTTTGGTACGTCGATGAAATGGTCCGTACTGCTGACGGCTGGCGCATCGCGAAGCGAGTTGAGGAAAGCTCGTACATGAAGGACATGCCAGGCATGCCCGTTCAGGGACCAAAGAAAGTCTGAACGTTCGTCATTCGGTGAGGTCCACAACATGAGCAGTACCCTTCCGTCAGTCTCTTGACGGAAGGCTTTGCCATGTCAACTCTTGCTCAACGAGTTCAAGCCAAGTCCTACGACCGTCGCTGGGCGATCCTCGCAGTGCTGTGCTTTGGCCTACTCGTTATCGTGCTGGACAACTCAATTCTGAATGTGGCTCTTCCGACCATTCAGGATGACTTGAACGCCACGGCAAGCGACCTTCAGTGGATTATTGATTCTTATACCTTGGTCTTTGCGGGTTTGTTGCTTACCGCAGGCGCGCTTGGTGACAAGTTCGGCCGACGCGGAGCGCTTCAGATCGGTTTCATTCTCTTCGGTATCGGTTCGGTCGCGTCAGCGGTTGCTGCTACTTCGGGTCAATTGATTTCTACGCGAGCGTTCATGGGTATTGGTGGCGCGCTCATCATGCCGGCCACGTTGTCGATTATCACCAATGTGTTCCCACCTGAAGAACGGTCAAAAGCAATTGGCGTTTGGGCCGGAACTGCTGGGCTCGGGGGCGCGCTTGGTCCCCTAGCTGGTGGATTTCTTGTTGAACATTTCTATTGGGGTTCGGTTTTCTTAGTGAACATCCCGATCGTTGTCATCGGACTTCTCGCGGGCGTGTTTCTCATCCCCACGTCGAAAGATCCGTCCGCTCCTCGCCTTGATCCAATTGGTGCACTTTTGTCCATCGTTGGACTTGCCTTGTTGCTTTTCGCCATCATCGAAGCGCCTCACAATGGTTGGACCTCATCAAAGACACTTGGCTATGGCGGCGTAGGGATCGCGCTTCTCATCGGGTTCACTGTGTGGGAAGCGAAGAGCGATCATCCGATGCTCGATGTGACGTTCTTTAAGAAGGCACGCTTCACCGCCGCGGCCGGCGCGATCACACTCGTGTTCTTCTCGATGTTTGGATCGTTGTTCTTGTTGACGCAGTACTTCCAGTTCGTGCTTGGTTACTCGCCACTTCAAACTGGAGTGCGCATGATTCCATTCGCATTGGCGATGATGGTGGTGGCACCCCTTAGCCCGAAAGTTGTTCAGCGCCTTGGGTCCAAGATCACCGTTGCTTTTGGACTTGGCCTGGTCACAATTGGACTGTTGAGCATGGTCGGGCTTCAAGTTGATTCGGCGTACTCAGATATTTTTTGGCGTCTCATGCTGATGTCAGCGGGTATGGGTCTCACCATGGCCCCGGCGACCGAGTCGGTCATGGGGTCTCTGCCCATTTTCAAAGCTGGCGTTGGATCGGCAGTGAACGACACCACTCGTCAGGTCGGTGGTGCTTTGGGTGTCGCCGTCATTGGCTCGGTGCTGGCCACGACCTATGGCAATCGGATAGGAGATTTCCTCGCTGGGCTCGGACTCCCACTTCCCCAAGCCGCCGTCGAATCTGCGCAAAACAGCATTGGAGCCATCAAGAACGGTCTCGTTCCAAGATTGCAGGAAATGGGCCTTTCCGAACAAGCAGCCACGGTGAATGCCGAGGCGAATTCCGCCTTTGTGAGCGCAGTTCATTGGGGCGTTGTTACCGCCGCCGCCGCCACGTTTATTGGCGTCGTGATGGTGCTGCTTTTCTTGCCCGCCCGACCTCGAGTCGATGACGTTGCAGAGCAAGAAGAAGAATTCATTAGTGAGCACGCCGCAGATCTCCTGACCGACTGATCCACGACTAACCTGCGCTGCCGTGATCCTCTCTGACCGCACCATCCGTGAAGAGGTTGAAGCCGGCCGCATTGTTATCGAGCCCTTCGACCCCAGCTGTGTCCAGCCATCCTCGGTCGATCTTCATATCGATCGGTTCTTCCGGGTTTTCCGGAACCACACGATGGGCCATATCGATGTGAAGCAGAACCTCGAAGACCTCACCGAACTCGTTGAGATTGGCCCCGACGACACCTTCATGCTGCACCCCGGTGAATTCGTGCTCGGATCCACCAGCGAGCGTGTTGGTCTTCCCGCCGATCTCGTTGCTCGCCTCGAAGGTAAGTCCTCGCTCGGCCGTCTTGGTCTCCTTATTCACTCCACGGCTGGTTTCGTCGACGCTGGTTGGGACGGACAGCTCACGCTCGAACTGTCCAACGTGGCCAGTCTCCCGATCACTCTGTATCCGGGTATGAAGATCGGCCAGATCTCCTTCATCCGCATGACCACACCAGCGGATAACCCCTACGGCTCTTCAGCAGTCGGCTCCAAGTACCAGGGCCAAATCGGCCCCCGCCCGAGCCGCTACTGGGAAAACTTCCGCTGATTCTTCGGTGGGTTGGTGCTAGCGGTCAGAGGAGATCGCATTCGCGAAGCTATCTGCGAAGCGGGTCAGTACTGGTCCTGCGACCGCGAGAAGTAACACATACGTCGCTGTAAGTGGCAAGAGGCGTTGATCGATTGTGGTGCCGACGGCAAGTCCTGCGATGACAATGGAAAACTCCCCTCGAGCGATGAGTGCGGTGCCGGCCCGAATTCGTGCACGCGTTGCAAAACCGTGACGGCGACCAGCCCACCAGCCAGTGAGCACTTTGGAAGCGATTCCAACTGTTGCGAGCGCTAGCGCGGGTAACAGAACGGGGGGCATGCTCCCCGGATCAATTCGGAATGCAAAGAGCACGAAAAAGATTGCGGCGAAAAGATCTCGAAGTGGTTCGATGAGGGAGGACGCTCTTTCCTGAACCGGGCCCGAGATCGAGATGCCAACGAGGAACGCTCCAACGGCAGCGGAAACGTCGAGCTCCTGTGCGATGCCAGCGATCACAAGTGTGAGCCCGACGACACCGAGTAGGAGTGATTCATCGCTCCTTGTGTTCATGACGCGACTAATTCGATGTCCGAAGCGAACCGCGATGAGAAGGAGTAGACCTGCAATTGCAAGGGCAATCACTACGGCCAACGCTCCGGATCGCAAATCGGAACCTGCAATCATGACCGCGACGATGGGGAGGTAGAGCGCCATGACTAAGTCCTCAATGACGAGCACGGACAGAATGACAGGTGTCTCTCTGTTTCCCAGTCGCTTCAGGTCACGGAGGACTTTGGCTACTACTCCAGACGATGAGATGTAGGTGACGCCGCCGAGTAGGACAGCTGTAGGAATGGACCAACCGAGAAATAACGCAAGAAGGACTCCTGGTGCTGCATTCACGACGAGGTCGATGAGGCCGGTGACTGCATTGGTCCGTAACCCCTTCGACAACTCCTTTGGTGTGTACTCAAGTCCGAGGGTGAAGAGGAGGAGAACAACGCCAATTTCACCAGCGACGTCAAGGAATTCAGTGGAGAGGGTTGGACCGATGAATCCCCCGCTACCAAACGCCAGACCGACAATCAGATAAGCGGGGATTGGACTCAACCCAATTCGGTCCGAAAGCCGTGCCAGTAAGCCCAGCACAAACAAAATGAGACCAATTTCGATGAAAACTACCGCCGTATCGCCAGTGGTTGCCGCAGAAACCACGAAGAGTCTCGTCAATTCACGCGGAGATGGGCGGTGAGTGTTTCTATTCCTTCGTCGCTTCCGACCGCGACGACCTTCGTCCCTGGTTGAAGGAGTTCGTTTGCCCCGGGAGCCGCTATCGATCCATTGGCAGTAATGATGGCAACGATTGAGACACCGGTTCGTGTATGCACCGCTGCCTCACCCAATGTGCGATTGGCCCACTCGGCACTTTCGTCGATGGTGATCCAGTCGATCGAAAGCCCTTCGACCTCTTGGCGAAGATTGTCGAGTTGCTCAATGATTCGAGACGCACCGAGCATCTCGGCGAGCGTTCGTGCCTCGTCGCTTTCTAGTTCGATAGAGATCGCACACTCGTCAGGGTCGTCTTGGCGGTAGACGAGGAGTTCGCGTCGACCGGTTTTGTGCACGAGGACGCCAACGCGGGTGCCGTCCGAGGTCGGAAAATCGAAGCGAATTCCAATACCGGGAAGATGGGTCTCCTGGATATCTGCCATCCCCTGAGACTAGAGCCCATTGGGGAGCATGTCATGAGGGAGTTCAGACGATAGGAGTGATCGTTGCGTCGGCTTCTGAGCGTTCGAGTGCCTCAAGGATGTGCATCGAAATGTCAGCGACCTTCACTTCGTCTTCTTCGACACCCTGCGCCTTCACGCCATCGTCAATCATGATGTAACAGAAGGGGCATGCAACCGCGATCTTTGTTGCACCGGTGCGCAGCAGTTCCTGCGAGCGTTCGATGTTGACCTGTTTGCCGGTGCTTTCTTCCATCCACATACGACCGCCACCAGCACCACAGCACATTCCCTGGGTGCCATTGCGACTGGCTTCAACGATTTCAATGCCACCGAGTGAACCGATGACGTTGCGTGGTGCCATGTAGACGTCGTTGTGGCGACCGAGGTAACACGAGTCGTGGTACACAACGCGCTCTTCGAGTTTGGCATTCGACAAATCAAGCTTGCCGCTATCGATGAGGAACTCGAGGAACTGGCTGTGATGCACAACTTCGTAGTTGCCACCCATTTGCGGGTACTCGTTGGCAAGGGTGTTGAAACAATGCGGACACTGCGTGATGATTTTCTTCACACCCATTCCGTTGAGCGTTTCGATGTTTTGCATTGCGAGCATCTGGAAGATGTATTCGTTACCCGAGCGACGTGCGGGATCGCCCGTGCACAATTCCGATGGGCCAAGAATCGAGAAGGAAATACCCGAACGCTGCAGAAGCTGCGCCATTGCTTGGGTGACCTTCTTGTTCTTGTCGTCGAACGAACCTGCGCAACCAACCCAGTAGAGGTATTCGGCTTCGAGCGGGCTTGAACCATCGAGGATCTCGATGCCTTCAAACTTCTCGGCCCAGTCACCACGGTCGGCTTGGCTCATACCCCATGGGTTTCCGGAGTTCTCCATTGAGCGATACGCGTTGCCGAGTTCGGTTGGGAAGTTGGATTCCATGAGCGACAAGTAACGACGCATGTCGAGGATCTTGTCGAGAATCTCAATGTTGACTGGGCAAATTTCGTCGCATGCCTTGCACGAGGTGCAGGCCCACACCTCTTCGGGTGTGACTCGTTCGAAGAGAGAATTGGCGGAGATGGTGATGTCGGCAACAACACCAAGTGGTGGCGACACCTGCGGTGTTCCGGTTGCGGCCATAACTTCGCCCGACTTGAGAACGATTTCGCGAGGGTCAAGCGACTTACCCGTTGCATGCGCAGGGCACACTGATGTGCAACGACCGCACATCGTGCAGGCGTCGAGATCGAGCAATTGCTTCCAGGTGAAGTCCTCGATGGTGGAGACACCGAACGATTCGAGTTCGGTTTCCATGAGATTCGGCATCGGCTTCATCGCACCCTTGGGGCGCTCGCGATCTTTCAAGTACATGTTCAGCGGTGAGGTGAACATGTGTCGAAGCATCGTGACCGGAAGGATCACGAGGAATGCAAAGAACGAAAGCACGTGGAGAATCCACCACACCTGGTGTCCGCCAGCGAGATTGGAACTGTTCTCGATGAGCTTGGCGAGGGGCCAACCAACAAACGACCATTTTTCAAACGAGGGCATGCCCGTTTCAGCGATGCGCCATGCTTCGGTGCCGAAACCGGTAACAGTGATGGCGAGAAAGACACCGAGGATGACAGCGTGTTCGGGCTTGGACTTGATGCGGATGCGATACGGACGCTGGACGTAGCGACGAATAATTGCCCACATGACGCCGACGAACATGCAAAGCCCGGCGAGATCACCGATGAACGAGTACGCCATGTAGACGTTGCCGTTCAGGAACTTCCAGGCCTCGGGGACCTGGTGGTTGATTTCGAGAACTGTGGTGACGGCAAGCAACACCACGAACGAGAAGTAGATGAGAGAGTGCATGATGCCTGCGGCGGGATCGCGCAGCAGGGTCTGCATGTAGACACCGGCGCGGAAATCGCCGAGGCGACGCTTGACGTTCTTCTTTGTTGTGCGGCGGTCGTCAGGTTTGCCGCGAGTCCAGTTCTTGACGCGCTGACCGAACAGCACTGCTCCGTACACGAGCAGGATCGAGGTCATGACGTAGAAGGCAATCTTCAGCGAGGACGGGATGCCTCCGAAGACCTCGCGCGTGACTGGTGAGTCGTCATTTTGTTGGAACACCGCCGATGCGACACCCGAAAGGGCGGTCACCATCGCGAATGCGAGACCGATGACGAGAACGATGTGTGGGCCTTTGATCCGTTTGCGTTCCATACGGTCGCAAACCTACTCGCGCCCATGGGCGCGAAACCTCACCAGAGGGCGGTGAGAGGGGTGACGAGGGGTTCAGGATTCGTCGGTCATGCGTGCGGCAAGGTTGCGCAGCAGCTGCACGGCAAAGCCAGGTACCTCTTCGATGAGGCCGTTGAACTCACGCTGGGCGATCACGAGGACCTCCATGGCAGAGTCGGCAGTAACCGTTGCGGTGCGGACGCCGCCTGTCAGTGGTGCAAGTTCGCCGACAACGGCACCAGGGCCGAGGTTGGCCACGGTTGCACCGCCACGAGTAACGGTGGCTGAGCCGGTGACGATCACGAAGCATTCATGGCCTGGCTCGCCTTCGCGCACCAGAACCTTTCCTGCCTCAACGGAGATCTCCACCGCTGCTGCTGCCACCTGCTGGAGCTGGCGCTTGTCGCACTCTGCGAAGAGCGGAACCTGAGCCAGATGATCGAGCCATGCGTCGCGTGCCATGAGGCGAAGCATAGGGAGAACCCCGCCACTCTGCTCGTCCATTCGGCCATCGATCCTTCACGACTACGAAACACTCGGGAAACAGGCGATCCGTAGCGTGACCCTCGTGGATGTCGCCCTGCTTCGTTGGCCGCTGGAAGAAGAACGTCGTCAAGCCCTTGCGGGTCGGGGGGCTTCCCGTCTATTGCTCGTCGATGCTGACACCCCTGCGCCTGGGGCGATTGATTGTCTCGAGGACTGGATTCGCTTGCCCGCCAGTCAGGACGACATCGATGCTCGCTGTCGAGCGATTGCGGCCCGCTCATTGGTCCACAACTCGGAAACCCCAGCACTTGACCCCGACGGAGTGCTCCGGGTCGGAAGCGGCTGGGTATCGCTGCCTCCGCTTGAAGCCCGGCTCATGTCGGCATTGCTCGATCGGTTCGGCGCCGTGGTGAGTCGAGACAATCTCTCTCGAACCGGATGGCCCTCGGGCGCGCCGGGGCGCAATGCGCTCGATGTACACATGCTCCGCTTACGACGCCGGATCGCCCCATTGGGACTGGCGATCCGAACCGTTCGGTCGCGTGGCTACTTATTGGAAGCCGGCGAATTGCAGATGGTTCAACCGGCCTGACGGGCCACTGCTTCTGCTGCTGCCTTCGCTGCTTCGGCATCGCCGAGATAGCGATCGGTCAATGGCAGTGGCTTTGTTGGCACCATCGCATCGTCAAGTTCGTAGCGAATGGGTACGCCGGTAGGAAGGTTCACATCGGCGATATCTGCGTCGCTGATGGCATCGAGATGTTTGATGAGCGCCCGAAGACTGTTGCCGTGAGCGACAACAAGGACGGTGTGACCGGCACGCAGATCGGGGACGATGTCGTCGTACCAGTAGGGAAGCATGCGGTCGACGACATCGGCGAGACATTCCGAGGCAGGCAGGACGTCGGCCGGAAGTGAGGCGTAGCGCTCGTCGAACCGAGGGTGACGGGGATCATCAAGTTCGAGCTTGGGCGGCGCGATGTCATAGGAACGACGCCATTCGAAGACCTGGTCTGTGCCGTACTTCTCGGTGGTTTCCTTCTTGTCCATTCCCTGCAGCGCGCCGTAGTGGCGTTCGTTAAGGCGCCACGAACGACGAACCGGAACCCAAAGCCGGTTCATGCCGTCGAGGGCGAGGTTGGCGGTGCGGATCGCCCGGACTTGCATCGAGGTATGGACCACGGTGGGCGCTACACCGGCAGCGGCCATGGCGGGCCCTGCGGCACTGGCCTCGGCCTGGCCCTGATCGGTGAGATCAGCGTCGTACCAGCCGGTGAAGAGATTTTCGAGGTTCCAGGTGCTCTGACCATGGCGCAGCAGAACGAGGGTGGAAGTCATGGTTCCAGTCTGCCCTAACGGGATCGGGGCCTTGGCCCGGTTTGGTCATCCCCGACGAGAGGTAGTTCAGAGAACTTTCAAAAAACTTTGGAATTTGGGAATGGAACGGCCCAGACCAAAGTTGTTAGTGTCACGCTCAACTTTCTTAGCGACGGCCACTCAGCCCCGCTTGGCAGTCGAGAAGTATCCCCCCGATAATCAGCATCAGAACCACAGAGAGAAGGAGCATCACCATGGCAAAGGCCGTCGGT
>SXGQ01403588.1_pt1 | contig 33446 bp, 45 predicted proteins | sample 3178371 | NCBI WGS metagenome assembly SXGQ01 (sample SAMN11356859, study PRJNA531348) | freshwater metagenome | isolation source: freshwater sample F1-20 | place: China: Fuxian Lake, Yuxi | collected 2017-12-25 | reverse complement strand
TTCGGCTTTCTGGTTTTCAGAAAGCAACTCGCGGTAGAACTTGTAGTTCACAATCTCCCAGCCGCCGTCAATCGGAACGATGCGCCTTCCGTCAAGCACCTTTGACCTAGACCACTTATCGGGCTGCTGAAAGCGATCTAGCGCCTCTACGCAAGCTTCAATTGACACTTTGGCTGTGGATGCCAGCCCTGGGACTGAAGCCATCACCTCGCCGTTCCTGTCGGCGAGCATGAGCATCGTAATCCAGACAATTCTGGTTTCACTGTTTTCGACGGTCCAGACTGAGCTTTGAAGCATGAGATTGTGGCATTTGAAGAAGGACATAACGCACAGTCTCTCATATTTGCAACCTGTCAATGGGAAATGTGACGAAGCGTGACGCGCGTGATGCAGGGGTTCTCTGGTCGTTCGCTCTATGCTTCTGACTCTGCTTCTGCTTTTGCATCTGTCTCTGTTGTTACTTTAGTAACAACAGTACGCTTTTTCCTTGATAAAGCAGGACTGTACTGGATTGTAACAATGTACCTAGAGTAACATAAGCAACAATGAGTACAGCATTACAAACCCACATAGCCAAGCAGTCACCGATGTACTTCACTCGCAACTGTTTCGACAGACCGTTCACATCAACAGACAGCGTAGAAATCCCCGCTTCCCTCAAGGCAGAGAATATGTCTCCAGAGGATCGAAGGTTACTCAAGAAACGGCTACGCGCCCTTGTTACACCGGATGAGCTGTAACCAACAAAAAAGCAACAAAAGCCGCTTTACAACCCCCAGCCACTCGCTGATACTGTGAATCTATGAATCAAACTACATTGCTGCTTGGGGATTGTTTGGAAAAGCTAAAGGAACTGCCAGACAACTCAATCGACTCAATCGTCACAGACCCGCCATACGGACTCGGAAAAGAGCCAGATGCGATTGAGATGCTGAAAGACTGGCTGGAAGCGGGGCATCACGAAGTCAAAGGTAAGGGCTTCATGGGTAAAGAGTGGGATGCATTTGTGCCACAGCCGCAAGTGTGGCGCGAGTGTCTGCGTGTCTTGAAGCCTGGAGGACATCTGCTGGCATTTGCTGGCACTAGGACACAGGATTTGATGTGCCTTGGGTTGCGACTGGCTGGGTTTGAGATTCGGGACATGGTGGCTTGGGTATATGGCTGCTTGAGCGAAGATACCGAGCTTCTTATTGACGGGAAGTGGGAGCCTTACCATAAAGCCATTTACAAGGGTCGCGCATTGTGCTACAATGCTACGCATGACACCTTCAAATGGGAATCAATTCAAGAGCTTGTCGAATACGATTACGATGATACCGCCTACCGTATTCAGGGAGATTATACAGACCAAATCGTCTCCAGAAACCATCGTTGCCTTGTTGAACGAGACGGAAGCTATTCATTCGCTCTTGCCGAAACACTGGAACGCCAAGCGCGTGTACCCGTTCTGGAAAGCGTGCAAGACTTGCTCGACGCCATTCCCGTGCCAAACGAAGGAGCAGGCCGTACGGAACAAGTATTGCAGTCGGGATTGTGCTCCGAAGCCGAAACGGAAGGAAGTGCCTTTATCGGAGCGAAAAGGGAGGGTAGTTGCTTGCGCGATTTGCGGCAAGGAGACATGGAAACCGGAAGCGTGGCTGCGGAAAATCAAAACACCGTTTTGTTCACGGGAGTGCAACGGAAAGGCGAGGGGCGAAGAGTGGGCGAAGCACGCGCACAAGGGGCGGGAGGCGTGGACGGAGAGCAGCGTGGCATCACACCTAGCCAAGATGACAGGAGCGGGAAATCCAGCATGGAAGGGCGGTGTGACTTATTCGAGGAAGAGCGGAAACTACAAACCGATCAAATATGTCAGATGCCCAGCGGACTTTCTACCGATGGCGAGGAAGGATGGGTACGTCATGGAGCATCGCTTGGTAGTAGCGAAAGCGATAGGGCGATGCTTGAGGCGCGAGGAAGTAGTGCATCATGTGAACCACGATCCGCAGGACAACAGATTGGAGAATCTGGAGCTTTTTGCGAGCAACAGCGACCACAAACTGTACGAGCATCACGGTTTACCTGCTCCGATTTGGCGACCGTGACGCCTATGCACTACAAAGGCAAGGTGTGGTGCATCAGGGTGCCTTCTGGTGCATTTGTAGCACGTCGCAACGGCAAGGTATTCGTGACTGGAAACAGCGGCTTTCCGAAAAGTTTAGACGTGTCGAAGGCGCTGGACAAGATGGCTGGCACTGAGCGTGAAGTTGTTGGCGAAAGGTCATGGTCTAACGCCAAAATGGATGCAGGGAATGGAGTGTCTGGACTGAGGCAGGTTGGTGGCTTTGCTGGCGATTACGAGACTGAAAGGATAAATGTACCGATCACCGCCCCCGCAACAGAAGCAGCAAAGCAATGGGACGGCTGGGGCACGGCACTCAAGCCAGCACTGGAGCCAATCACGCTTGCACGCAAGCCGTTGGAAGGCACTGTTGCGGCAAATGTGCTCAAGTGGCATACTGGCGGGCTGAACATTGATGCGTGTCGGGTTGAACATAACGAGAATCTGGCTGTCGAAAGAGATACTAAGGAACTAGATACCCGTGAACAGGGGTGGGGATTCAAAGCGGTCAGCAGAGGCAATCAAGGCCGCTTCCCAGCAAACCTAATCCACGACGGCAGCGATGAGGTTGTGGCGTTGTTTCCTGATTCAAAGGGACAGCAAGGCGATTTGGTTGGTCACAATAAGAACAGAGAATCACCGCATGGGTGTTTCGGTAGGATGGCACCAGCAAACGACTATATAGCCAGAAAAGACTCAGGCTCCGCAGCACGCTTTTTCTACGCAGCTAAATGTTCCAAAAAAGACCGCAACGATGGCTGCGATGAGCTTGATAATTCCTTCATGGCCGCATCTAACCAAGATCAGGCGCAACTAAAGCGTGGAATCACGGAGCATCAAGGCGACAGTGGCACAAACAGCATCAAATCTGCCAAGAATAATCACCCAACGGTTAAGCCAACAGACCTCATGCGCTACCTATGCCGCCTCATTACTCCTTCAGGCGGAACAATCCTTGACCCATACATGGGAAGCGGCAGCACTGGCAAAGCAGCTATGCGAGAAGGCAACTTCAGCTTCATCGGCATCGAACGCGACCCAGACTACTTTCGCATCGCAGAAACCCGCATCAATGCAGCTAAAGCAGCACTCGCAACCAAGCCGGTGCCGCAACCGGATCTGTTTGAAGCAACCGAAACCCCCAGCCACTCGCTAGACTGAGATACTTATGAAACAACCGACACACTGCCCCGTCTGCTGGTCCCGTCACGGCAAAGCATTGCTGATTGGCTGCTGTGTCTGCACGGGACATGTGAGTCTGGTGTTCCAGTGTCCGACTGGTGTTGCAATAAAAACTCACGAATCTGCTTGCGCGGATGTGAAGCGTGGGTAATAGTTGAAACGTATGAAACTATTTAACATAGAGTCCCATTTCAACGGCGAGTGGCGCAAAATCATCCACAGCGTCAGTAGAGAGTTTGCGCTTGGCTACTTGCAGTGCTACAGACACTCGATGCCGCGCAACGCAATGCGTGCCATTTGCGGCGAGAAAGTCATTGATTCAGTGGATGAGAAACAAGATGTGTCAGTCGGAATGATTGCTGGCTGGCCTACACCGGAGCAATACAGACACGCAGCAGCAAAAGCACTTGAGAAAGCGGATGCGATTGAGGTATTCAACAACAAAAGAAACAATGTATGAAACAAAGAACGATCAGACCGATACAGCTAGTCATTGCGCCGGATGGCGAGCCACAGTTCTGCGAACAAGCAATTGTCGTTGGGCTTGAGGATGAGGCTGCTGGCGAATACATCACCATCATGGCGTGTATTCCTGGAAGCGATACCAGAGCCACAATCGCAATCGACCCTGACGAATGGCCGTATGTCTGTGAGGCAGTAGCGCAACTTATGAAAACAGCAATCGGAGAGAAGCAATGAAACAAGAAACAATCGGATCAAGAGGAACAGTGCCAGGGTTCAGGCCGCTGATTGGGGCGGAGCGGTGGCACAAAGAAAACTTCAGCACTGATTCAGTTGCTGGTGGATACAGGCCGCTTTTGCTGCTTGAGGATATTACCTGGAATGAGAACGGCGATGAGTATGCCTCGGAATGGGAAGGTCCGGTTGCTTGCAAGTTTGATTGGCAGCGTGGTTACGCATCAGCCTGCAAACACGCAGATGGCGAAGGCTACTGGCGAACCAAACGCCCCCTCCCGCCACCCGCAGTCGAAACATTTGAAGCTCACGGCCACATCTGGTACAAGCATACGCCTGGGGATAAGTGTCCTGTGGAGCCTGATGCTGCTGTTGATGTGTTGTGGGAAGCTCAAATAAGCCATCCTCACCATTTCACAGGAATCTATGTGGCTAAGTATCAAAATTGGAGCAAAACAGCCGATGGAGAATCGGTCATCGGCTACCGCTTCCCAGACTACCCAGCAGTCCATACAGCATCGCAACAAGAGCAACCGTTTGCAGAAAGACTAGCTGACTTGCATGTCATTGCTGAAAAAGCAGCATTGCAGCTTGAGCTACAAGACATGAAGCAGCAACTCACTAGCCTCTACAACGACTGGTGCTTCTTGCCGCCAGAAACAGTAGCTGAGTGCATTGCTGATGTTGCAAGCGTGCTGTATCCGACTGATGCTGAGCGTTGCGATGCTGCGTTTCAGCGGTGGTGGCTAAGTTTCCAAGAAGAACAAAGACTCAACATCGGTTGCAAGGTTGCTTGGGAAATGGCATGGAAAGCAGCAAAAGAATCAAAAGTATGAACAGCGACTTTGACGCATGGTTTGATGATTGGTCGGACAAGGTTTCGCTTGAGGCTAACTTCGGCAAGTGGAGTATTGCGGCCATCGCAAACAAAGCATTCCTTCAGCGAAACATTAAGCCAGCGATGAAGATTGCGTGGCTCGCAGCAAAAGAATCAAAATGAAACAAATGAAAACATACACAAAAAGAGATTGGCACAACCCAGAGCAGCTAACCCGTCAACAGGTGGGGGGTGGTAGCCGTATTATGCGATTCACGGAATTTGAGCGAAATGAGTTGTTGTTTAGGTTGGCGGATAACTCAAGGTGGGTTACTGATTCAAATAGCGAACTTGGACCATGCCGAGAATGGATAGGAGCAATATCCTCTAGGGGGAGGAATAATTATAAGTCTGGATATGGAACACTGACTCACGAAACTGTCTCGTATAGCGCTCACAGGATATCTTTATTTCTTTCAAATCCTCAATTCGACCAATCGCTTCATGTGTGCCATAAATGCGACAATACGCTATGCATCAATCCTAATCACCTATTTGCAGGAACCGCGAGGGATAATATTCATGATATGATAAGTAAGGGTCGGCATTCCCACGGAGATGACCACTTCTCAAGAAAGTATCCGCACAAGATGACTCGCGGAGAGGCGCACGTAACCTCAAAGTTGAAAAACGAAGATGTCCTAAACGTTAGGGCACTATATGCGTCGGGAATGAAGGGTGCTGATATAGCAAGAAAAACCGGACTAAGGCCAATGCATGTGTCAAAAATTATCAATAGAACAATATGGAAACACATTTAACAAAAAACATATATTTGGCTGGTCCAATGTCCTCATGCCCTCAAGATTTTAATTTTCCTGCTTTTTATGCGGCAGAGGAATCGCTTAGCGAGCAAGGCTGGGTTGTCCTTAACCCAGCAAGAATGGATTGCAATTGTGGCTACACCCTAGAGAAGCTCAAGCAACTCAGCCCAACCGAGTTCCAAGAGTTCCTTAAAGGCGCAGTGAAGCGTGATCTGGACGCGATACAAACGTGTCAGGCGATTGCGATGCTGCCAGGATGGGAGAGCAGCAAAGGCGCGAAGGCAGAGCTTGCTGTGGCGCAGTGGCTGGGGTTGGATGAGGTGTATCTTGAGGATGCCAAGACGCCATACGACAGCGACGAACGCGCCGAATGGAGCAACGACTGCGGCAAGATTGACATGGGCGACTACAGTAGCACAGCAACGGCTCAGTATGCGCCAGATGATCCGAAGGGGGCTGCTGGGGCTAAGAAAGCGCCGATGTGGCTGTTGCCAAGCTCAGCGACGAGGCAGACGGCATGGGCGCATAAGCTGGGTGCCGAGAAGTACGGAATCTTCAACTGGCGGCAGACTGGCGTGTGTGCATCGACATACATCAGCGCGATCATGCGCCATCTGGATCAGTGGCGGGATGGGGAGGACATGGATGCTGAGTCTGGCTACTCACATATAGCGCATATTGCTGCTTCATGTAACATCCTGCTGGACGCGCAGCACTGCGGTAAACTCCGTGACGATAGAAACAAATTATGAACAACTGGCCCAACAAAGACGAGATACGGCAGCTACTCACGCTCACAGGTATCTCCGGCACGGACCGCGACTTGATACTGTGGTACCTGCATGAGTGTGATGATCGCAGCTTTGGCAACGAGTATTTCGAGGAGGACAATGCATATCGCCGCATTAGGCTCAACTCGCTGTTGCAATCGCGATTCTTTGAGTTGAACGCAGAAGTCAGCGACCGCGCCGGGGACGGTGCTCGCTCGTAAAATGGACTCTCAAATTACAACGACGGTCGGAGCGGACAGCGGGGGCGCGGTTCGCTGCACTGATTGGTTAGACGCCATTGTGTGTGCTGACTGCCTGAATCTTCTGTCTGAACTCCCATCAAAATCGGTGGACGTAGTAATGACTGACCCTCCCTACGGAACGACGAGCAACAAATGGGATGTGCCGTTCGACCTCGCGGTGTGGTGGCGTGAAGTGCTGCGCGTCTGCAAAGGGGCGGTAATAATGACTGCCAGCCAGCCGTTCACGGCCAAGATGGTGATGAGCAATCTGCCCGACTTCCGGCACGAGTGGATATGGCACAAGAACGCCGGGAGCAACTTCGCAAACACGGTGCGCGAGCCGATGAAGGAACATGAATCCGTCCTGGTGTTCGCGGCGGCGAAGTGGACATACAACCCGCAGATGCAAGAGCGTGCCGCCTCTGGCGCATCCCGCGTGAAAACTCCGGTGCGCTTCGAGACTGGCTCGGAGAACTACCGGCAATTCGAGCGCGTGGAAACGAAGATGATGCCCGAACTCCGCGTGCCGTCCTCTGTCCAGAAATTCAAGCGAGAGCGTGGACGGCACCCGACGCAAAAGCCGCTGCCCCTGATGCGCTACCTCGTGCGAACCTACACTAACGCGGGCGACATCGTCCTTGATCCGTTCGCGGGCAGCGGGACAACCTGCCTCGCCGCGATGGAAGAAGGCAGGCACTACATCGGAATCGAAAAGGAACAACAATATGCCGAAATCGCAAAGCAACGAACTTCCGGGGCGCGTGGTCTTGGCGTCTAACAATAGAATATCCAAACCGCATGAGATTTAACGCATTGATACACCTGAATCCTGTTGACTAACATACTTACAAACGTAACAATACAAAACATGAATAAAGAAAGCCGGAAGTCCATCTTGGAAACCCTCGACTACAACCTCAGTACTCGCACCCTGAGCGAGCAGAGCGGCATCGAGAAACGCCACATCACAGAGTATCGCAAGACACACAGCAAAGGCCGAGCAACAGTGTATTCACCGCACCGTAAGCCTCGCAAGATGCGGATTGACCCAAAGAGCATCGACTGGAGCAAGGGGGTGGCTGAGATTGCTGCTGAGGCTGGGGTGAGTAAGCAGCGACTGTACCAGATGCGAAGGCGGGTTGTGGATGCGATGGTGGCGGAGGATGCGGCGGCTAGTGCGGCATTTGCTGCTGAGGGGGCGTGCTGTGGGGCTGGGTGTTGCTAGGGTTGCGGTTGAGGCTTGACATGGCTTGGTGGCAGTGCTACGGGTTGGTGTGCTGTAATAAACAGCAACGTCGCTGAACCCGATGAACACAAAACATAAAATTTGCCCCCGTCGCGGCAGTCTCCTAAAAAGAGGCTGGGTTCAACCGACGGGGGCGTTTTGTTGTTATGAGTAAGCTTGAAGAATACTTGCAGAAATCACTCGAAAGAGTTAAGTCAAAGACAGTTAAGGAGCCGTGCCAGTACCCGGAGTTGGGGGACTGCTGGAGATATACTGGAGCAATAACAACCGTTGGATACGGCCAGTCATGGCTGCATGGTAAAGTTATAACGGCGCATCGAGCCATGTGGACACTCACTTTTGGCGAGATACCAAAAGGCATGTTTGTTTGCCACAAATGCGACAACAGGGCATGTTGCAACCCAGATCATTTGTTTCTTGGTACTCAAAAGGACAATATTCAGGATATGTTCTCAAAAGGCAGGGGATGGGAAGGTGATAAGAACTGGATGAGAAGGAATCCAGAAAGGGTGCCAAGAGGTGTAGATCAGCCGAAATCAAAACTGAATGATGAAATCGTTGTCGAACTTCGCCGAAGGAGGTTGGTTAACGGAGAAACATATAGCTCAATGGCTAGGGAGCTTAACGTGCATAAATCAATAGTCAGAAAAGCCGTTCTTGGGATTCATTGGAAGCATGTTCAGCCCTTGACTCTCAATTCTGAGAATGTATCATGTGATGAATGTCTGACGGATATACAGAGCGGTATGGAATCAGGATACCTCCGATTGTAAACTCTGCTGGTAAGCCAGTAGCGGAAATGCCTCATTGGATGGTTGAGCGTAATGTGCTCAAAAACTACGACCAGCTTAATGAGAAATTTCCAGGCAAGCTCATGCCAAGATGGGAGCACTTTAAGGTATTTTGCGACTTTGTTTGGGGGCCTGAGAATCAACGATTTTCGTTCGAGTGGAACCCGAACAGTTGCAAGATTCTTGAGGCTTACCATAAGCATAGATATCTAGCAATCGCAGGACACGCCAGTAGCTCAAAAACCGAGACTGGCGCTCTTATTGGCGTTGCTGAGTTTCTGATTGATCCAGACAATACGAAGGTAATTTGTACATCGACTGATGCTAAGTCGGCCAAAGGTAAGGTGTGGGGGTCTGTCGAGAACTGCTGGAACAGTGCGGTGGATTTCTACGAAAGCTGGAATGCTAAATTTGAATCGCGTGGCATCGTTGGGTCTTGCTTTATCCCAGGCAAACTCATCTCATCGGAAAGCATCATCCGCATGTGGGACGGTAAGGTAATCAATCCCAAGAGAGGCATTGAATTGGTTGCTGCTGAAATCAGCAAATCCAAGGAAAGTTCTGACAAGATGCAGGGCTACAAGGCCGACAAGCTGATTCTCATTGCTGATGAGCTTGAGACAATTACTCCGGCAATTCTTGAGACAGCGACATCAAATTTCCGCATGAACGACAGGTTTAAGATGCTGGGACTTTTCAACCCCGGCAGCTACTACACGCCCGGCGGAGTAATGTCCAAACCTGTTGACGGGTGGAGTAGCATCACAGAGCATTCGGAGTCTTGGGATACAATTATCGAACCCCAAGGCATCAAAGGTTTCTGTTTACGCTTCGACGGGGAGAAGAGTCCCAACGTCGTTGCTGGGCGAAAGATTTGGAAGGGTTTGCTGGACCTAGACCAGCTTAATGCGTTCAAAGCATCACTCGGCGGGGAGAAAAGTAAAAGCTATTGGACGATGGTACGCGGCTTTTGGTCTTCGACCGGATCACTAGAGTGCATCTATTCCGAGACTGACATTGTATCGTATGGCGCGGACAAGCCAGTCACTACGTGGCTAGATCAGCCTGTTACCCTTGCAGGCTTGGACCCCGCGTTTGCACATTCCGGCGACAAGGCCGTTCTGGTTATCGGAAAGGTAGGTATGGCAAGAAACCTCTCCACTGGAGAGAATCAAAAGGTATTCCAGCGAGTCGAGACACACGTTCTCGACAACGACATTACAGACAAAAGTATCGACAAAAGCGAGTGGGTTGTAAAGCTTGTGAAGGAAAAAATGCAGCAGCATAACATCAAAGTCTCAGACTTGGCCGTTGACACCACCGGAGGCGGGGCTGCATTCGCATCTTTGCTTCGCAGAGACATCGGGACTGGGTTTCTTGATGTAATCTTCAACGCATCAGCAAGCGACATTCAGTACAGCAGCGCAGACAAAAAGACAGGCAAGGAGCGATTCGTTGATACGATGTCGGAGATTTGGTATGTTGGGAAGGAGTTGATTCGATCAGGTCAACTGCGCGGCCTTGATCCAGATACGGTTCTTGAGATGACAGCAAGAACCTACGAGGAGAAAAACGGAAAGGTTCAAGTGGAGCCTAAGTCAAAAATGAAGGTAAGAACTAAGAAAAGTCCTGATAGATCGGACAGTTTATTCGTATGTCTACACTTGGCGCGCTTGAGGCATGGTTTAACCTCCACCGAACGCGCAGCCCCCCGCCACACCCCAACAACCCCCGCCATCCCACCCCAGCAACGGCAGCTACAAGCGGAACTCGCCGCATTGCCACAATGGCAACCACAGAAACGCCGCGCCACGCTTAGCGACTTGGCTGCATCAGTCGGCAACTGGGCTGGCGCTGGATGGGGCGATAGTTACTAATTCTCAATACTGAGAAAAAAGTCGTTGACAGATTCTCAAATATGAGATAATCCTGTTACTAGAGCTTAAAGCAGTCGTTGACTGGCTATCCTTAGCTCAGGAGGCAACTTCAACACAAAGAGCTTAACAGGTCTTGGTTAGCTCGCCTTGACAAAGCAATAACGAATCTCCAGCACCGCCAACGCGGATGCAATCAAGGACTTTCTGCTTCGTCAAGCTATGTAGCCTAAAAAGCAGAGGTCAAAACAAAACCTCATTCACGCTAAATATCATGGCTTCTCCTACTACCCTCGACAACTATTTCATTTCCGACGAATCTCGTATTCTCGGTGATGTGCTGTCCTACTCCCGCGTCAAAGGCCGCGTTTCGGCTCTGATGAAGAAGGACACGCTTCCAGACGGCAACGGCTTCAACTTCAGCACCGTCATCACGGATCGCTCCATCGGCACCACTGGCTCAGGCTGGGTTGATGTGACGACCCCCAACGACACGGGCAACCAGTGCTACGACACCAATCCATCCATCGTTGCACCTGCTACGACTCAACTCACCTACAACGCGGCTCAGAAAACCATCTTCTCTGAGTACATCTGCTTCACCGATGCTCGGCGTGGCTACATGTTTGAGCAGCAAGTCGCCAATCAGCGCAAAAACTATGTGGCTGAGATTGTGGACACCTGGGAGTACAAGGACACCGCAGAGTTCATCAACGCATCCGGTCAAAAGATCGTGTTCAACTCGGCGCTCACGACCTCCGGCTACGGCGAAGCACTCCCAGCAGTCGCAGCTACTAGCACGCTCAACCAAGACTTGCTTGATGCGCTGTATGTTGACTTGATCCGTGACGGCGCTGGCGACCAGCCCTACGCGATGGCTAACGGCACCCCTCTCTTGAACCTCGTCTGCTCTTTCGAGACCAGCCGTGGCCTCATCAAGGGTGACGCCTCCATCCGCGAGGACTTCCGTTTCGCTGAAATGGGTGACGGCTCCGCCTCCACCCTGCTCAAAACATGGAACACCGACAAGGCTTATGGCGGCTACATGCACATCATCAGCAACAACCTGCCTCGCTACAACTTCGTTGGTGGCGTGTATGTTGAAGTTCCGTTCTACACCACTGTGGCAACCACGCTCGGCTCCAAAGCCATCGTCAACCCAGCCTACAAGAACGCTGCATACGAAGCCACGCTCATCTGGCACCCAGATGTGGTGCATCGGATGACTCCGAAGCCTCTCGGCTCGGTTGGCGCAGACACCTCCGGCGATGCGATCGGCTTCAACGGTGAAGTCAAGTGGCTCAACATCCCGTCGCAAGACATCAACCCATTCAGCAACCAAGGGCGCTACGGTGCTCAGTTGATGGCGGCTTACAAGCCGGGTCTTGTCCAATACGGCATCACCCTCATCACGCTGCGTTGCCCACGGGTCGCTCAGTCCAGCTGCCCTAGCTACAGCTAAGCGATGAAGTAACTCACGAAGCCCTCACCTGTCAACGGGTGGGGGCTTTTTGTTACTATCATTCCTGAGAATACGCACTTGCAAAACTGAGAATACACTACTACAATCGTACTTATGGCTTCCCCTCTCGATTCACTGATGCAAATGGACGCTCCGATGGAGGAATCCGCGCCACCTCCGCAATTTCTAGTTCCGCCAGCAGGCTTTACCGCTCCTGATGAAGCAAGCGGCGGCAAAAGCTTCGATGTCGTTGCGCGAGTGAAACTTGTTGACGGTGAGCTTCAAGTCGAAGCAATCAACGGCCAGCCGCTCAGCGGCGAAGTTGAGATGGAGCCAGAGCTTGTTGAGGAAACAATGGAAGTGGAGGAGCAACCAACGGCACCAGCCACGCTGAAAGACGCGATGCGGCAATCAGGAATCCCAATGTGATGAACATGTATCCACTGTTTTCAGATGCAGCACTAGCAACAGCACTTGCGCTGATTGGCGAGGATTATCTTGCCGAGACTGCGCCTGGATTGCAGCGGCAGATTCTGAAGGCTGTCTGCGGCGGGGATGCGGATGCTGTGAATACCGTGACTGGCGGGACTGGTCTTGGAACTCAAGAAACTCAATTCTATAAACAAATCTTTGTATCTTACGGACAATGAGCATTTCAACATACACACTTTATTCGGACGCAGCAGTCGAAACAGCACTGGATGCGGTTGGCGGTCAGATGATGGGAACTCAGGATACTGAGTTGCTGAAACAGATTTTCGTTGCTGCTGGGAATGGTAGCGGCGGAGGTGGGGCGTATCTGCCGACTGCTGGCGGAACGATGACTGGCGATATTGTTTTGGGTGATGGTGTTAATATATTAACCAATGGAACTACTGGCTCTACATTTGGTGCATCTGGCGGTAAGTTGTCATTTTTTGAGGTCACGCCAATTGAAAGACCAGTAGTAACCGGAAACAGGTCAGACCCAGAATCAGCTTTGGCTGACCTCTTAACTAAACTGGCTAGCATTGGCATTATCGTAGATTCAACCGATCCGTAATCAACATGGAAGCCACAATGCTCGCCCAACTCATCAACCAGATACTCAGCCAGCTTCCACTGATGGGGCCACTGTTATTACTTGTGTGGTTCTTGAAGATCGGCAACGACAAGATGATTGGCGCGTTAGACATGGAAAGAAAAGATAGGCTCGATGGGATGAAAGACCAAATTGCTGTTCTTGAGACACGCAGCGACAAATGCGAGCAAGACAGGGTTCTTTTGCACCGCGAGAACTCCGCGTTGCGTGAGCAGATGGAGATGCTGCGTGCCAGTAAGCAAGTGAAAGGAACAACGAGAGCATGAGTGCCATCGCAAAATACGATCTGCCAGATTTTGTCGTTGGCAACACATGGGGGCCAGTGCCTCTCTACACTGTTTCGCCCGTGCCGGATGGCGCTGGTAATCTTGATGAGGTTGAAATTGAGTTCCGCTCAGGTACGCCAAGCAACCCAGTCTATGTTGCAAAGCTAACGGCCAGCAACGGCGACATCACGCTAATCCCTGGAACGTGGTCGTTTACTGTCCCATCACAAGTGCTTCCACTGCCAGCAGGAGTATTCTACCAAAGCGTCAAACTTATTGACGACAGCGCAACACCAAAACCTTACACCTTCACAGCAGGAACCATCACTGGAACTCTGCCAACCACGCGATGACAACCAAAGTAGCAGTCACTGAGACAGCAGGCCCGAAAGTCACAGTCAATGAGGCTGGCGAGGTGCTTGTTACTATCGCTACTGGGAGCGTTACGATTCAGGGTGGCTTGGGTGATGTGGTTGGGCCAGCAAGCGCCACAGACAACGCCATTGCTCGTTTCAACTTAACGACTGGCAAGCTGATTCAAAATAGCGGCATCACCATTGCTGATGGCGCGACTGGAACTCTTTCTGGCACCAACACTGGCGACCAAAACATCTTCCAAACTATTGCAGTCTCAGGTCAAAGTAACGTAGTCGCAGACACAACAAGCGACACGCTTACGCTCGTAGCTGGAAGCAATATTAGCATTACAACAGACGCTGCGGCAGACAGCGTTACGATCAATGCCGTTGGTAGCGGTGATGTGGTTGGTCCGGCGAGCAGCGTAAACAATCGTGTTGTTTTCTTTGATGGCACATCTGGCAAGCTGATTAAAGATTCAGGATTAGCCCTTTCCGGTTCAAATACTGGCGATCAAACCATCACTTTGACTGGCGATGTTACAGGTAGCGGAACGGGATCATTTGCGGCTACGTTGGCAAACACAGCCGTCACGCCAGGTAGTTACTCGGCGGCAGACATTACAGTTGACTCTAAGGGTAGAATCACGGCGGCAGCAAACGGCTCTGGCGGTGGCGGCATTACTGCCTTGACTGGTGATGTTACAGCAACTGGGCCTGGGAGTGCTGCGGCTACACTTGCCAATACAGCAGTCACTCCAGGAAGCTACACCAACGCGAATGTTACAGTAGATTCAAAGGGGCGCATTACTGCTGCTGCTAATGGGACTGGTGGCGGTATTGGTGGTTCGACTGGTTCGGTTAACAATATACTTCTTCGCGCATCTGGAACAGGCGGATCAACTCTAAAAGACAGTCCGGCGCTATTGGATGACTCTGGGCAACTGACTACGGCATCCATGATTCTTACGTCAGGAGCTATTGGCAGTAGTACCGATTTTATCAGTTACACATACGTCGGCAATGACAATAGTGTTCCGTATCTTCGTGTTGCGCTTAATGATGGAGTTTCTGATATTGGGGAAGCTATTGTTGGGGTTAGAGGCGACGGCTCTGGCGGTGGTGATGCGTTCGTGCAGGGCGGCACCGACACCTTTCGCATTGAACAGTCCGGCGGCACTTTGGCCGATGTTTACGGCAACACCTTCAACGGCTCAGGCGCTCCTCTCACCGCCCTCAACGCCAGCAACATATCCAGCGGAACCCTCGCCACCGCCCGCCTCCCCACCGTCCCCGTTGCCAACGGCGGCACCGGAGCCACCACACTCACTGCCAACAACGTGCTCCTCGGCAACGGCACCAGCGCAGTGCAAGCAGTCGCTCCAGACACTAGTGGCAACGTCTTAACTTCAAACGGCACCACCTGGACCTCCGCCTCACCAGCCACCACCAACCCGGCAGGCAGCGGCAGCGAACTCCAGTTCCGCAGCACAGGCACCACCTTCGGCGCATTGACCAGCAGCAGCGTCTCCGGCGCTAACCTCACCCTCGGCGGACTGCTCGCCGTCACCCCCGCCGCAGCCAACACAGGCTACTTTTCAGGCACGGGCTATTCCCTCACAGGCAGCGACACCACCGCCATGCTCAACCTCGCGGGAACATGGAACACCACAGGCATTGCTAACGGCATCCGATTAGATGTCACGGACACGGCCAGCAACGCAAACAGTTTATTGATGCACTTGACGGTTGGGGGGGCTAACCGCATCCGCATTTTCAAAAGCGGAGATGTTTTTGCGGCTGGGAATCTTACTGGGGGAATCATTTCTTCGTCAAATTACTTTGGTGGTGGCGATTCCGGTCAATTTATCCTCGGTGCCTCGCTCGACACCCGCCTCCAGCGCGACGCCGCCGCCGTTTGGGCCATGCGTAATGGCACGAACGCCCACACCCTCCGGATCTATGAAACCGACAGCGGTGCAAACGACGAATACCTCGAGCTCTCCGCCGCCTCCGGCACGAACCTCATCCGCCCCCAAGCCACCGGCACCGGCACCGCCTCCGTCGTTCGCTACCACACCACCACCGCCGTCTTCTGGACCAGCGGCAGCGGCTCCCCCGAATCCGTCGTTACCGCTCCCGTCGGCAGCCTATACACCCGCACCGACGGCGGAGCCTCCACCACCCTTTACGTCAAAGAATCCGGCACCGGCTCCACCGGCTGGGTTGCTAAATAATCACCGCCATGCCCGAACTCATCCCCACCGCCCCACCACCGGAGAAAACGCAAGCCGAGCGCATCGCCGAAGCCATCATCGCCGAAAGCAACCGCCACTTCCCCCAGCGCCTCGACACCTTCAAAAACCTTTGGTCACTCCTCTGGGAAAACGACACCGCCACGCCCGCCGAAATCCTCACCGCCTGGGGCACCAACGCCCGCCTTATGTTCATCGCCGCTGCCGCCGAACGCACCTGGATCACCACCATTGCCACCGCCACCGGCACCACCGCCGAAGCCCTCCTCGGAAGCGACAAATACCTCAACCCCGCCGCCCCCGTCACCTTCCACGACGACGGCACCGTCACCCTGCAATGACCCGCGCCCTCCAGCTTTTCATCACCCTCACCGCCGCCCTTACCTGCGCCGGGTGCAATGCCATCGCCATCGCCGCCAAGCGCGCCGAGATCCGCCACATCGAACAAGACTGGGCCGCCCACAAACCCCACAAGCCATTTATTTACCCATGAACGACGAACTAAAAAACGCCATCAAAAACTACGCTCAACTCCAGTTCAATCTCGGAGTGGCAACATTGCAACTTGAGCAAGCTATCGCCGCTATCGTGCCAGCGCAACAACAGTCAACACCACAACCCGAAGAAACAAAAGAGCCATGAAAGAAAAACTCAAAGCATTCGCCCTCCGTATCGCATTCTCGCGTCTCGGACCAACCATTGTTCAACTTGTTTCTGGCGCAGTAGGCTTTCTGCTTGGCTGGATCGTAAAAATTACCTCTGCCGTTGGTTTTATAATGACAGCAGATGACCAGATCCAATTCTCGCTCATGGCTTCCGCTGGGATTTACTGGGTTATCTTTCAACTCATCAACAACTATGCTGGCAAGCACGCCAATGAGTTGCAGGTGATCCTTCAGACCATTAAGCCAGACTTGAGGCTGGATGACTGGATTGGCCCAGAAACAATCGCAGCAGCCCAAGAAGCAGCGCAGAAAGCCGCAGCCAACCCGTCAACGGGTGAGATTTACGACGGCAAGCCAGTGGCGAAACTGGCGGCTAAACCAAAACCGAAACGCAAACCCGTAATCCCATACAATCCAAAACGATGAACTGGTTCACTAATTTCTTCAGTTTCCTTAAACGCAAGGGCCACAGCGAAATCAGGCGTCTAACGATGCTGGATGGCAAGGCTGGGCTGAGCTTCGGAGACATCGACATGTTGCTTGCTGAAATCAGGAAGCTGGCAGCTATTGATGCATCCGGTTCAGAGAAGCACCGCATGGCTGTTGCTTGGCTGGTTGAGAAGCTTGGCGCAAAGATTCCTGCTGGCTTCGCGGAGGTCATCGTGTACATCGCCTACAATCTCATCAAGGACGCAATCGTCAAAAAGCTGTGATTTTAGTTGCATAGTGTTTCCTTGAGTGATACACATCAACCACTATGGGAACACTACTAGACTCAATCACACCGTTGGGACGAGCAGAAGGCACAAGCATCAAAAGCCGCACCATCCATGAGGATGTGCAGCGCACGTTACAGGAGCTTGCAGCACAGCCAAGCAGCATTGACTTGAGCGAGGCTGTTGAGGCTGACCCTGATGTTGAGCGGAGGATTAGCTTTGCGTTGAAGCCGAAGATTCGTAGCCTGACCGTGCAGAGCGGGGATGATGTGGAGACTTCGGTGCAGCGGTTGGTGGGAGGGGAAATCAGCGTCACTTTTAAGTTTTGAGTTGATCGCATAAGCTCATGGACGCCGACCAATTACAGCCCGAACTCGACAAGGACGCTCCTCGGCGTTCCATGCAGCGCCTTGTTAGCCCTCTTTTGGTGGCTGCGATACCTGCTAAGGAGGCGGAACCGTTCTTGTTGATGCGGCACTATGCAAAGCGCATGTGTCCGATCTCATACGCCTTTGGAGCATGGAGGGGAGCGGAACTTGTCGGCGTGGTGACATACGGAACGCCCGTAAGCTCAAGCCTGCGAGTTGGAATATGCGGCAGTGAGTGGCAAGAAAATGTGCTGGAACTGAATCGCCTGTGCTGTGAAAACTCACCGAACGTGGCAAGCCTGCTGGTCGGGAGGTCGCTGCGAATGCTGCCGAAACCGTCCGTGGTGGTGAGCTACGCGGACACGGCGCAAGGGCATGTCGGATACATCTACCAAGCAACGAACTTCATCTACACCGGACTGAGTGCGAAGCGCACAGACTGGAAAATCAAAGGCCGCGAACATCTCCACGGGGCAACCGTAGCCGACGAAAGCCGAGGGCAAGCAAACCGCGCAGAATGGATGCGCGAGAAATACGGAGAGGACTTCTATCTTGATGACCGCCCGCGAAAGCATAGATACGTGTTCGCGGTGGGAACGAAAAAGCAACAGGCCGCAATCAGGGCTGCTCTCAAATACCCTGTGGAACCATACCCGAAAGGACAAAGCAAACGCTATGAAATCAACGCGCCAATCACCACGCAAACCGCCTTTCTCTTGGGCTAACGCACAAGGCCAGCCACGGGCGGAACAGACATGATTTTCGGACAAGGCGTTGCCGCCCGTTGGCTGCGCCGCCTTGTTCGCCGTTGGGGGCCGGTAGCCTCCGCAACCAAAAACGACAATGGAACCAACACCAGACCAACAGGAAGCCTTCGTCTATCAGACGAAGCAATGGCGCAAAGACCTCGATGAATGCCTTCAACGCCTCAAACAAGGCAGTGACAAAGGCTACACCGGAGAACGTGCGCCAGATCATCCCGTGCGCTCGTCGCGTGAACGCAGCCTTGCTATCACCAAGATCGAGGAAGCAATCATGTGGCTCGGCATGGACCTCAAGGCGCAGAACACGCCGAATCCATACCCGCACAGCAAAGACCCGACTTCGCTCGTGATCGAGCCGACGGCGGACGGACTGAAAATGTGACTGCCGCGCCGGACATGGGGCGCGTGCTCTGTGTCCGGCGAACGCAAAAGCTGTGGCACCGCCGACCCAAGACTCCAACGAAGCCTCAATATGACTGACACCCTACAACTCAACAACGCCCTAGAAGGCGGTTGTCCACCAGCGACTTGTTCTGCTCTTCCTCCGGTGCTGGATGCGTGCTGTGGAAACAAATCATTGTCGCAAAAATGAGTTGCTTTAATGATAATGTAACACATGTTTCCTATGAATGGAAACTGTAGCAGATTCGCTCGGAAGCATACCCTCACTTGTTGACCAAGAAACGGGCGACCTTATCTTGCGTGGGCGACTCAAATCGCCAAAAGATTTGGTATCGACCTATTCAACATTTTTCCAGGCTGACTACGACAGCACCCGCGCCCGCGCACTCCAGCAAGCCCTCATCGACGGCGCACCTCCTTTTTCCGACGCCAAAGACACCACGCTTGGCTTACGCGGACGGACCAACACGAACTGGGGCCACGCCGCCGCAGCCCAGGAGGAAGCCGAGCAACCCTACCACGATGTCTTTGAATCACTAGACACCTTCGGCACTACGCCAACGCGCCACGGCGACGACGAGAATCAGCGCGAATACTACGGCGCAGTCATTGCCGAAGAAATCACCGAAATGGTGCGGAACAATGACGACTTTGATTCCAACAAGAATCAACTGATTCAGTTGTTCACCAAAGAGGGGCTTGGCTTCGTATTCTTCCAAGATGACCATACGTGGCACTGGGAAGTCAAGGGGCAGCAGCACCTGAAGTTCCAGCGGCGGGTCAAAGCCAATGTGAACTATCTGGACATCGTTACATGCCGGATGGAGATGATGCCGCATGAGCTTTACGCGAAGATCGAGAATCCAGAAGTAGCAGCGCAGACTGGCTGGAATCGGGAAGCTTGCCTAGTTGCCATCAAGGAAGCCACAGAGCGAGGTCTTGAGTCAGACAATCCCCAATCATGGCAGCAAGACATCAAGGATTACAACATCTACTCCTCAGTCACAGCCAAAACCATCAGCGTAGTGCATGGTTTCGTTCGTGAGATTGATGGCACTGTTTCTCATTACATCTGCCGCTATGACGGCCAAGGCGACTTCCTCTACAAAGGTATGGGCAAGTGGCATTCCATGTGTCGCTGTCTAATCGCGTTCTCCAACGCTGTCGGCAGCAACGGAGACTTTCATTCAGTTCGCGGCAACGGCCAGCGCATCTTCCAGTCAGCGTCAGCATTGAATCGGATGCTGTGCAAGACGATGGATTACTTCATCCACCAAGCAACCCCGTACCTCACCTACCAGTCAGAAGATGCTATCGCCAACAGCGCATTCCATCCCGTAGGCCCATACGTTGCTGTTTCCAATGATCTTCAGTTCATTCAGAATCCTGTGGCTAACACGGCGCAGTCATTGATGCCTCCGCTGCAAATGGTGGAAAGCATCTTCTCCAGCCGCGCTCGCATCTCAGCGCCATCAACGGCAGGCCAGTCAAGCCGCACCGAGAAAACCAAGTACCAGGTGGAAGTGGAGTCGGAGCAGGCTGGCCGCATGAGCACCGCCAGTTTCAATCTTTTCTTTGCTGGCTGGCGCAGATTCTGGCGCGAAGTAGTTCGCCGTGTCAGCCGCGAGGATTACCACCCCAACGAAAGCGGCGGTGAAGAAGTATGGCGTTTGCGCCGTAGGCTGCTTGAGCGCGGTGTTCCCTTGCAGGCACTCTACGAGATCGACATGGACAACGTGGATGTCAACACAGGCATCGGCAAAGGCAGCTTAGCTGAGCGCAGGACGCAGGTAGATGCGCTGATGGAGCGTTTGTATCCACAGCTAGACCCAGCAGGGCAGCAGACGCTTCTGAGGCTCGTAGGCGCTGCTTATGGCGGTGTGCGGCTGGCGCGTCAACTGGTGCCGGATCAGATGGGTATGCGCCCACCTATCGACGCTCAGATGGCGAAGATGGAAAACAGCGTCATGTCGCTTGGTCAGCCAGCAGCATTTGAGCCTAACCAGAACCACGCAGTTCACATCGAGAATCACTTGGCTCACATTGACCAGATCAACGCTGCTCTTGCGAATGGTGAGATGGAGTTGGCGCAAGCCATTCCAGCAATGGAGCCAGTCTGGAACCACGCGCAGAACGAGCACCTGCCGATGCTTGATCCGATGTCGTCACAGACAGCACAGTTCCGTGAACAGTTGCAGCAGTTTGGCGAGGTCATCGTCAATGGAACCAAGCACCTTGCGAAACAGCAGGAGCAGGAAGCCGAAGCTGGCGGTGCGATGGCTGGAGATACGCCATTGGGACTCACGCGGCAGGCTGCGGATGCTGAGGCGCGGTTTGTTGAATCGGTTCAGTCGCAGGCTAAAGCGGCATCGCTTCAACTCGACATTGCAGCCAAGCAGCAAGCCATCCAGGCCAAAGCTGCTGAAGCTAAGCAGAAGCTAGCCATCAATGATGCGCTGGCAGCACAGAAGATTCGCCATCAGACTATATTAGCGCAACAGAAGAAACAAAAGCCAGCAACAAAAGAATAAAACATACCTTTCAAGTGAAGCACAATCGTTTCACTTAACCGCCCATCAGGCGGAAATATAAACCAAAGGACACAATACAATGATACAAAATCAAACATTCGGTCAAGCCATTGAGGCTCTAAAAGAAGGTAAAATCGTCAGTCGTGCGGGCTGGAATGGCAAGGGTTTGTTCGTTTTCAGACAGGTACCATCTTCGGTGCCGAACGACATTATTCCAAAAATGACCAGCCTCCCACAATCCGTGAAGGATGTTCTTGTGAACTCTGGCGCTCCAATAACCTACCAGAATCAGTTCTGCATCGTGCATCCCGACAACTCGCTGCATGGATGGCAACCATCTGGCTCTGATGCGCTGGCTTCCGACTGGGAAATTCACGGAGAGCATGTCGTTGCAGGCGAAACAGTCGGAACTGCGACACCACTCTGATAGCAATATGGCAAAACGCATCAAACAATGATCCTTCCTCCAAGTCTTGAGTACCGTCAGTTTCAGTCATCCATCCCGCTTCGCACTGGCTTGGATGAAATTCTCAAAAATGAGACAATCAAAAAAGCCGTAGAAGCAGTGAAGTCATGTGCTTTGCCGGAGACTTTGCCGCTACCCGTTGTTGGGCAGGCTTTCGACATCACAGTGGCTCATCACTACTACTTTATGATGGGCATCAACCAAGCATTCCGCTTGCTTCAAGGACTCACAGACCCAGCAGCCAAATCACTTCTAAACCAAGGCGAGGACGAATACACGCACAGTCTCCCGCCTGAATACCGCTCACCTAAACCACAAGCATAACACACATGGACACAGCAGCACCAGCAACACTCGGAGAAGCACTCAGCCTCGCATCCTCACGTGGAGAAATCGCATTGGACGTTCCGGCATCTGCGCCAGCACCACAAGCACCCACGCCGCCATCGGAGCCAAATGCGCCAACGCCACCCGCTCCAGATGCAACTCCGAAATCCCCGCTTGATTCGATTCCAGACCTGTCAGCCAAGCCGGAGCCGACCAATATCGACGCTCAAGTTGACCAACAAAACCAACAACAACCAGAGCCAGTCTCACCACAGAAAGCCAAGTGGGAGGAACTTCGCAGCAAAGCAACTGAGCTTGATAAGCTGAAGCCAGAGTTGGACACTTTGCGAAAGCAGCTTGAGGAGTTGCAAACGAAGCCGCAAGTTCCAGAGGAAACAGCGCAGGAGCTTGAGGAGCTTCGTCTCTTCCGTTTCGCGCAGGAGGTGGAGAGCAGCCCAGAGTGGAAAGAGGCTGTGGTAGCGCCTTGGACTGGTATCAGGCAGGAGTTTGAGAATATCTCAGAGTTCTATGGCGTTGAGTTTGATGGTCTACTTGCTGCTGCTGATGATCCAAACCCGCTCAAGCGAGGCAAGGCTATCCGTGATTTCTTGGCTTCATCGGAACAGGAAGTTACCGCTGATGTTCTGGCTACTGCAATGGACGCATCCAAGCGGCTCCATGAGGTGTATCAGAGACAGCATAGCTTGCGCCAGCAGTCTCAGGAACTCATGCAGTTGCTGGAAGCCAAGCGCAGCATGGAAACAGAGAAGCAGAAGGCTGAGCGTGAAACCAGGTTCAGCCGCAGCCGTGATGAAATCTTTACTGCGATCAGTTCCAAGATGCCGGACATCTTCAAAGACGCACAGTTCGCTGATGCTGTGAAGAAAGCGCAGGCTTCAGATGAGCCACAGGAGCAGGCGTATCAAGCCATTGCTGCCGTGGCGCTGCCGGAGGTGGCTAAGCAACTGGCTGCTGCACGGGCTGAGATTGCTAAGCTGAACAAGACCATTGCTGCCCGCAGCGGAGCGCAGCCAGGATTGGGATTGGCACCGCAAGAAGCGAATATGAATCAAGCGCCGAAGCTGAGCGATGCGATTGCTGGATACTTAGGCAAAAGTTTTTAGCAGTTTTTAGTTGCGCTAGTTTCGCTCATAAAGCATAAGTAGCCATCTACGAATGAAAATCACAATCCCAGTCTCCAGTTCCGACGTTAACCTGCTTCCTAAGTTCACGGAAGTCCTAGTCCACCACGGCAACCTCCATCAGCACAGCATCCTCGTTGCGCCAACCGTATCAGTAGAAGCAGAAGCCTACGCAGCAGCAGCAGAGCTACGCGGCATCTGTCCCGTTGTTGATGTGCATTCGGTGCCTGATTTCGATGGTGGCTGGCCCCAAGCTCCAAATCAGCACTGGGCGCATGTGGCGATGTATCTGGACAGTAGCGGTAACACATACCCTTGGTTCTGGATGGAGCTAGACACTGTTCCGCTCCAGTCGAACTGGGCTGATGCGTTGCAGCGAGAATACAACCAGTGCGGCAAGCCGTTGCTGGGTGTGGTTGTGCCTACGATTGGTGAGGCTGCTGGAGATACGACGATGCTGGGCGTGGCTGTGTATCCTAGCTACGTGAAGAATCTAGTGAACATGGCACCGCTGTTCAATGATTTACTGAAGGCTGGGGATCAATCGGTTAAAGAGCCATTCGATCATTATCTTCGCTGGGTGTTTGCCCGTGCTGGCGTGGCGCATACTGAGTTGCTGCTGGATCAATGGGATACTGGCGAGTATGTGCGTGAGTTTGACGGCTTCATTGGAAAACCGCTAATGAGCAGGCAAGGGAGGTTACGTAGCGCCAATGTGCCATTTACAGCGCTGTTGGTGCATGGCTGCAAGGATGATTCGTTGATGCGGTTGGTGCTGGGGGATGGTGGCGATGATACTTGGGACAAGGTTGAGGTGATTGGGGTTGATCTAGCGAAGGTACCATCATGGTCAAGCACGGTGACGGTGCCATATACAGCAAGCAATCCAGAGGATTTGGTTCTCTCTACTGTCTTTGGCTTCCCAAGGGATAGGATTATTAGCATCAGAGACAGAATTAACGAGATGCTTGATAGCCAAGAGAAAGAATCCACCGACACGAATCAGACGCCGGAACCAGAGAAACAACCGGAACCACAGCCAGAACCACCACAGCCACAGCTTCCCCAGTCACGCTTCATCCTCGGACCAGTGACACCAGAAGAAGAAGCTGCATTCGCGTGCAGCAAGGCGCAGTTTCTTGAGTGGTTTACGGAGCAAAAGAAAAAGCCACGGCTGCGGGAGATGCAGGAGAAGTTTGGTTACAAGAACTTGGATGCAGCTAGGCGGGCAATTAAGCATTGGGGATACCAAGCACCTACGCCACATACGTTCATCAGCAAGATTAAATGAAACAATCCATGACCATCGCGCTAAGTTCGTTGAGTATTGGCGCATTAAGCGCGAGGGTTTCGGAAGCGGGCGCCCCAGATGTGAATACGCAGTCGGCAGTAATGCCGGCGGGATGTGAAGCAATATCACATAAACCGATGACAGCTAGGAAAGACTAGCACAATTTCTATATGCGCCCAAGAACCTACAGTATCCTAGAGCGTGCGGTTGAAGAAGGCGCTTTGGCTGGCTACCGTCGCGCCCACAAGCACAATGATAACCCAAGCGCCGAAGATATTGCCGTTGCCGTGAAGGATGCTGTGATGCTGGCGATTTGTGAGGTTTTTGAGTTTGACAACGATATTGTAGAGAACGAAGCTGATGGCTTATGAGACGACGACCCAAGCCGATTCGAGTAAAGATTCGGGGGGCGCTTTGGACTATCATTTTTGAAAAACCACCTGGAACACAAGACCTTTGCGGAAGGTGCTTTCATCGCCAAAAAACAATCTATGCGAGGCCAGATAAAGATTTGAAGGGTACAGTTCTGCATGAATTGATCCATGCAGCGATGCCTTGGGAGGATGAGTGGGAGGTTTGTGATTTGGAGCAAGCAATTTCAGTAACACTAGAGAAATTACCATGAGCAAAAAAACAGCACCCAAGATAGCGGTAGTAATCAGCGACTTGCACGTAGGCAGCACGGTTGCATTGTGGCCTGAGAAATATACCAGCATCGAAGGTGTGCCGATTGGGCAGACGCCGTTTCAAGAGTGGATTTGGAAACAGTGGATTGACGCTACGCAGAAGTGGCTACCCTCTATTGTTAATAACGACAATTATGTGTTAATAATAAACGGCGATGTCTGCGAGGGTTTGCACCATCGCACGCTGCAAGTAATGACAGCAGACCCAGCGGATCAGTCCCGCGCAGTCAAGCAAGTCCTTGGCCCTATGTTCAAGAAGGCGCAAAAGACATACATGACACTTGGAACGGAGTGCCACACCCGCAACGATGAGATGCGTATCGGCTATGACCTTGGTGCCGAGATTGATCCTGAGACTGGCAACCACGCATTCAGCGAGTTGCATCTTGAGATTCACGGCTGCTACGGCACGGTGCGGCACCACGTTTCTTCGTCTGGTAGTCCATTCTATGAAGCTGGCGGTCTTGGTCGCGCCATGAATAACGAGATTGTTGAGGCCGCTCGGTGCGGCAACCGCATCCCGAAATGGATGATGCGGGCGCATAGACACAGGCCAGGATTCGTTACGGATGGAAACACGCTGATTGGGGTTACTGGAGCGTGGCAGGGATTGACTCGTTTCGCGCACAAGGTAGTTCCAAGTGCGCTGTGCCAAGCTAGTGTTGCTGTGCTGGACTGGCGCGGCTGTCAGCGCGGCGATCTTCCAAGAATCCATGAAAAAGTCTATGAACCAAAACCGAAAAAAATCATCACAGTCTAGTCCCGTTAGCCGCTCAGTAACCCTTGTTGATCCGCCGCCGTTTCAAGAGTTCTTTGAGAGCTTTGCGGAAAAGCCCCGCCAGCCAGATGAGTTTACCGTTGCTGAGTTTCAATCAGCAACGGGAATGAGAGAGGCGAAGGCTCGCAAGGAACTTGTGAATCGCGCTGAGTCTGGGCAGCTTTTGAAGCGGAACTACATTCTTGACGGGTGCAGGGTCGTCTTGTATCGTCTCAACAAATGACACCATTACCCAAGCAATACGAGTGGCTCAACAAAGTCAAAGGACTGCCCAATACCATCAAGGAATGCATCAAGCTGCATGGCACCCAAGAGGTCATTGGCAAAGGTAGCAGCAAAACGATTCTTTCGTGGCGTGATGAGCTAAACCAAGCTGGTGCTGTTGTTTCAGGCTACTCCGACGACTCAATTCCTTGGTGCGGCTTGTTTGCTGCGATTGTGACCTATCGCCGGATGAAAGTTGCGAAAGATGTGGTGAAGCAGCCACTGTGGGCGCGGGCGTGGCTGAAGTATGGAGTGCGACCACAGCAACCTGGGCTGGGCGATGTGCTGGTGTTTGAGCGGGGCAGCGGCGGTCATGTGGGTTTCTGCGTTGGAGAGGACATGAACAACTACCACGTTTTCGGCGGAAACCAGAGTGACGCTGTTACAATTACCAGAATCAGCAAGAAGCGATTGCTTGGTGCGCGTAGGCCGATTTACATGGAAGTTCCGAAATCCGTGAAGCCTTACTTCTTGGATGCGGTTGGGGCTATTTCGACAAACGAGGCTTGACTCAATTCTGAGTTGCATTTTTGAGAATGCTGCATTAGCCTAGCGCATGGCTGATGCATACATACGCTACCGTGCAGGAGGCGGATTCCAGAAGGTTTCCGATTATGATTTCGTGCTGGACACGCGCCAGCTAATTGAATCTGGCACCTACCGAGACTCTGGGTACGTTCCAAGCCTAATCATCGAAGACCAGCAAGCCTTAGCATCAGCCGATGACTTTACATCAATGTCCCTCGGTTACGGTGGTGTAGCGCAGTACCAGAATGGCGTGGGTGCTTTAATCAACGACGGCACCGCAACCACAGTCCCCGGCGTCATCGCGGTAGCCCCCGACGAGATGATGCACACTGCCCCAAGGCAGCTAAGCTACTACGAAACAAGTCTCAGCTTTTTCGCCAACAGCGACACAACTGCAACATTCACCGCATCCAACTCAAGTGGCAGAACGCTGCTCACCGTTGCAGATGCTAGCCTATTCGCTGGTCGTCCAGTACTTCTGAGTGGCGCAGACTTGCCATCAGCGACCTACCCGTATCAGATTTATTACCCAGTCGCGCTAAGCAGCACAACTATACTACTTCAAACATCGCTTGGCGGTGATTACGTTGCTTGGGGTGATGCTGGCAGCGGAACGCTCACTGTAACCGTTCTGGATCAGATTGGTCAGTTCCAGTGGGCAAACATTCTCGGCTGGAGCAACAATCCGCCTTCACGATGAAGCCACCAATCCCGCCAACGCAGCAAATCAGTGCAGCACGGCAGATTCAAATGCTGCCTACACGCGACCCATCGCGGCTGTCGTTTCGCGTATCAGAGCCAGCGCAGACATTCAATCCGGCAGATACACCGAAACAAGGTGATCGCTACGGCAGCACAAGACTCAGCAGCAAGCCGCGCTCAGAGCAGCCTGGGGCAGATGGAACCAAGCTCAAGGACTACACGTATCAATACTGCGGCGGGGATGGCGATACGCTGTGGTTCTATTTTACCTTTCCTTACTCAAGCGTCATTGACCCGTCAACGGGTTTGCCGCTGAGTGACGTTCCATTCAATAGCTTCAACACCAACAAGCGGTGGTCGTGGCCTACGGTGCTGCATTCGTTGCGATTCGTTGATGATCCATCAAGGCCCATTGTTACCAATGCGCCAAACCAGAGCGACCCACGCGGCTATGCACCAGTGTTTACGCCGTCTGTGTACGTAAGAATGATTACAACATCTGCCACGAATGCGCTGTGCGAGTGCATCGTTGAGCAATTTTGTAGCGATCAGCCTTGGGAGGTTGTGGAGCATCCGCAGCCAGTTGAGGATACGGTGGAGTGGGACTTCGCTGGGGCGCGTGGTGGCATTACTTGTCTGCATCCGAAAGTAGTTGTGCCGTCAAGAGGCAACGCTTACAGGACTGTTGTGAATGGGACTGTGAAAACAACGGCAGCGCCGATTACCAACGAGAGGGTCTATCCAGCTACGAACTTTGAGGACTGGGAGCCTTTTGTTGTTTCTGATGAGGTGGTGCGCGAGAATGGAGTGTATTTCCGTGAGCGGGTTACGATTTATCCGCCAGCGCCAAACGATAGAGTGATTGAGTGATATGAATGATTCTTATGCATCACAGAGTCCCTTTGCAGCAAAGCCGTGGGCGGTTGGGTTGCAAGGGATGCAGGTGAATGAGGTTGGGAACCAGAGTTTCGTTGTGCCACCACAGGAGCGGGAGTTTGCGCTGCCTCAGGATATGCCGTTCGGGATGGGGGAGGGTGAGCAGGGCGCGCCTGGGATTCCTGGGGCAGACGGGGCCAATGGCGCGCAGGGCGATCCGGGTGAGCCTGGACCTAAAGGGGACAAGGGTGATACAGGAAGTCAAGGCGAGCCGGGTCCGCCTGGGCCTAAAGACAGCGTAATTCAAACCAGAAGCGGCATATATGCATTTGCTTGTACAGAGGGTACGCGCCCGTGGTTTATTGATATTGTCCCAACAGGAGAGAAAACTTCACAAAAGTTTTTTGACGCAACAGGAACAAAGGAGATAAGGTTTAACAGCTCATGCGGTGAATTTGAGCTTGTATTTGCTGTGAGGCGCGGCTTTAATGACTGGTATATGCCAGAAAAGACGACAGAGCAAATGGCTCGCGCAAACCATTTCTGGTCACAAGCATTTGTATGAGGGCATGGTGGCACCACTTTAGTAGCGCATTAACAAAAGAAGAGTGTAATTGGCTAATCGCTTACGCCAAGTCATTTGATAGCAATGTAGCAACAGTTGGTCGCGGGGGAAAATCCGTCATCAACGAATCGTTGCGACGGAGCGAAGTGACTTGGCTTAGTCGAACAGACCAAAACCTCGATCTTCTTTTTCGCAAAATTGAGAATATGATGCTAAAGGCTAATGCTAACAGCTTCGGTTTCGACATTTCTGGATTTCATGAGGTGCAATTTACGACATACAAATCAGAGGACAATGGGACGTACGGATTCCATGAGGACAATAGCTGGAAGAGGGACACTCCTTTCGACAGAAAGATTAGCATGTCGATCCAGTTGTCCGACCCAGAGAGTTATACTGGGGGTAGATTAATTCTAAAAAACGATCCACTTCCAGATAACGTGTTCTGCAATCAGGGTGACGCCATCTTCTTCCCTTCTTTTAATCGCCACATGGTTACTCCGGTCAAGCTGGGAACCAGACATTCGCTCGTAACATGGTTTATCGGCGCGAAATTCCGCTAGACTTATCAAAAATGAGAGCTTAAAATAAACGTACCGCCAAGGAGCTTGGAACTCCATTAGCGGTACTAACCTCAATTCATCTATTACATGAACGAAGCTATTAAATCAGTACCTCAACCGCGCACTAAAGTCAAGATTACTCAAAAGGATATTCTGAGATTTTGGAGCAAGGCAAATAAAACAGATAGTAACGAAGATTGCTGGAACTGGAAAACTGGGAAAGATAGGGACGGATACGGTAGATTCTGGATTGATGGAGACACGCTACCCGCCAGCCGCGTGTCTTGGATGATCTCAAAAGGAGACATACCTGGTCCAATTGACAGATATCCGTTATTTGTTTGTCATAAGTGCGACAATCCTAGCTGCGTGAATCCAAACCACCTATTTCTAGGGACGACTAGGGATAATGTTTCAGACATGATGCTAAAGGGCCGTCAGTTGTCGGGAGAGAATAACGGATCGTCTGTTTTGACGGCAGAAAAGGTAATTGAGATTCGAAGGTTAAACAAAGAACTTGGTTTTGGTAAAAGGAGAATAGCAAAAATGTTTAATATTGGCGCATCAACAGTACAGCATATCCTCCAAGGACGCACATGGGCGCACCTCCCCGATCAACATTCTCATCTTTGAGAACCAACCCTTGACTTTGACACAAATAAGCCACATATTCGCTTCAAATGCCACTGACTCCCTACCGCCAAAGTCCCACGCAACAATATGCCCCGCAAACGACGATGGACCCATCCCAGTCCCCAGTTGGCAAGCTACGCGGCGACTTACAGGCCATGTGGAATCGTGGCATTGACCCGATGCAGGTTGAGCAGCAGTATCAGGCTGGGCTTAGCCAAGTAAAATATGCAGCAGAAAAACCCGCTGGTATGGATGCTATCTCTGAGCGTTACGGTTCGTACGGTAACAATATCCCATCCATGCGTAACAATTTGATGAAGCTGAGTCAGCCTAAGCTGCAACAGCCACGATTCGCACTACCAAACTCCCGCGCCCAATACTGATATGGCTGAGCTATCCTACGAAGAAATGGTCAAAGCTTACGGCAAGAAAGCTGCCGATGAGTTCTTTGCTGCCGCATCAGTCCCGCAGCGTGGTGGCGCAAAAGCAACTAGGCGACAGCCAGCCGTAGCAGAGGAAGTCCAGATTCAGGAGTTCATGCCAGCGCCAAACAATCGCTCCGTTGGCGGCACTCGCGGCAAGTATGAATCGCCAGCAGAGTTCAAGTTCCGCATGAATCAAGGTATCCCCCGTGGAGCACGCAGCGGAGCGGGTGGCGGATTGGATCAGATGCTGCTAATGAACGAAGGCGGCATGGGCGCTGAGGATGCTAGGCTCAAGGCGAACATCTTGCGCTCTCAAGGCGGCAGAGTTTCCCGTGGCAAGGATGGCGGTTTAACGATGCAATCGGCAACAGCCCGCAACGCGCCACGCAGCAGCACTGGGCGCGACTATGATCCTGTTGCTGAGCGCAAGGCTATGCTAGCTAATGCAAAAGCTGCTGTGGATGAGCGTAAGAATCTTCAGGCTTCTGATGCTATCCTGCTGCGTAAGCAAGAGGAAGCTGCTAGGACGCCTGGGACGATGCGTGGTTTCGCAAATCAGTATGGCAGCGGCCAAGCAAAAACAAACACATTGGATGAGTTCTTGAAACGTCCAGCGGCCAAAATCACCGAAGGCAGGCACAATCCAGTAACGAATGATATGCGCGAAGTCATTGGCTGGATGAACAAGGATCAAGCTGCTGCTGGAATGCCATCGCTAGATTCGGCACGCATACTCAAGGAAGGTGATGCAATGACAAAGGCTTACGACCTGAATCAGAAAAACAAACTAGCCCAAGCAACTAGAGCATTCGCCGGAAGAGGCATGGCATAACAAATGAACACTCGCCTCACCGTAGCAGATGTACGCAACCAGATCGGCTATGTTGTCAATCCCGACAACTTGGAGGACCCGCGCCTGCTCACGCTACTCAACGAGGTGTCGGAACGCTACCAAAATAGCGGCATCTGGAAAGGCGGCATGGTTGATGTTACGTTTCCTACTAGCACAGGTTTCTTCACGTTGCCGTATGAGTACTACTCGGTGCTTGGGTTGACATACAACAAATGCCCAGCGCCAGTGTTCGGGGAGTGGTATACGTATCAAGAGAACGGCCCTGGCGATGTAGATTCAGCAAATGCTTGGCCTGGGGTTCTGATAGATCAAGGCGATGGCTTTGCAACCCAGCTAGACATCCCAGACTCGCTTCAAGGCAACGAGATTCGCATCTACAGCAACGCAGCCGATGACGGCAGACAAATCACAGTAACAGGATTGGATCAAAGCAGCAATCAGGTGCTAGACGGAACTGGCGGCTTTGGCGAGACTGTTGTTCTTGCCTCACCCTACGTAGCGCTCACTGCTGCATTCAGCCGTGTCACAGGCGTAATGAAACAACTCACCAAGCAGCGCATCAGCATCGCAGTCATGGACGGCGCGACACCATACACGCTGAGCACCTATGAGCCAGTCGAAACCCGCCCCAGCTACAAACGCTACCAGACTGGCACGGCTGAAAAAGCGATTCGCTGCATTTGCAAACGTCGCTTTGTTCCAGCCGTCAACGAAACGGACTGGGTGTATCCAGGCAACATTGCTGCTTTGAAGTATGGGTTGCAGTCGCTACTGTTTGACGAGAGCGGCGATATTGCGAATGCTTCTGCTTTTTGGCAACGAGGGCTTGAGTTTCTCAACGAAGAAGCTAGGAGTACCCGTGGTGGTTCTCCGCCGCCGTTTGTCCCACGCCAGTTCAGCGATGGGGTGCAATTTCCTTGGCTCTATTAACCTATGCCTCCTCCACGCCGCAGCTACGCCACACCAGAAGAGACTTTCGGTATCACCCGCAAGCCGCTAAACGATTGGCTGGACTTTGCTGCGTCTGGACTACCGCGTCAAGGTCCCGCATTCTCTACGGAACTTGAAGATGCGAATATTCGCAATCAGCAGCGCGAGTTGCAATCCATGCAGCTGCAGCGAGACTTGGCTAGCGAGGAAGCTGCATCAAACTTCCTGTCGCAAGCTGCTGGCAAGAATCCACAGGGACTGATGCGAATGCTCGCTGACAGTCCAGAGATTCTCGGCAGCAAGGATGCGCCAATGATTCAGGATTACGTGTCGCAGCGTCAAGCAATGCAGCAAGAGCGGCAGGCTAGGCAACCGCTCAGCAACAAGACTCTTGGGCCAGCTTTGGCGCGTAGTCTTACTGATCCAATGGAGCGGATGGAGTTTGAGCAGCGACTGGCTGCTGGCGAGGAAGCTGCTGATGCGTATCAAGGCATCCAAGAGGGGCGCAAGACAGTAGCCCAGCAAGCAGCGCGGCAGAAGGCTGTATATGATGCGATTGCTGAAGGCGCAATTGAGGAGTCAGATGTGGATGTAATTCTCAATTCTGAGAATCCAGACTTGGCTATTGCTGCCGCTAAGGGCAGGGCGAAGCGTTCTGGTAAGGTTGGAAGCGGCGAAACTCCAATGGAACAGGCTAAGTCTATCATGGGTATCATCAAGGATGCTGAGGATATTGGCGACACAGACACCGCAGAGAGATTCCGCAAGATGCTTGCTGATATTGACTTCACTGGAGCCAAGAAAGCCAGCCCGTCAACGGGTGCAGTTGTGCCGCAAGGCGCATTCGATGCCGCACAGGCTACGGCCATGGGTGCGCCAGCGGCTACTGATGTGGTTACGCCAGCCTCAGTTCCAGAACCAACGGTAGCACCTCAACGTCCGCTTAGCGCATTTGAAGCCGCCGAAGCTAAGCGCGTAGCCGATAGAGCGGCCAGCGGAGCAATGGCG
>SXGQ01770417.1_pt1 | contig 33449 bp, 24 predicted proteins | sample 3178371 | NCBI WGS metagenome assembly SXGQ01 (sample SAMN11356859, study PRJNA531348) | freshwater metagenome | isolation source: freshwater sample F1-20 | place: China: Fuxian Lake, Yuxi | collected 2017-12-25 | reverse complement strand
GTTTTTAAGGTTTAAAATTTGTTTTTAAAGTTGAGGTTTATATCGCGATAATCCTATATCTAAATATAACTTTTTCAGCTTTTATTACTATAAATATACAACTATTTTTCCACTTTTCCAAATTTATTTTGCCCATTTTCCCCTTTGTACTAATTGGGCAATTATACCATAAACTGATAGGTCTTGGTAGGTATCCTGTATAGGTTCTCCTACTTCATCCGGCTGTCCTAAAACCACTAATTGCTTTAATCTTTGTACCTTATCATTTATTCTAAACCAAAGTCCTGTAAGGGATAATTTTACATCTTCTTTTGTTGTTAAAGATGTTCCTACGGAAATATTACCAGGTCCATAGTTTCTTTGTTTTTTACAGAATGTTTCATACATTTCTGATTGAATTTTCTTAAACTCATCCATCATTTCGGGATATACCCTTTCACAAAATTCTATTGCAGTTTCTTCTTTCATATAACCTATTTTTATTTATTTCCAAATTTGCCACCATTTTTTCTTTTGCGGTGGAAGGCATTGACTAAATGGATTATCACCAAACGATACTTTGTTGTAATATTTTGAAGTCATAATATTTAAAAAAACTTCGTGGTATTTTTCAGGTATTGTATTAAAATCCGCTTTTATTTTTACATCCAATTCAATTGGTTCTTTTTGTCCGTTGATAAGAACTAATGTTTCTTGTAATTCTACATTTTTAGATGTTTGAATATTTAAGTTTGTTCCTCCACCAAAAAAAATTTCAGTTTCTTTTTTCATAACTATTTTTTATTATCCCAATACATTTCTCTAACCTTTGCTCCTAATTCAAAATCGTTAGGTGTATCTAAAATTGTCCTTTCATCGATTGTAATAAGTTTTCTACTACTATCCTGATAACATTCTTTACAACATTGTCCTGCTCCTTCTACATATCCATATCGATAATCAATGTGTGTGGTTTTTAATACGTTTGTTTTCCCACCACAAAGGATACAAACTTCGTACATATCATCTGAATTTCCAATGGACGTAACTAATCCATCTTCACCAATTGTTAAAGGTACATGATGTTCTCCCATAAAATTGTATTTTTTATTTATATAATTGTAATAATGATGTTTTTTTCTGTCGTTGTAAAGAAAGTATGCGATGTAAATATCAAACCACCATTCTAGCTTTTTCAGTAACTTTTTCATTTAACTTATCTTTTAATTTCATCAATAATGCACAGGTTTCATATTCTTCATATTCAACTAATGTATCTAATTGTTCATCTAATAGGTCAGAAAATTCCCTACTATCAATTGAAAGTGTAATGACTAAAACATCATTCACTATAACTTTTGCAAAATCAACTCTTTTCTTTTTGTATTTAATTCCGTAATCTACACCATCAACGATTGCTTTAGATATTTGTTGTCGATGTGATTGGAATACTTCCGTAGGTTCATCTACTTGTATCTCTATTGGTTGAAATTTTTTTATTCTTCCCATAAAACTAATATAGGAAATTTTTTTTAATATTCCAAATTTTCTTCAGTATTAAAACTTTTGAAAACTTTTGTAGGTATTTTTTTATATCCTGTGTTAGATGTTGTCAATATACTATTACGAAATTCTTCCCAATCAATCATATATGAATTATCTATTTGTCCGCCTGTTTTAGACTTAACTACTTCGTTAAGTGCATTGATTGTATATATTGTATTTGATTGCTTCTTTCTGTGGACAAGTATTGTTTTCCATTCGGAAGGTATTGGTGCGGACCCTTTTTCGACATTAAAAGTAATGAATACTTCTTCTGGTCTTATTTTACTTTCCAAAACAAAAACGTTTGGATTAGTTAGAGTGTAGTTATTAATTATAAATTCGTATGATTTATCTAAACTCTCCTTTGTCGTAAATAGGCAAAGTAATTGTGTGTTCATTTATTATATTGGTATTGTAATTTAATTAACTAAAATATATACATTGTTATCATAATCATACGTCTCAAGTAAGGCATTACGAAACACCTTACCAAGTTTAGGGTCATTTAACACATTTTTAGAAATAAATTTATTATCAATTAAATATTTTATCATTCCTTGTTGACCCTTTCCTTTTAATCTAAATTTATCTGAATTACCTACTTTTCTACTAGCCTCCCAGCCAGCTTTAAATTTATCTTGCTTATCAGGCTGTTCGGCCATTGATAATAAAAATCCTCTATATAGATTATCGGATGATAGTTTTATTGTTCTTCTACCACTCTTATCTACAAGTCCTCTACCCAATCCCATAGCCATTAAAAGACTTCTACCTATTTCGGAATTTAATCCTGCTATTGCTTTTCTATCTTCTTCCGTTTCTGCTACTTTTTTAAATTCATTTTTTGCATTTATGTAAACCAAATCATCACCATCAAATAAATTTTTTAAAGCTTTAAAATCGTATCCTTTTTTAAGCTTACCATCTTTTAATGCAATTCCAGCTTTTTGGTCGGTTTGAGAAGCAACTTTATTTATAGTTTCAAATGTTTCTCCTTCTTTTTTGAATGCGGCTTGAGACTTACCAACTTGCGGGTCTACATGCATTTCAAAAAACTTTTTCATTGACAGATTGGATTTTTTTTGATTTAAGTTTGTAGCACAAATAATAATATTATTATCATGCTCTCTGTTTAAATAATCTTGCAATGATGGTTTTCCTCTATCTTTATTATCAAATGCACAGACATGTTCCAAATCAATCGAACTCAAGTCAAGTGGTAAACCACTATATGGGTCCTGTCCTCCCTGTTCTAATATACATCTCCAAACAAACTTTCCTCTATCTCTATTTCCTGGATTTCCTCTTTTTACTTCAGGGTTTCCTTTTTTATCTTTTTTAATATTTGGGTCCGATTGGTCCGATGTTACCGTTCCATCTTTTTTAACATATCCTAAAAAATGTTTATTTTTACCAGCATCTCCTGTTTTACCCTTACCCATCAATGATGATTGTAATGATTCAGGCAATAAATTAAAAGAAGATTCTACATATTCTTCACTTACTTTAATTTTTCTTGCGTTTCTTACAAATTTTCTAATAGTTTCTGCGGTTCCATCACCATATCCTTTTAATAAATAATTTCTATTATCATTTAATGTTTTGACATCAAGATATCCTAATCTATTTTTACCAATACCAGAGTTCTCTCTACCCTCATATATCTGTCCTTTAGAAAATATTTCACTTTCTGTATTTCTAATTTCAGGTGGTAATTTTTCAAAAGATTGTGCTAATGTATCAAGTTTTTTAAGTTCTAATATACGTTTCTTTTCTTCTAATTTAATTGCTAACTTTTGCTTATCCGTTAAAAAGTTTCTAAATTCTTTAATAGCACCACGAACTTTTGTATCTACCATTGTAGATTTTGCCTCTATTCCACGCTTATTAGGTGCTTTAGGTTCAAAAACTTTTTTACCTTTTCCTTTACCAAAAACTTGCGTACCTTTTACAGTTGGCTGCTTTGGCTTAGATGCAACTTTTATTTTATTTATTTCTTTATCAGTATATCCTGCGCTTTGAAACATAGCTTGTGCCTGTTGGAATGCTGCTTGTTGTCCTGGTTTATCTGAATTTCTATATTGTAAGGCAGAGCTAACTTTTATTTTCTTTTTTGTGTCGGTATTAGTTACCATTTGATTCATTATTCTATCAACGGGAACTTTTGGTTTTACTTCATTCAAATAAGAAAAATATACTCTCGCTTTCTGTGCCATTTCATTAGCATCAGAAACACCATTCTCTTTTAGAATTTGTGTTAATTTTGTAACTTGTTCCTCTTTGGTTAAATCAATAATACCATGCTCTACACGATATTCTAATTCTTTTAGGATTTCTTGGAAATTTATTGACATTTTTTATTGTTTTGAGACGTAGATTGTTGTAGCATTTGTCTTTTTAAATGTATGTGGACGGTAAACATCAAAAGTTGTACCATCTTCAAATTTTACTTCTCCACCATAAGGACTTGTTCTGGTATAAACACCTTTTTGTCCTTTATCCAATCTCTTTTTAAGTTCGGTTGCATTCTTATCTTCGCCGGCTGGAGACATGGTCAATCTTATATTTGCTGAAAGGGTTTTTGCTACTTTTGATACGTCCACTTTAGCATCCGGTTTTATATCAGTTATAGATTTTTCTTTTTTTCCACCAAAAACGGATGTTCCTTTTACAGGTGCATATTTTTGAGCTGCTTTTCCTGCAGTTGTAGTTTTACCTGCTACGGTAACTTTTGTATCTGGTCTTAATTGGTGTTTTTGATTATAAGCATCAAATGTTTTTTGATTTGGGAAGTCGATTTCCTTTAATGGTATAAGGTCTACTAATTTCATACTAACATAATTATATGATATAAATATAATTTTTTAATCTATTCCCACTAAATTGTTGTAATTCTCCCCTTCTTCACATCTTACCGGAAAACCACCCTTCTCCATTATCTCTCTAATGTCGTTTAAAACCATTTCTCTTTCGATAGGATGTGTATCTATAACGAAGGCATCATAGGTATAAAGTATCATTTTTGACATTTTCCCACTTAAATACTCCAACACCTCACCAATCTTCATATAATTGATTTCAGTCTCTAATGATTGTAGTAAATAGTTAAATACCTTTTGTTCGTTTGCACCTTCGATTCGGTTGAAAGGAATTTCTCTTTTATATAAGAGTGTCGTAAGTTTTCCCGAAATGATGAACCTTTGGTATAATCCCTTAATGTATTCATCTACCTTTTGAAAGAACTCAATTCCTCTTGCATTATCATCCAACCCCCCATATAGATAACGGAATGTAATACCCTTTGCCGTTTCGTAATCCGTTCCGTATATATCCGCAAAGTATTGGTGAGCCGAAATATCGGTTGGTAATTTGAACCCAATCATCCCTGCAATCAATCGTAAATGGTATGATTCATAATCAAATTGAAGCAGAGTACCATCTGGAAACCGGCTAACAAATGCTTCCCTACTACCATCGGATTTATTGAGCGCAGAGTAGTTTATACCCAAATGCCTGTTGGATGGTCTGCCGGTTATTGTGTATGGATTGTATTGTGTGTAGACAATATCATTCTTTCGTAGATATTGCTCGTTGAAATTAAAACTATCAATAAATTTTTCTCTATCGACTTTTACCCCGGCCCCTTCCAACCTTCCCAATGTTCGAATTGCTGATGAATATTTGCGATTGGTATCCGTTTTAAGATTTAAGTCCGGTAGAGTCTTTAACAACTCATACCACTTCATTAGAGGTATACAATCATTCAGTTCCGTAAAGTCTCTCCTATACCCTCTATAAACCCCGTCAGCAAACTCATTGAATAGGAATGGTTTTCCGTACTCTTCAAAATATAACCACTCAAAATCATACCCTAAATTGCTAATATACCTACTATCTAAAATTATAGTATCATTATCAATAAATGTATTTATTTCAACTTTTGATAATTTCTTTGCATCTATGTGATTTATATTTATAATACCATCTTGCTCATCGGTTCTATAATAATAGAATGATATACGGGTTCCGAATGGATGTGCTTTGTGAGAACTCCATACAGGTATTAATAACTTTATTTTCTTACCACCCTTACTAAAAGAAAGTAGGGTAGATTTATCTTCAATTAGATTCATCATACCCTACAATATACTAAAAATATTTGAGATTACAAAATTATAATCCCCAATGCTTTTGTCTTAATTCGTAAATATCAATTGGTTCTCTTTTCATTTGTTCACCTGGATTAAAATATGCACCCTTTTTTAAGTAACCACCTAAAAAGTTTCTTCTCATTCTAGTTGTATCTCTATTTGGGTCAGAACCATGTACAACGTGTGAGTGTAAAAGAGCTACTTGTCCTTTTTTCAAAACACCAGGAATTTTACGAAAATCGTGTCCTTCTGGCATTACACAACTTTTACCTCTCTCACTTCTCCAATTTGCAGTGTTTGTTGCTTTTCTTTCTTCATTATCTTCTATTGGTAAAACTGGCAATCTATGTGAACCTTCGTAGTTCCAAACCGAACCATTTTCAGGATCGTGATTGTCCAATGCCAATGCAGTGTTAATAATTTCATTATGCTTACATCTTGTGTAAAATCCGTTTTGATGTTGGTCTCTACCCAATTCACCTTTTGGTTTAAAGTATGCCCATGTTTGCATTCCAACTATTTCACTTTCCATAAGAAATTCACATGCTTCAATCAATTTTGGATGTGCATATAATTTTTCTAATTTTGCTGATAACTTGTGTGGATACATAAATGGTTCATATTCCTGCCATTTTTCAGGTTCAGCTGCATTTCTTTCTAAACGAAGTCTATCAAGTTCTTCATTTATTTCATCACATTCTGCTTCTGTAAGTAATTCTAAATTTGTAAAACCTCTGTATCTCCAATCAAAGGTCATTTGTTGTCTTTCTTCTTCTGTAAGAAATTTGTATTTACTCATATTAATAACTGTTTATAATTAAATATACAATTTTATTTTTATTTTACCAAATTTATTTGTAAAATTGTAATAGGTTTGGTAAATATAATCCTATATTTTTTATTTTAGTTGCTGATATTGATATTGCAACTTTATTTGAATTTTTTACTCCCTTATCATCTAATTCTCCTGTATTTTTATATGTAACTTCTAATGGTCCTCTTATTCTCCATTTCATATCCGTACAAATAAAGTTTGGATTTTCTAAATAATTTTCAAAATCATTTGCATTTACTTCATATACAAATCCGGATAAATCTGCAGTTTTTGTTACAAAGTATCTTCTAATAAATCCTATTTGATAGTCTTCATCCGTTGGGGTTGGTATGAAGTTTTTAGGATTCTTAATATTAAATTTTTCAATATTTTTTAATTTAGAATACATCTTAAGCTTTTTTAACTATTCTATGCCCCGCTTCGATTGTAGTTTTCCAACCATCTGGAGAAATATTATGTTTTGTATTTGTTATTTGAAAAACACCGGTTTGATTATATATTTCAGGAACACCATCTATTTCAAAATATTCACCACAACTTAAAGCAGATAATCCATCTATTTCTAAATTAATATCTATCGGTGATAACGTACTTTTTGGTTTAATTGTCGTATGCATCTGTTCTCTTAAAAACGCATCATCCTTATAAATCATTGTAACATTTCCATTTGGTTTTTTAAATTTTGTAGATTTTGATTTAATAATTTCAGATAAATTTTCAGCTTCATTTTCTTCCTTTTCTTTATTTGGGTCTACTTCATCTCTTGGTTTTGATGTTATTTCTTTCCAAGTTTTATTTATTGCTTGGTAATCTATTTGATTGATAGAATAAAATCCATCGGCATTTGCATACATAGAAAAATCAACACTTTTATATGCCTTTTCATCCAAAGGTAATTTTCCAATTTCATCTTTGTATTGTTTTCCATCTTTAGCCTTTATACCTTTTGCTGCATTCATTAATGCGGATTGTGCATTAAATACCGTTCTACCTGCTACCAAATTACTCAATTCAAAATTAAATGAAAATGCTCTTACATTTGAATTAATTGTTCCCGGTTTAAATCTGTAAATATCTTTTTGTGCTGCGGAACCAAACATACCACCTCTATCATCTCGTATAGTACCAGCTTCACCCAAAGAACCATCGCTTATGTTACCATATGTTAATGTATAAAAACCATAACCATTATCATTTAACATCCCCAATAATTTAAACAAAAATTCTCTTCTAGTTCCTGATTTTTGCCACATTTCTACAACTTTAATATAGTTTAGAAATATATTTGCAGCATTTCCCAATAACATATCCTTATTATTATCATCAGCGGGTTCTATTTTTGAACTATCGGGCAACCACAATTCATCTACAGGTTTTGTACCATCTTTTAATCTTAATTCAATTGCATTTGCTCCTGTTCCAATACTTCCATCATTTGATTTTTTATCATTTATGCTTATTTTCGTTGATTTTGGTGCTGCAACTATATCAGGTAAAGTTTTATTTGGAAACATTATATCTTCATTTGATGATATAATATTTTTGTGATAAAAAATTGGAATACATTTAATTGGTTTCTTTTTATCTTTATCTGTATAATACGTTGGAATATCAAATCTAAAACTATTTTTATCAATAGTTCCATTTATATCTATAATATAATTCATTAATATTTCTATGATAAAATGTAATGAAATATATGGTTTGTTTGATGTGGATGTATCTGATTGTTTTTCATTTAATTTACCAAAGTTAAAAAGATGATTTTTCCATTTATCTTCGGGCGCCATTGTATCTTTTAGCTCAGGTAAATTTAAATCAACTGAAATACTTTCTAAATATTGTTGGTATGTTGGTGTACCTGCTGTAGATGGTGCGTTGTTGTTTGAATTTGTTCCTGTCTTTTTATTTAAAGGTATTGCTAATGTCATTTGATTCCCTTGAGAAATATCTAATGTAACGGTATATACACCATTTTCATCTACTTCAAAGTTAAAATCAGTAACTTTTCCAGCTACCAAATCATACGTGCCTAATGTTCTACGAATTTTTCCCAAATATTCTGTAAGGGAGTCTGTCGTTGTACGATAATAATCGGAAAATGTTTCAACAAATTTATTGTAATCTTTTTTATCAATAAGGGCATCTTCTATTCTATTAAAATGTTCACCATCCGATATTTTTCCGCTTCTTTGTATTCTATCAAATGTTGGTATTTTATTAGGTTCTTTTATTTCTTTTATACCACTTCTTCTATTTAAAGAATTATCACCATATTCTACCAATAAGTTCATACCTGGTTTAAGAAAGAATATTTCAAACATTTCAAGTTGCTTTAAAGTAAAGCATTTTACAGTAATTTTTGCTGTCTTTAAAGTGTTGTTTGCACCATCGGTATCAACATCCAATCCTTCTATGATGGGGGGTGATACTCTTCTATTTTTTTCTCCCTCAACTATTATTTTTTTACCCTTAAAGTCATAACCTAACGATGTTTCATTTTGTTCATATAGATTCATTGAACCCGATGCATTTGTTATAATACAACCGTGATATGTAGCGGTTTTATTATCTTCTAAAATTTTTTTTAATTTATCTTCTCTTTTTTCTGCATCCGATTCTGGAGTTGATTTTACCACTTTTGCACCACTTGTGAGCACAATGAACGGAGAAGAAAGATGTTTTAAGTTTTTATTTTCTTCTCTTTCTTCTAATATATCTTTAATCCAAGGTTTTAAAGGTGCTAAATACGGAAATCCCATATAACTTATTTATTTAATTTTTGCAAATCGTTTAATATTTTAGATATGTTTGCCGGTATTCTTAATTGAATACCTGGTTCAATATAAAAGTTTGCATCATTTATATTATTAGCTGTTGCGATAACCCACCACATAGATGGGTTTTTATAATATGTATTAGCAAGAATATCTAATCTATCTCCTTGTTCCGTTATTATATACAAATCATTATCATCTGATAAAACTTTTGGATATATGGTTGTTTGCATAAATCTTTTTTTGTCTTTACCAAATTTTGTATCCGTATAAATGTATCTATTTGCCATTTCTTATATTTTGGTAAATGATTTAAAATTTTCTGCTAAATATTTTGCTACTTCTTTCTTTTCAAAATCAATGGTTGAAGCAGTTTTTATTCCATTACCATCAAAATTATAATTAAATCTTTTATCTTTTATAACTGGATTTTCAATTACTTTCATACCAAAACTTATATTCACAACTGTCGGATAAGGTTTATCTTTTGAATCTTCTTCAAAATCATTAAGTGCCCAAGATGTATTATCTTCTATACTTACCGATAATGTATCCATTATTCCAAAGATATTTTTATAGTATCCATCTATACTCAAATAAATGAGATTTGGACTGAATGCTATTTGTGATGTTTTACTATCAGCATATGTCATTTCTGAAATTGAATCATATGGAAACATTAATTCTTTTAAAGAATTAATTTTTGTAATCATTGTAATTTTTTCAGTTTCGTTTGTATAGTATAATTTTAATTCAAATTTTATACTTCTTTCAACTCCTGTAAATCTATATGTATTAAATGGTGAACCAACATATTTAAAATTTTGTATTTCATTTGAAAAATCTTCTGATAATCCGCTTATACTTCCTGGTAAAATTAAATTATAATCTTTACCATATGGTTTAATAATCACACTTACTATTCCTGCTTTATTATTATCTTTTTTCCAACTATCTAACTTATCATCATATATAATGACTGTTGAATTTATAGCATCATTCGCGGCATCGTATGTTTTGGTCACATCCCTCTCTTTTATTCCGGTCTGTGCTAACTCATCAGGTCTTGTTTTTCCTGTGTTTGGGGTTGGGTCAACACCATATACTGGTTCATATTTACTGAATATGTAATCCTCATTTCTTAATTTAGAACTATTTAAATCAGCGGCTGTCCATTGTGGTCCATATGATTTACCAGCATCAGGTTTTTTAAATTTTAATTTTTCTTTTAATCTATTGATTCCTTTTTTACTACCAAATGTATTTAGTGCACCTGCCGCCAAAGCAGCTGCCGCTCCTAATGGTGAACTACCCCCTGATTTAATTTTACCAAATACCGAACCAGGTGCAGGCGATTGCTTTATATAATATTTTTCATTAGCATTAACCGAATCTCTTAATAAAGCTTGTGTTACGGCAGGTAAGGTTACTGGTTTTGTTAATATTCCTTTTGGTTTTCTAAAAATTGTATCTGAAACTCTGTTTGGATTACCACCAAATGCTCCACCGATTTGGTTTCCAATAAGGTCTGCCAATCCATCAGGAGAAGATGTAAGTAATGCAGCACCTCTTGGTGCATTTATAATACCTCTGGATTCAATTAAAATTGTACCTGATAGTCCATAAAGGTCTTTTTTCTGGCTTTTAAAAAGGTCTCTAATTGTTGCCATTTATAGTTTTGTATTTACTATAAATATTCTAATAAAAAAATTGTTTTATTTGTTTCCACCATCACCTCCTCCACCACCGGTCAAATCATTATTTGAATTAACTTTATTTATTGTTTTTGATACTTTTTGGCCATCTAATAATATTGTAACTTGGCCACCTTCGTTACCATATGCCGCAGTCATTACTTTTAATAGGTCGTTAAGTTGTTGTTGCATTGTCGTATCTTGTGTTGGTAATCCTTTTGCATTGGTGATTGCTTTTGTTTGCAATTGCATTGCTTGAGTTTGCTTTGCAGAATCTGCTTTTGCTTGGTCTATAAATCCTTCCGTTTTACTATTTGTAGTTCCAAATATTTTTTGTAACTGAACACCCATTAACATTCCGGTCATACCACCTGCCAAAGCGGAACCTTTAGTGGATGTTCCTATTGCTCCAGGTGTTGCTGCTTTTGCACCACCACCACCGGCAGCCGGTGCTGATTTTGGTGCGCCACCACCACCTCCACCTGCAGGTGCTGCTGCAGATTTAACTGCCTGTGCCGTTCCAACTATTGCTGTTGCTTTTGATGTTGCACCTGCTGCCGTTGGTGCGGATGCTGCTCCACCTCCTCCACCTTCTGCTTTAGGTACTGCAGAACCTGGTTTACCAAACAATCCTAAAGTATCAACTAAAAATTCACCCAAAAATGTTGGAATGCCTGGGAATAAATCTCCTAACCAACCGAATACAGTTGAACCAAATGTACTTCCTAACATTGCTCCAATAGGTCCAAGAAAAGAAGCACCAACTGCACCCCCCAATATAGAACCAACTAAACTCATTACACTTCCGCCCACATTTTTATACAAATCAGGCATAGGTCCTTCATTCATCGTTACCATTGCGGAAAGGTCTTTATACATACTAAATCCGGACAATGCACTTCCTAATGGTCCTGCTACTTTACCTGCAACTGAACCTAATATTTTTCCTACACCGCCTGCTCCAGTTACTACCTTACCCAAAAACTTTTTAGGATTTAATTTTTCAAAAAAACCCATTTTAGGTTTAGCGATTGGTGATGCCGGTGGTATCTTTGGTGCAGGTGGCATTGCCGGTGCTGGTGGTGCTGCAGGGGCTGTGATTTTCGGTGCTGCTCCTCCTGATGGGGCCTTTGGTGCTGCTGTAGGTGGTTTTGGTGCTGCAGCTGCCGGTCCGGATGGTGCGCCACCCGCAGGTGCCGCTTTAACTTGTTGTAATGCCTGTTGAGATGTCATTCCAGGATTAGCTGCTTTCAATTGTGCAACTTGCTGTGCTCTTGTTGGGGGTGCACCTGGTGCTGCACCTGTTGGTCCTCCCCTTACCGGTTTAGGAGCCGATGCAGTTCTCTGTGTTGCAGCCGTTCTTCTTTGAGCAGAACTTTGTTTGGTTCTTGTTCTACCTCTACCACCCTTTTTACCACCTTTAAACATACCTACCAAATCACTTACTGCACTTATCCCACCTCCTGCTCCAAATGCTAATAAAGCAGGTATAAGTTCGGTTAGTATTGTATTTCCTAAATTTGCTAACTGTTGTTGTAATTCGATTTCCTGTCTAGTTCTATCAAATGATAAATCTGCTTCAAATGATTCTCTAGCTTTTGCTTGACTTAATTCAAAATCTTCTCTAGCTTTTGCTTGGTCTAAATCAAATTGTTTTCTGGCTGCTGCTTGTTCTAATCCAAATCGTTGATTATCCAAACTTATTTGTCTAGCTGTTTCTGCAGCTAAAAGATGTTTGTTTGCTGCATGAATACTAGCTTTATCTATTTTAGTTGCTGCGTTATCCAATGCTTCAGTATCTTTTCCTTTACCTTTTCCAATTTTTGATAAATCGGATATATCCATTCCTGTTGCCTGCTGTAATGCTTGCTTTTGGAACATATCCATTTCGTTAGGGTCAAGTCCTTGTGCCTTCAATGATTCCATTGCTCCGGTAGTATCACCTTCTGCAAACTTCATTCTTACTTCTGAAAGGTCAACTTGTTTACCTAACAATGCTGATAATTGCATTTCTGATTTTATACTATCTTTGTAGTTTAAAACCATATTCTGTCCAGCTTTAGCTATTTTTGAAAATGATACACCTAATGAAGTTGCGTATCCTACTTGTTTTGCTAATGCTTTACCACTATTAATATTCATTTCTAATGCAATTTCACTTGCACTAGCCATTTCTTTCATTATTGCTCCTGGGTTAAGGTCTAATTGTTCTGCCATTGCCTTAACACCTTGCATCATATTTGCCGCAGTATCAGCTGATACCCCATCCATCAATTTGAATGATTCAGTTATGCTACCTGCTTCTTCTGCACCAATACCTGCAAACTTTGCAAATACGGCCATATCTGTTCCCAATTTAGCAGATTCTTTTCCACCTACACCCATACTAGATGCTATAGAAACTGATGCATTTGCAATTGCGTCTGCACTTATACCTGCATTTTGTAATTGATTTGCCGCATATGATAAATTTGGAAGAGCTTTTCCAAAGTAAGCCATACTTGCTTCACTTTTGAAAGTCATTGCAGCTTCAGCCTGCTTATTACCTATTGTAATCGCATGTCTCTGAGCTTCATATTTTTGGTCTATTTTAAACTCATCCTTTGCGTATTTTTGGTCAATTTCAAATTCTTTTCTAGCTAAAGGTTGGGTAACTTTATCAAACGTTGCTCTTTTACCTTCTTGTTCAATATCTAATCTATCTTTTATTCCAGGTAAAGCCTTTTTTAATAAACCTGATTCATTTAAGAATTTACCTGCTGCTGCACCCAATGCAGCTAATGCACCTGCAAATCCTACTTTTCCGAATTTACCAAATACATCTAATAATTCTTTAGCCATAGGCACAGTACTTCCTATCTGGCCTTTTATTTCATCCAAACCACTTTTAATATCTGCGGTTAGTTTATTAACCTTTTCTAATTTTTTACCGAAATCTTCTCCACTTTTTCCTGCACCATCTATTGCTACTTGTATAGCTTTACCTTGCTGTGATACAAACTCCATAGATTCTCCAACACTAACAAATGTTTTTCTCAATCTTTTCACTGCTTCTGCTGCAGCTTCGGTACTCATTTCCTGTTCAGCAACTGCCTTTTGAATATCTGCAACACCCTTTTGATAATCGGTTTGTGCCTTTTTAAACTTCTGTATATTGGCAAGTTCTTTATCTGTAATATCTCCCCTTTTGGATAATATACTATTTATTACATCCAATTGCTGCTCTTGTGCAGCAAACCCTTGCGTAAATTGTTGATTTAATTTTTTATTTTTTTCAAGAGCTTTACCTAAATCATCTAACGATTTATTAACTTGATAGTTTTGTTTTAATTGTTTTTTTGTACTGTCAAATAATTTTTCGGATTCTTCTAAAAGTCTTTTTTGCTTTTTTTCATTAGCATCAATTAAAGTACCCTGCTCTTTTAATTTTTTATTAATGTCGGTAAGTTCTTTCGTCTTTTCCTCTAATATTTTTAAATCATCTTCATCTTGCTGTGATAATGCTTTACCTTGTTTTTCACGTTTTGCTTTTTCCGCATACAATAACTTTAGATATGCCAGTTCATCTTTAAGTTGTGCATTTTTTTCTTTTGCTAATTGAGAATTAAGCGCACGTTCTTCTTCAAGTCTTTTTTTTACTTCCTGTAATCGTGCTATCTCCTTTTCAGTATCTCTTGTCGCCATCTATATTTGCGAAATTATTTTTTAGAATATCTTCTATCTAAACATTCTTCAAGATACTTACTCATAACCCTATATACTTCGGTATCTTTTCTGTTTTTTGTAGGTACATCATAACCAAGTTTTTTTACTCTGTTTATAGTATCCGTATAATTTCTATCCAATCTATCACTAAAATCACCAAATAATCCTGCAAGTTCATCATCATGCTTTGCTAATGTATCAATCCAACTATCTTCTTTCTCATCCGCTTTTGCAGCAAAAAAAGAATTTACCAATTTTTTTAGAAATCCAATTTCATCTAATCTTATTTTTTTGGACATGATTGTGTTTTTATATTTTATATAAATATAAACCTTTTTGATAATTATCTTCTTCTTACTCTAGAAGATGATGTTGTTGATTTTGATTTGGAAAGTATTTTATCGTTTGCTTCTTTTTCCCTTTCCTTTGTTTCTATTAGTTTGTTCCAATAGAACTCTCTCAAACGTATGGGCATAAAATATACATCATGCCAATTAAAACTACCGTTGGAGTAGTAAAGCATTTGAAATATCTTATCGTGTAGTATTAGGGAATAATTACTCGGTAGGGTAAAAAAAGTCACTCCCAAATGGTATAGCGAGCGCCTCCGTGTCGCCCGTATAAGGTGAAGTATACTCAAATTTGAAATCTAAATCCGGAGTAACTGATGCTATGTATTTTCTTAATTCTTTAGAATCTCTAGCTTGTAATCTATTTGATACAAAATTACTGATATACCCCACATCTCTATTTCCATCAACTTCCACAAGAACTCTTCTATATCTTGCTGTAATTTCATTACTTTGTTTTGTAAGTTTTTCTGCCGCTTCTACATCTTTATTAATGATGATTTCATCACCATGAGTAAGTAACTTAAACTTTACAGGTACTTTACTATTTGGAAATGTAAAACTAAATTCATTTTTTCTATTTAATAAAGAATAATCAATCTCTTTAATTTTAATAGCTGAAAGGTCTACTGTCCAATCAATTTCATCATTATATTCTTTATCTGTAACTTTGATTTTATATTCTGGTCCGTATGCTAACATTCTAGCTGCAATAAGAACTGCATTTTTATCACCCAATAAAAGGTCATCAACTTTTACTCCTGGTTCTACTAAAATAGATTCTAATAATTTTTCTATTACTAAATTCTTTTTAATAAGGTTTGGAGAAGTTAAAATATCTTCTTCTTTTGCCGTTAATAATTTAATAGTTACTTCACCTTTTGCTAATGGTGAACCTTCAGGATAACATAATCCTTTGGATGGTAAGCTGATAATTTCGGTTGGGAAATCGTAAGTTTTTGTTTGGGTAGGGTTCGTTTGTCCTAATCCTCTTGTAACTTGTTGTTCAATGTTTTGTTCCATAAAATCTTATAACTTTGTTTATTATATATATTAGGTTTTTAAAAAAATAAAAGGGGAAACATTACTGCTTCCCCTTTCGTATATGTTTATGTAATATAGATTAGAATTCTAAAATTGCGTAATCGTATGCCAAAGTTAATTCAATTGAAACTGGATCATTTGATGCCCAATCTAATTCACCAAAGTTTGCTGAAGTGATGAATGCGCCTTTCAATGTCCATTGTTCAATCTTATCACCAACTGGTCCTAACAAATAGAAAGTGATATCCTTCTTATAGAAAGCTGCGTATCCATCTCTACCTGTCAATGATTCATGTGAGGTTCTAATCCACTCCATAACTTGCTGTGCACCTGATGGTACAATTGGGTCATAAAGTGTGATGTTTACATCATCCCATGTTGATTTACCTTTAATTTTTCTTTTTACGTTGATATGGTCTAATTCAACTACTTCCGATGTAAATGTTGGTCTACTCGCTGTTTTAATAATGTATGATTCGATACCATTAATTTCCATAATGAATCTGTTACCAAGTTTTGGTTCAAAATTCTTATAAAACATTTTATCAAACTCTAATATTTCTGGCATTTTTTTTCTATTTAATTGTTATTCTTATATAAATATTTGTTTTTTAAATTATCCACCAAAACTTGCACCAGTTGGTAAGATGTTGAAATCAATTTGAATAAATTCAGCTGTCTTTGTTGGTTGTAAGAAGATAGCTCCTTTCATAATGTTTCTATCAATTACATCTGGTGTGTTATTAGATTCATCCATTACCACTCTGAAAGCGTAAAGACCTTGTCTTTGTTGGATTGATTCTAAATAAGGATTAACGATATTTAAGAATCTGTTACGAGTTTCAGATGAATTTTGTTCGAATACTAAATATTTTGTAGTTGAAGCGATATACTTTCTAACAGTCAATAATAATCTTCTTACGTTGATTCTATCTAATGCAGATGGTTTATCTTGTAAAGTTTTTTGACCCCATACTACAATACCTTGTCCAGGAAACTGGCAGATTGGGTTTACTTTTGCTTCATATAATGTATCTCTTTCAGATTGAGTTAATTTATCCATTACTGAAACTGCTCCTACTAAACCACCTCTATTTAAACCTGCTGGTGCGAACCATTCTGCTGCTACTCTATCGTTTGATGCAAATACGCCAGGTAATAATACGGATGGTGGAACTGCGATTAATTTGTTTGTATTAATATCAATTGTTTTAATCCAAGGATAGTAAACTGCCGCGTAGTTAGAATCTACTGATTCCGCCTGTGTTACAGTTTGTGCTAAAGTTGTTGTTGAATTACCTGCATCTGCGATAAAAAATGCATCTGCTCTCTGCTCAACCATATCAAGAATTGAAGTCCAAACTGAAGAGTGTTGATTTCTATTTACACCTGGAACTACCACCATATTGATATCAAACTCATCTACATTTGATAATGCGTTGATGTGTTTCATATATGCTACTGAACCACTCGCATTTACTCCATTTAAATTAAATCCTTGTGAATTAGCTGCCGAAATATCACTTCCTTTATTAATAGGAGTTGCTGGGTTCATACCATCAAATCCTTCTTGAAATGCTACAACAAATTGTGCAGATGTTGAACCAACTGCTAATGTACCACCATTTGCTGCATCTAATCCGAATACTACGTTTTTACCTACACCCGCTCCTACTGGAATTGGTTTTAAGTAGATTGTATTATCATTATTGAAATCCAAATCAATACCACCATATTGTGTTGCTGATGCAGTTACAAATGATACAGCTGGGATTTTTGAACTAATTGCCGCTGATGCTGATATTGGTAAAGTATATGCCGAATGTCCGAAAGGTACTGCTTGTACAGGAGCTGATTCATTAAAGTTTGCAATTCTAATATATTTTGAATTGTTTATCCAATCACCACTTTCCGTTACTTTACCTAAATTACTAATTAATAATTTTCTATCACCAATTACTCTACAAATATAGTTTGGAGAATTAGGGTCTAAATTTACATTTGCGAATGTTTCTAATACATTCTTTTTCTTATTTGTATCGTTAAATTGTCTCACAGCTACTGTGAATGTACCATAATCAGTACCATTTACGCTACCTGCTGCTTTGATATTTGTAATACCAACTTTAACTTTAGTATTTGCTGAATTACCAACACCCAATGTTTCAAATTGGAATAATGGGAATCTTTCACCACTAATAGTTTGTGATTGAATCATTGGAGTTAATGCCTCTTGTGCATCAAATGTGAAATCTTGGTCATCCAATACATTCACAGAACATGATGCATGTGAATCAAAGTTTATACCACTATTTTTAAAATATCCAACTACATATGCGTCTTTTGCACCAAATGGAGAAGTTCCGAATACCGCTTCAACATCATTTGAATGTACTAATTTTAAAGATGCAGATATGTTTAATCCACCATCTAAATAAAAATCACCATTACCATCGTTATCTGATAAAGTTGAACCTACAAATCCTGCATTTGAACCAACTAATGTATTAAATAATATTGCTGCTGATGAACCAGATACATCGTATGTGATATCAAAACTAGCGGTAACTATATCATCTGCAAGTCTCGCAGCTGATTGTGATACAAATATTGAAGTCGGTGCAACTGTTAATCCACTACCTTTTTGAGAAATAGTAATTCCACTAATTACACCATTTGTAATAGTTGCAGATGCTGATGGATTTGTTGCAAATGTACCACCTTGGAAATAAATAGGAGCCGTACCATTTGATGTACCATCTGATGCTGAATAAAATAGTCCAGCCGATGATGTTACCAATGTATCAATTTGTCCTAAATTTAGTGCACTTATTAATAAAGGTGCGGTTTCAGTATATCCATCAACACCTACAACTCTACAAATAGTAGCAGTTCCTGCTTCTCTTAAATAGTTTTGTACTGCTAATGGAGTATAATATGTTCCATCAGCTGCACCAAATAGTTGTTGGAATTCAGCTTGTGAATTAACAATTGTTGGAACTGCTGGTCCTTCTAAAAAGGGGCCAATGAATGCTGCTCCTATTTCTGCTACACCTTGTTGTAAAAATGATAGGTCGTTTTCTTTTGTAAATACGCCTGGTGATACTAATTTCTCTGCCATTTTATATAGTTAATTTTTAAAAATTTATGATTCTCAATATAAATATAATCTTTTATTTCAAAACAACAAATTAAGGTCTGTAAGTTGGTTGAAAATGATTGTAAACATTTGTAATATCTGTTGATGATAATACTGTATTATAAAATAAAGTAGGTCCTAATTGACATTTTGCGTAATTATCAGCTCTACCTAATTTTATATCATATGTAGATGTTGCTGCAAATGCCGTAACGGTGCCTGTTCCTACACTACTACCATTTAAATAATATGTTATACCTGCTGCTGCCGATACAGTCACTGCAACCATATGCCATGTATCTAATGCAGGTGCGGTGAATGTTTGTACTGTATTTGATATCGTTCCTCTTGCTGATGAGAAATGAAATCCATTCCAAGTACTTGCATTACTACTATATAAATAAAAGTTATAATCTCTATCTGCACCTTCTTTTGAGAATAGCCCACCATATGTTGCTCCCTGATTTGCAGTTTGTCTAACCCACGCAATAAATGTAATTGCTGATGTATCGAATTGAGTTATACCACCATTGATATTTGAATTTCTATCTTTAAACCAAAATGAATCACTACCATTTAATGTCCAATATTTATCAATTCTTGTTGCTCCATTATTATATGTAGGGTTTGTACCACTATATCCCGCTGAGTTTGATACACCTGCCGGTCTTACACCTGTATTATATCCTGATAAATCTAACCAATCGGTTGTTGCTGTACCATTTGTGGATGATGCTTTTGATGGGTCTAAATACATTCTTAATCCAGATGCCGGTATTGATGGTTGTGTAGTTGTACCTTTGTTATGTGAAATGGTTTTATTTGCTAAATACACGTCAGCTTCTTCCACATTTATAGTAACAATTTCAACATCGGAATTAACAATCTCAATATCATATACTTCTACTTCAGATATTCCACCAATTTCATCATAAGTTACAATTAAATCTCCAGGAAGAATATCTTCAATATTTTTAAATTTATATTTTTCAATTTCAGCATCCCATGCATAAACTGGGTGTGTACCTGTTGCTTTTATAAACCCATTATTGATATCATAATATCCACTAGCAAAGTTAAATACTAAATCTGCAACTACAACGTCCTGTGCTGAACCTGATATAGATTCCTTCATATAAAATCTCCAATCAACTTGGTCACTTTCTGAACTTTGATTTTCATCAGGTAATTCATTAGGAACCCATGCTCTAATACTATTTCCAACTACCAAATCTTCAACATTAACTTCTGTACCATCTGCTTTTGTTATTTTTGTACCAAATAGTAAACAGAAATCAGGTTGGTTAATTGTATTATATACATCTACTGCGTATAGTGTTTTTGTTGTTCTACCAGCAGGTCCATAGTTTGTTGCATTAATATTATATCCATCAGCATATCCCATAGTTAATACGGCAGAAGCTTCCGAATATGTTGATTGTGCAATAGATGCCGGTGTAATAGGAATTATAGTAGGACCTGTACCAAAAGTATTAGAACCTGTACTAAAATTTGCATTATTAAATGAACAAGTAAAGTTTGCTAATTGTTGTTGTACTTTTGAATAAAAAAGTGAGCCGGTTGTTGTAAATGAAAATTGTGCATTTTCCGTTGTACTCTCTACTATATAAGTAAATGTAGGTGGTGTTACAGTTATTTCATCTACTGCAAACCCAGCTCTCATTGCTGCTTGTACACCGCCTGCTAGTCCACCTAAAGAAACTGCTCCAACTCTTGCTGAACCGCTTACTGCTCTGTATAAATTACCTAATGATAAGTTAGTTCTTGCCATATATTAATGATTATAATCCATTATAAATATCTAAAAGTTTTTGTTTCCACATCTCTTTATTTGAAAAGTGTTCTTTCATCCAATTTTTAAGTTTTTCAAACTCTCTTTTACGGGTTTCGTAATCATCTTTACAAAGCGTTTCGTAGGTTTGCTTAAATGATTCCTTGTCAAACGCTTTGTATTTATAATCAAGTGGAACATGCCACCTTTCATGTAATATTGGAAGTTTACCCCAATCAACTGCTTCAAATATTCCATATCCGAATGGTTCATATTCAAAACAAGAATGAGATATCCCCCAATCAAGTCCGTAGAACCTCTCTTTATATTTGTAATCAAATTTGTAAACTTTTGATTTTTCGAATCTATATCCATATTTTTTTCTGTAATATTTGTTAAAGGTTTCTGAATTAGTAAATATAATAGAATCTAATCCATCTATATATTCAACATTCTTTCTACCTTCAACTCTTGCCGCAAATCCTATTTTTGTATTATCTTTTATTTCCAATTTATGTGAAAATTCGTAATAATTGGAAATATGATGAAGATTTTCGGTTTGGTATGGAAAGTGATACAATCCTACCCAAATTTTGTTTTTAATTTTATTTATTAGTTCTGTTTCCCACTCCCAATTTCCATACCAATGTAAATATTGGTCTTTATTCATTTGACCTACCATTGATACTTTTGTCAAATTATGAAAAACAATAGAATTAATTTTTTCTAAATTATTATGTATTGCTGTTGTAGGTGTATAATGTCCGTGAAGAATGTGTATCTTTCTTGCACCTTTTAATATTTTATCAATTTCTAATTCATTAGTTTCCCAAATGTGGTCAATATCGATTGGAAATTCTTCGTAATTAACAGGTTTTTTTCTATGGAAAAGTAGAAGTGGCTTCACTTCTAAATGTGGTGCCACTTCTTCTATCCAATTCGTTACCCATATATCGGCACCGCTGTTGAACCAAGGGCCTCCAGCGGTGGTGTAATAAACATCATACATTAATTATAACCCCTTTTGCTTCTTACATTCAACTAATTCAATTTTAAGATTCTCAATTTGAATTTGCTGTTCTTTTATAGCTTCAACTAAAAGACCTACCATCTTTGAATAATCAAGTCCTAAATATCCATCTTCTCTTTCCTTAACAACTTCAGGTAATACTCGTTGTACTTCCTGTGCAATAAGACCTGTATTTGGTGCTGCTTTAGTTACTTCACCGGCTTTATCATTCCAATCCCACTTAACACCTCTTAATTTTTTAACTTTATCTAATGCGTTTTCTATTAAAACTACATTATCTTTAAATCTTATATCCGAAGAATAAAATGCTGTAATATCACCTGTAGCAGTTATTGCTCCATTAATTGTTAAACCTGCGAATGTTGGTGATGCTGATGTTGCTACCGATTGTCCGATGGAGATTGTATGTGCAATTCCTTCACCAGTTGTTGCTCCTGTCGATGATACGCCAGTTCCTCCTGTAATTGTTGCTACATAATCACCCGATGTTCTTGTTCCTAAAGCGATATCACCCGTTGTAGATGCCACATTAATTTGCGATGAACCTGAAACTAAATTCGCAATAGTAATATCAGCAGAACCATTAAATGAAGTTCCGTTTATTGTTCTTGCGGTTTGTAAAGTAGTTGCAGTTGATGCATTACCTGTCAATGCTCCTGTAAATCCGGTTGAGGATACAGATGTTAAACCTGCTAATGTTGTTGATGTTCCACCCAATGCGGTTGCTGTTGAACCGATTGTTATTGTATTTGTAGTGATTGATGAACCAACAATTTGTGCGGAACCTGAAACTACTCCCGTTCCTTGTAATATTGTTGCTGCGGTTATTGTTCCACCCAAAGCGGTTGATGTACCAGCTATTGTTATTGAACTATTTGTTAATGATGCGTTTGCAATATTACTTAAAGTATTACTTGCACCACTTATAGTTTTGTTTGTAAGTGTTTGTGTACCAGTTAATGTTGCAACAGTCGAATCAATTGATAATGTTCTTGTTGCTGAAATATCTCCACCTCCACTTAAACCTGTTCCTGCGGTAATACTTACTGCCGTGTGGTCAATATGTCTATTTGCCGAATATCCAGTTGTAGAATCGTGTGCTATTTGAGATGAACCACTCACAACTCCTGCTGGTAATAATGGTGTTACTTGTGCAGCTCCACTTACAATGCCAGATGGTATTGAAGAAATATTTGCGTATGTTATTTGTGATGAACCTGAAACTAAATTTGCAATAGTAATATTAGCAGAACCATCAAAAGAAGTTCCGTTTATTGTTCTTGCAGTCGCCAATGTAGTTGCAGTTGATGCGTTACCTGTCAATGCTCCAGTAAATCCAGTAGAAGTTACTGAAGTTAATCCTGCCAATGTAGTTGAGGTTGCACCTAATGCAGTTGATGTTGAACCGATTGTTATTGAACTATTAGTAAGTGATGCGTTTCCAATATTACTTAAAGTATTACTTGCACCACTTATAGTTTTGTTTGTAAGTGTTTGAGATACGGTTCTTAATACTACATCATCTTCTGCACCTAATGCTCCAGCTATCCACTTATCGTTTGTAGTATCCCATAGGAATGAGCCTGATGTTGTAGTTGATGCGGTTGCATCTCTTACAACCAAACCTCCGTTTGTTGCTCCCGTACCATTCAATTGGATAATATTATCTGCAATATTAACAGTTGTAGAATCTATTTGAGTAGTTGTACCTTGTACAGTTAAGTTTCCTTTTACTGTCACATTTGTTCCACTCAATCCAAATGCAGTATTGAATGATGATGTGAATGTATTAATATTACTTACCGAAGTATTTAAACTTGCAGTTGTTGTATTTAAGTTAGTTATACTTACGCCTTGTGAATCATTTGTGGTTTTAGCTGCCGATGCTGATGTAATCAATGAACCACTCACTACACCTATTTCGGTCAATCTTGTTAATACTGAACCACTATGTGTATTTAAGTTACTTACTGAAGTATTTAAACTTGCAGTTGTTAATTCTAAATTAGCAGTTTCAGTTTCTAATGCTGATAATCTAGTTAATGCAGATGAACTAAATGAGTTCAAGTTAGTTACTGAAGTATTTAAACTTGCAGTTGTTGTGTTAATATTTGTTATACTTACACCTTGTGAATCATTTGTTGTCTTAGCTGCTGATGCAGAACTAATTAAACTACCAGAAACTACTCCAATTTCAGTAAATCTAGTATCAACTGAACCCGTATAAGTTGCTAATGTACTATTTTGAGTTAATACTGACCCGCTAAATGTGTTAATATTTGAAACCGAAGTATTTAAACTTGCAGTTGTTAATTCTAAATTAGCAGTTTCAGTTTCTAATGCTGATAATCTTGTTAACGCTGACCCGCTAAATGTATTTAAATTACTAACTGAAGTATTTAAACTTGCAGTTGTTGTATTTAAGTTAGTTATACTTACACCTTGTGAGTCATTTGTAGTTTTAGCTGCTGATGCTGAACTGATTAATGAACCACTAACAACTCCTATTTCGGTCAATCTTGTATTAACTGAACCAGTATAAGTTGCTAATGTACTATTTTGAGTTAATTGAGATGAACTGAATGAATTTATATTTGTATTTAATACAGAAACATCAACACCATCAACATTGCCCGTCAATGTAATATTTCCTGTAATATCAACTGATTTATTAATATCTAAAGTAGAGTTGGTATGGTCCCAAAGAATACTTGCATTTGCACCACTAATAAAAATACCCGCTCCATTTGCATCAACGGAAGCGGTTGTACCTATTGCTAATTCAATTAGTTTATCTTCAACTAAAAGATTTGTTGTATTAAGTGTTGTTGTATCACCTTGTACAGTTAAGTTACCCAAAACTGTCAAATCTGCTCCACTTACGGATAAAGCTGTTTTTAATGAAGATGTATATGAATTTATATTAGTTACGGAAGTATTTAAACTTGCAGTTGTTGTGTTTAAATTTGATATTGAAGTATTTGCAGATGCAGTAAATGTATTTTGATTTGCATTTGCAACTGCTGCTGCACTTGCAGATGAAATTAAACTTCCACTTACAACTCCTATTTCGGTCAATCTTGTTAATACTGAACCACTATGAGTATTTAAGTTTGCATTTGCGATTGCTGCTGTACTTGCTGAACTAATTAAACTTCCACTTACAACTCCTATTTCAGTCAATCTAGTTAATACTGACCCGCTAAATGTATTAATATTTGAAACGGAAGTGTTTAAACTTGCAGTTGTTGTATTTAAATTAGTAACTGAAGTATTCAATGAACCTGTTGCAGTTCCTAAAGTTGTAAATCTTGTATCTACTGATGCGGTATATGTAGCTAACGTAGATGCTTTAGTATTTTCCGAAGAACTAAATGAGTTAAGGTTGGTTACTGAAGTATTCAATGAACCTGTTGCAGTTCCTACAGCTGTCATTCTTGTTTCCAAAGATGAAGTGTAAGTTCCTATTGTAGTATGTCTAGTATCGTAGGAACCTGTAAGAGTTGCTAACGTAGAAGATTTTGTATTTTCGGATGCACTAAATGAATTTAAATTAGTAATTGATACGTTTGATGAACCTGTTGCAGATTCTAATCCGCTAATAGTTGCAAGTGTAAGTTCTTTTACAACTGTTGTTCCATCTACAAATTTAATTGAGCCAGTTGATATATAAAGGTCTCTCCAAATTTTTGTATTAGAACCTAAATCAAATACGTTTGTTGTTTGTGGGATAAGAGATGAACTCAAAGCTGCTACAACATTTACCGTATCGGAAGTTGCATCACCAATTGTAAGTTGTCCACCTAATGTTAAATTACCTGCAATGTTTGCGTTTCCTGTAATATCTAATCCAGAACCTGATATTGCTCCGAAATTACCCGTGCTTGCTGTTCCTGCGGTTGATAATACAATATCTCCATTTTGACCACCAATTAATAAAGTTCCTAATGTAGTGTTTACATATGGTTCTCCAAATGCTAACGAACCTGATTGTTGTGCGGTTGTCCCACGTCTAAATTTAAGTGCCATCTAGTTTACCTTTTTTTTAGTACGTTAATGTATAATATTTATAAATATCTATTTATTTTCCAATTCCTTAACTTTAGCTGATAATTCTTTAATGGCTTCAATTAAAAGTGGAACAATCTTATCATATTTTACTGCTTTATATCCATTTTCACGAGTTTGAACTAATTCTGGAGCAATTGCTTCTATTTCTTGTGCAATCACACCAATATCATGTCCATCATATCCATGTTCAATTTTATTTTCTTCTTTCCAATCAAACTCATAACCACCAACACTTTCAATTTTTTCTAAAGCATTTTGAATTGGTTTGATATTTTCTTTGAAACGAATATCTGAAGATGAGAATGCTACGATATCATTTGTTGCATCAATTCTACCTGAGGTTGCGGATGCTGCCATTCCAACCCCTAATGAGTTGAATTGAACATTTGCTGATGTATGAATATCTTGTGGTGTTGAAAGTGTAATTCCTGCATTTTCTGTTCCAGAGCCGGCCACTACTATTTGATTAGATGTACCAGTTATTGTTGCAACATAGTTACCGGTCGTATCGGTTCCTAATGCTACTGAATTTGCAGTAATTGTAGCTGCACCATTTGAAGCGATTGTAATATCTCCACTTACTCCTGAATAAACTTGTGATGAACCACTCACAACTCCTGCTGGTAATAATGGAGTAACTTGTGCAGCTCCACTCACTATACCCGATGGAATACCACTCAATGATGAATAAGTAACTTGAGATGAACCACTCACAATGCCAGATGGTATTGAAGAAATATTTGCGTATGTAATTTGTGATGAACCTGATACTATACCTCTACCTTTTGTTTCGTAAGAAGAAGTTGCGTTATTTAAATTAGTAATTGAAGTATTTTGACTTGCATTTGTAGTATCATTACTTGCAGTATATAAATTTAATGAACTCAATATACCAATTACTTGTGATGAACCGGATACAGTTCCTGCTGGTAATAATGGAGTAACCTGTGCTGCTCCACTTACTATACCCGATGGAATACCACTTAATAAAGCGTAAGTTACTTGTGATGATCCTGATACTGCTCCCGTTCCTCCCAATATTGTTGCTGCAGTTATTGTTCCACCTAAAGCGGTTGATGTACCTGCAATTGTTATTGAACTATTTGTTAATTTAGTATTTGCTACCGAAGCATCTACTAATTGAGAACCATTTATTGTTTTGTTTGTAAGAGTTTGTGTACCTGTTAGTGTTGCAACAGTTGAATCAATTGATAATGTTCTCGTTGCGGATATATCACCACCACCCGTTAAACCTGTTCCTGCTGTAATACTTACTACTGTGTGGTCTATGTGCCTATTTGCTGAATATCCAGTTGTAGAATCGTGTGATATTTGAGATGAACCTGAAACAACTCCTGCTGGTAATACTAATGCTATTTGAGATGAACCCGATATTACACCATTCGTTGCATTTATTACACCATTAAATGAAGTCGCCGTAGACGTTCCTATTGTAGTAATTGAACCACTTATTTGTACTGAACCTGTGAATTCATGTGTATCATTTCCAAAATCACCAAATTTATTTGAACCACTACTGAATAATATAGAGGATGTTTGATTAACCGTTGTTAAATTTGTAATAGTTAAATTGGTTATAGAAGTATTATTCAATTGTGATGAACCACTAATTATGCCAGATGGTATTGAAGAAATATTTGCGTAAGTTATCTGCGATGAACCACTTATAATACCATCCGTATCTAATTTACTTTTTATAGTAGTATTAATAGATGATGTGAACGAATTTAAGTTTGTTATTGAAACTCCTTGTGAATCGTTAGTTGTTTTAGCTACTGATGCTGAACCAATTAAGCTTCCAGAAACTACACCGATTTCAGTAAATCTAGTATCATGTGAGTCATTTGATAATTTTGCAGCTGATGCTGAACTTATCAATGAACCCGTAATAGTTGCTAATGCCGTATTTTGAGTTAATTGAGAACCACTAAATAAATTTAAATTTGTAAGTGAAATTGTATTTGCTGAAGCGGTTGAAATCAATGAACCCGTAATAGTTGCTAATGTAGTATTTTGAGTTAATTGAGAACCACTAAATGTGTTTAAGTTAGAAATACTTACATCTTGTGAATCGTTGGTTGTTTTAGCAGTTGATGCTGAAGAAATTAAACTCCCACTAACAACGCCAATTTGTATAAATCTACTATCATACGAACCTGTTAAAGTTCCTAATGTAGTAAATCTTTCATTAACATTAATAGTGAAAGCTGATACGTTTCCAGGATCAACCGATGCTGTTAATACATTAAAGTCTGAACGAAGTTGTATAAATGATGCAGTTATTTGTGATGCTGAAATAAATAAACTAGCTGTTGCACTATTTAAATTTGAAATACTAATATCCTGTGCATCATTTGTAGTTTTTGCGTTTGATGCGGAAATTATTAGTGAACCTGTGACTACACCTATTTCTGTTAATCTTGTACTAACTGAACCTGTATAACTTGCTAAATTAGTATTTTGTGTAAGTTGTGATGCACTAAATCCATTTAAATTTAATATAGATGAGCTAAAGCTAGATGATGCAACTTCTAAATTATCAAGTCTACTATCAACAGATGTAGAGAATAATCCTTGCAAATAGGATGCAGTTGATTCTAATGCTACAACTCTAATTTCGTGATTTGATGCAGTTGATATTAACGAACCACTAATAGTTGCTACTGCTCCAAATCTTGTTTCAAAGGATGATGCGGATACTATTAAACTTCCCGTTACTACACCTATTTCAGTTAATATTGTGTTTACTGAACTTGTATATGTTTGTAAATCGTTAAATTTATTATTTACAGAACTTGTATATGTTTGTAAATTATTATCCTTATCAATTTGTGATGAACTAAATTGATGTAAATGCCAAACGCTTGTAGAAACTGCCGATGCCGATGCTATTAAACTTCCAGATACTACACCTATTTCGGTTAATCTTGTATTTATAGAACTCGTTACATTTGCTAAATTTGCATTTCTTGTTTCAAAAGATGATGCCGAACTAATTAAACTTCCCGTTACTACACCTATTTCGGTTAATCCTGTATTCACCGATGCTGTATAAGTTGCTAAATTTGCATTTCTTGTTTCAAAAGATGATGCCGAACTAATTAAACTTCCCGATACTACACCAATTTCAGTAAATCTTGTTTCTGCTGATTGAGTAAATGATTGTAAATTAGTTAATCTAGTATCTACTGATGTAGAATATACATTTACACTTACGTTATTTAAACCCACTAATGTAGATGAACTTATTGAACCAATAATTCCTAAATTAGTATTAAATAAAACTCTACTATTAGAGTTATCCCAACTCATTGTTACATTTGCACCTGCTATTTGAACACCTGCTCCATCTGCTTCCGCTGCTGTTGTTGAACCACTTGCTAATGTTAATGTTTTATCTTCAACAATTACTTCGTTTGTATTAAGTGTTGTTTGTGTTCCCTGAACTGTCAAGTTTCCATAAACAGTCAAATTTTGTCCACTTACATCTAATGCGGTTTTAAGTGATGCAGTATAGCTATGAACCGAAGCACTACTAACTTCAATTACAGTTAATCTACTATTTTGATTTGTATTAGTAGTATCATTAGAACCAGTATAATTTGCTAGTGTAGACCATCTTGTATCATACGAACTTGTTACACCTGCCAATGTTGTGTTTCTTATTTCTAAAGATTGACTAGTTTGATTTAGATACCAAACACTTGTAGAAACTGCTGATGCCGATGCTATTAAACTTCCAGATACTACCCCAATTTCTGTCAATATTGTGTTTACCGAAGTTGAATAATTTGCAATTGTACCAAATCTTGTTTCAAAGGATGATGCGGATACTATTAAACTTCCACTAACAACACCAATTTCAGTTAATCTTGTGTTTACTGAACTTGTATATGTTTGTAAATTTAAATCTTTTTCAAGTTGTGATGAACTAAATAATTGTAAATTTGAAACAGAAGTATTTAAACTTGCAGTTGATGTATTTAAATTTGAAACGGAAGTGTTTAAGCTTGCTGTTGTTAAATTTAAGTTTGAAACAGAAGTATTTAAACTTGCAGTTGTTAAATTTAAATTTATAATATTTACATCTTGCAAATCATTTGCTGTTTTTGCAGTAGATGCAGATGCTATCAATGATCCTGTTATAGTTGATATGGCAGAATCATATGTGGAAAAACCATCGGTACTTCTTAATATTACTTGTGATGAACCCGATACAATTCCAGAAGGTAATAATGATGGTATTTGTGCTGAACCCGATATTACACCATTTGTTGCTGCTATTGCTCCTGATATAGATGTTGCGTATACATTAGACCAGTATGCATCGGTTGACCCAACATTTCTACTACCTTGCGGTATTAAATTTGTTGTAAATACACCTATTGATTGGATTGTATCACCTGCGGCGGAATCTCCTAAAATAATATTACCATCAATTCTGACATTATTTGTAAAATATGCGTTTGATGCAGTAATATCTCCTGTTAATTTTATGTTTCCATTTACCGGTACATTTAAAGGTAATAATGTAACTGGGTTGTTTCCTGAACCACTTCCGAATTGAATAGAACCACTACCTTTATGTAAATATAATTCAGCATCGGCAATTGAATCTAAATTTGTAGTACCTTTTCTTAATGTAAATATAGCCATCTAATTTTATTTCTGTTTTGTATAAATATCTTAAATATTAAAATCTAAATCTCCTGATGTTGTTATATATTTTGCTAAATGCATATAATTTGCAGTTATGCTTCCTGTTGTAACATTCATAGCGGATGAGCTAATGGATATATGTGTATTATTACCAATCAAAACATCAAATGAACCTGTTCTAGCAATGGCTTGTGTATTACCAGTACTATCTTCTATAAAATTTACAGTACCTGCTGCATTTGGGTCTAAATTAAAATCAAATGTATTTGGACCTGCAGCAACTCCAACTTCTGTTCCATTGACTAAAAATGAACCTGTTATTGAAACTGAACCTGTAAATTCATGTGTATCATCTATTGTATCTCCAAATTTAGTAGAACCACTTTGATAAATTATAGATGATGAAATTACATTAATATTAAATTGTTGTGCGTTTACCGAACCTAATACAGTCAAACTACCTGATATTCCAACTGAGCCTGTTAGTCCGGCGCTACCACTAAATGATAAAGTATTATGATTTATATTTAATGTATCATTAATTTGTAAACCACTACCACTTAAATCTCCACCGGCATCTATATCACCTATGGTTATTACATCTCTTGTTACATAAAGGTCTCTTTGTATATTTGCATCCTGTGTTACCACTAACTCTGCAAAAGACCCGGTTTTTGTTAAAGTAATTGAACCGGTTGTAGTTGAATCCGTTGTTAAAATACTTTGAATAGAGTCAACATTGCCTGAACGTTTGATAAATAACTTACCATCATAGGTGTTTATTGCAATTTCACCTAAATTAAGGGATGCGGTATCTGGTACCTTACCTGGTAACGCAGAACGTTTTAGTACAATTGTTTGTGACATATTTAGTCTATTCTAAAGTTATATAACATTACGGTAGTATATACTACTTCAATAAATATATTAATTATTAAATAAAAAACCCTTCCGAAGAAGGGTATTTTGATATTATGTAAAAATAGTTAAAATTGACCAGCATCTATTAGTGCAAATTGAGATGCAATCGAAGAACTAAAAGCCATTACATCCCCTATTCCATAAAGAGAACCACTAAATCCGTTTGTTGTGGTAAATGTTCCTCTAACTTCTTCATTGTATCTAAATTCAACTGCTATGGGTGTTGTTGCTACTTTATAAAGAGAACCACTAGCTTGAATAAATCCAATTGTTCCTGCGAATGGTTCTGAATTAAAATCGAAATCATCGGGTCTCATCGATGCGGTGATTCCTGTTAGTCCACCACCATATCCAACAAATAATGAAGAAGATACTATTGATGCCGATACTGCCCCAGCTATATCAATATCACCATTACCAACTATATCTCTTGTAACATATAAATCTTGCCCAATATTTGCATCAAAAGTAATACTAGCTTCACCAAATGAACCTGTACCTGTTAAAGTAATTGAGCCAGTTGTGGTTGAATTTGTAGTAACTAAAGTTTGTATCGATTGGCTTGAGCCAGATTTATGTAGGTAAACCTTACCATCATATACGTTTATACCTAATTCACCTACTAATAATGAACCAGTATCAGGAACTTTTCCTGCTATGAGTGACCTTCTATGTAATATATTTTGCGCCATTTTTTATTAGAAATAAAGTAATTTAAATTAAAACCTCTTACGGAGTTTTAATTAGAATGAACCACCATCTACTACATTACTCATTACAAAATCACTTCCGTTCCATTGTAATAAGTCACCTGATACACTACCGGTTGCTACTAAATCTAAATTACCATTTGTATTTCTAAATGCTATTCTCTTTGAATTCCCTGCAGCCGTACCTAAATTTACCGATGCGGTTACTGCAGGTGCAATTAGTGATACTGATGAAGTGAATGATGTTGAAGAGTGTTGGTAAAGAAAGTTTGCACTTGCTCCAGCTATTTCTATACCAGCTCCATCTGCTGTTGCTGATGAAGTTGAACCACTTGCTAATGTTATTACTTTATCTTCTACTACTAATTGTGCAGTATTTAATGTTACAGTATTACCTTGTACTATTAAATCTCCACCAACTACTACATCACCTGTCGTTGTTACTTTAGCAAATGTTACGTTATTGCCAGTACCTACACCCTGAATTGTACCAGTACCTTCTAAAGTATTTAATCTACTATTTGCAGATTGTGTAAATGAATTTAAATTTGTTATTGAAACTCCTTGTGAATCATTTGTAGTTTTAGCTGCTGAAGCTGATGCTATTAAACTACCACTTACAACTCCTATTTCAGTCAATCTAGTTAATACTGACCCGCTATGTGTATTTAAGTTTGCGTTTGCGATTGCTGCTGCACTTGCTGAACTAATTAAACTTCCAGAAACTACACCGATTTCAGTCAATCTTGTTAATACTGAACCACTATGAGTATTTAAATTTGCATTTGCAACTGCTGCTGCAGATGCTGAACTGATTAAACTTCCTGATACAACACCTATTTCGGTCAATCTTGTATTAACTGAACCAGTATAAGTTGCTAATGTAGTAAATCTACTATCGTGTGAGTCATTTGATAATTTTGCAGCTGATGCAGATGTTATCAAACTACCGCTAACTACTCCAATTTCAGTAAATCTTTCATTTGCACTTGCTGTAAATGCGTTTAATAAAGTTGTAGAGTTATT
>SXGQ01340671.1_pt1 | contig 33453 bp, 35 predicted proteins | sample 3178371 | NCBI WGS metagenome assembly SXGQ01 (sample SAMN11356859, study PRJNA531348) | freshwater metagenome | isolation source: freshwater sample F1-20 | place: China: Fuxian Lake, Yuxi | collected 2017-12-25 | reverse complement strand
TGACCGACAATCACAAACGTGACTTTCAGGTTGGAGAAGTTGTGGTGTGGAAGTTCAATGGTGAAAAGGGTGTGGTTGTAAAGCACATCCCCTTACTAGATGCAGTTCGGATAGTGTTTGATAGTGAGGCTAGCGTGTTGTGTTGGTGTAGTGAGATCTCTAGGTTGGAGACAACATGAGAGAGGAAGCCGAGCCAATACAATTAGTACACATTTTTACCGAGATGGAGAGGTGGGACAAATTTACTGAGGCAGAGTTAAATTATATGCACAAGTATGCCCATGAGGAAAAGGCGGTGGTGACGGAGTGTATGCACGCCGATGATCATAAGCACGTAAAATATTTTAATAGGAGATTTGCAATTGGCGAAGTTGTCTTGGATCGTGTTACTAAGTGTGCTGGGGTCGTGGCTAGGTTCTTTGAGCGCACAGGTTTATACGTCATCTTTCCGCAGTACGATGAACCACAATTGGTATGTGCAAGAAACATGGAGAAACTAAATGAAGATTAAAGGTGTTACAGGTAAAACGTATGTGGATCTCAACGCTGAGATCAGGCACTACCTTGATGGCAAAGATATAAAAGAGTTTGAGGATACAGTAAACCACTCGCAGTTGAAGTCAAACATTGAACAGTTAAAGAAAACAGTAACGCACTTAACTGCATTGATTCACTACTACGGATTGTGCAGACCTGAGACACAGTTGGCTCGCATGGAGTTGGGCGAGGCAAGCATGCGGTATGTGTCTGAGAAAAACTATGACGAGAAGAATCTCGGAGCGATAGCCAAGCACGTACTGCAAGAGATGCGTGAGAAAGGAGAGTTACCTGATGAAGATTAAGACAATGATTGGGCAGACGGGGGATGGGCGTGCAAAGTATAAGTTCTCAGCACACGTCTACTTAGAATACCCGAGTATTCCGATTCCCTTAAAAGTAGCAACGGGGATTTTCCGTCTACAGAAAGATGCGGAGGTGTGGGCAGAGCGGTGTGTGAAGGCTATGGATGACGACCAATCTTGGGCAGAGGTAGAGGATTCCTACGAGATGGATTTATGGTTGTCGATGCACTTACCGCCTGATGACTTTGAACGTGAGCATGCACAATAAAGGAGAGTGAAATGAAAACAAGTTGGTGGTACGAATCGGGTATGGCGGCAGAAGCGGCCCAAGAGTTAGTGTGGTTTGTAGTAATTGTTTTTGTAGGGATTGGCTTATTTATATGGAACGACATCAGAAAGGACAAACGTGATGGCAAAAAGTAAAAATGGGAGTGAGGTGTATCTATCTGGATGCGGACACACATTGATGGTGGACAATGATTCAGGTTCTGATTACATCATAGGTGGTGATGACGTAGAGCGACTGCGGGTAATCGTGGAACACTTAAAGACTGATTGGCCCGAGTTGGCAGACACAATCAATGAGGTAATAACAAATCTAGTGGAGGTGTAAAAGACGAGCGAAATGCCCCTGATGGGGAACTAAAGTTCCTGTTTGTTGTCTTATATGTATGAGAATAAATTTCTTTGCTTTTGTTTTTGGTAGTTGTTGTTGCAGTAGACGGGAAATCACATATGTGATTTTTATTTTGAAGTTAAATCATTAACATCTTTTGGAGAGTTTATATGAGCCGAGTATCATTTGGAGTATCAGTAGATTACGACCAAGCAGTATCGATGGTCGCAGAACTAGGTAGTGACGTTTGCTATTTGTTTCAAGGCGAGCCGGGCGTTGGCAAGTCAAGCATGTTGAAAGATCTTGCCAAGCGTTTTCCGACACATGAGATTGCATACATCGACTGTGCCAACCTTGACCTTGGTGATATTGCCATGCCGTTCATTGATCGTGAGTTGAACTGCACTAAGTATTATCCGAACTCACACTTCAAGTTGCATACGGGTAAGCCTGTGATTGTCATGCTTGATGAGTTGACCAAGGCGAGTCAATCTGTGCAAAACATGTTATTGCCTTTGATCTTAGAGCGTAGGATTGGTGACATCAAGTTGCCGGAAGGGTCTCTTGTATTCGCTACGGGTAACTTGTTTGCGGATAACGTAGGTGATCATCTCAAGGCGCATGCTAAAAACCGTATGGCTCCCGTTGTGTTCCGTAAGCCTACATCTAAACAATGGGTAAAGTGGGCGATGAATAACAATGTGACAGAAGAAGTTTTGGCATTTGTTGATCAGTATCCCGAGGTCATGTATTCGTACATGGATGGCGGTCAGGACAAGAACAAGTACGTCTACAACCCGAAGGAACAACAGTTAGGTTTCGTTTCTCCACGTTCCCTTGAGAAAGCATCTTTCATTGTGAAGAAGCGTAAGGCTATTGGTGATGAGGCGATGCTTGCATCTTTGATTGGTTTGTTAGGTGAAGCGGGTGCTAGGGATCTGCATGCGTTTGTGAATCTCGATGACAAGTTGCCGACCTTTGAATCGTTGATCGCTAGTCCCGATACGGCTCCCATACCGGATGATCCTATCGCAGTTTGTATTCTTGTGTACAAAGCGGTGGCTCATGTTACATCTCAACAGATGCCGAAGTGGGTGACGTACATGAATCGTTTGAAGAAAGAGAACCAAGGCTTATTTGCCCGTCAGTTGCTTGATTCAAATAATTCCAAGTCAGCAGGGTGCAAAGAGTTTATTGAGTGGGCTACCCAAAACAATTACATCTTTGCTAAGTAGGAACAGCAGCGGCGTAGTCACAATGTGATTTATGAGGAGAAGTTTATGGATATAACAAAGTTGAGCGTGGAAGAGAGACTGCACAGAGTTCATGTGTCTCTCATGGCGCATAAGAAGTTTATTCTTATGTCAGGTGTGTTGGTGTCTGGTGATGTTGATGTTATTGATTCACCTACAAAAACGGCTTATACGGATGGTCTTAACGTCAAGTATGGCCGCGAGTTCGTCAATAAGTTGTCCGAGAAAGAGTTGGCGTTTGTGGTCTTGCATGAGAATTGGCACAAGGCTTACAAACATCTTTTGATCTGGCGTGACTTACATGACATCGACGCTAAAGTTGCCAATATGGCTTGCGATTATGTGATCAACCTGCAAATCAAGAAGTACGACCCGCATGGCGAAGTGTGTGTTATGCCCGAAGGTGGTCTGATGGATGAGCGGTTTGATGGCATGGACACAAGACAGGTCTTTAATATTCTGATGAAGGAGAAACAAGAGGGTGGTGATCCCGAAGGTGGCGATGGTGATGGCGATGGCTTTGATGAGCATGGCTGGGATGAGGCCAAGAGTTGGGATAAGGAAAAGATTAAAGAGGTTGAGCGCAAGATTGATCAAGCACTGCGCCAAGGAGAAGTGTTGCTCAAGAAGAAAGGTGAGGCCGGTAGTGGTGGAGACCGTGCCTTTGCAGAACTTCTTAATCCGAAGATCAATCCTTATGAACTCCTGCGGGAATACATGATTTCGACCTGTAGTAACAGAAGTGATTCTTCATGGCGCAGACCTAGCCGTAGGTTCTTGTCACAAGATATCTATATGCCAACGCAGATTGCCGAGGCTATTGACAGTATTGTGATTGCTATTGATACGTCAGGCTCGATTGGTGGCAGAGAGTTGCAAGAGTTTCTAACCGAGACCGCGCATATCTGTAATACGGTCATGCCACAGAAGGTGCATCTCATGTATTGGGATACTAATGTGTGTAAGCATGAGGTGTATGAGCAGGACAGAGTGCTTGAGATTGCTAGTAGCACGAAGCCCTCCGGTGGTGGTGGTACTGATCCTATGTGTGTGGCTAACTACATGAGGAATCACAATGTGACATCTCAGGTGATGATTGTCTTAACTGATGGTTACATTGGTAAGGTTAGTGCAACGGATTGGTCAGGCATGCCTCCGACAGTTTGGATAGTAAGTGGTGCGAAGTCAGTAGATGTTGTTGGTAAAGTAATTCATCTTTAATCTAAGGAGAGTAAAAATGAGTATCTCAAATCAAGCGATGTTGGTGGAGTTGAACATTGGTAATTGGACTGCAAACAAGTTAGACCGTCAGGTGTCTGATGAGGTGGATCTCAGTAAAGGCACTAAGGTCAAGGCGGGTAACTACCGTAAGAACTTATTGGCAGGGGTCAAAGAACTTGAGGACATCAAGAACTTTGTGGGTAACTTTCGTAATTGGCACTACAAGCAGACCATACCTTGGTCAGATAGTGGTATTCGTTTGCTCACGTTGAAGCAGTACATAAACTACACATCTGAAGTGAACACCAAGATGCAAGAGTTTAATACGCTGAAGAATCACTTTGTGACTATGTACCCAACCTTAATATCTCAGATGGCGTTTCAGTTGGGTAGTCTATTCAACCGTGACGAGTATCCGAACCAAGACGAGATCGAGCGTAAGTTTTACTTCAACGTGAACTACTTCCCTCTACCCGAGGCGGGGGACTTTCGTGTTGATGTTGGCAACGAGGCGATGGCTGAACTGCAAACTCAATACACAAGTCACTACGACAACAAGTTGAAAGAGGCTATGGCGGATATCTGGAAGCGTTTGCATACCACGCTAACACATCTTTCTGATCGGCTTGAATCTTCTGACGACGGCGCCAAGAAGGTCTTTCGTGATTCATTGATTGGTAATGCAACTGAGTTGTGTGGGATGCTGACTAATCTCAATGTGACTAATGACCCGCAGTTGGAGCAAGCCCGTAAGGACTTGGAGCAAGCGTTGTTGGGTATCACAGCCAAAGATCTCAGGGATAGCGTACTTGTTCGTCAGGACGTGCGTAGTCGTGTCAATGAAATCCTAAACAAATTTGATTTCTAAGGAGGAAATCACAATGTTACAACCACTCAATCCACTAGAAACTAAATGGTGTCGGCCCGCCGAAGCGATCAATTATATTGATCGGGCCAAGGAGACTGATCGAATGTATGGGTATGCAATAGAACATCTTATGTTCACCCATCCGTACAAGAAGTTTGATCTCAAAGTAGAGGGTGCATACCATAGTTCTTTTGCTTGTTTTGATTCCATCCATGTCTATGACTTTGAGCAATTGGTCTGTAAGATTAGTTTGTATAACCCTGCGGGTGAGGAGCGCACAAACACGCAGTTACAGTTTGAATACAATTACAACGTGCATAAGAAAGATCCAAAGTCTATCAAGCGGACTTGCAATACGGCTAAGATCTTAGACTGTGTGAAGTTGATCAAGGCTGCGACTCCAGCCAATCATAAGTATTTTGCTCAAAATGCTAAAGAAGTAATCGAGGAGGCAACAAAGTTTAATGCCCACAAGCGTTCTCTTGAGAGCGTGTTTAGTAATGTGGCCTATGCCAATGTCGATAGTAATTTGGAGTTGTTCGATGATTTGTTCAATGGTCGAGATACCGTTGCGGTCAACACTTTGCGTACTAAGTTCTTAGAAAGACGCAAGGAGTTTGAGGAATCCAAAGAGTACCGAGACAGACTACGTAAGTATTCAGTCATGGTCGTCAAGAATCACAATGGTGACTATCGGGTGGTGCATCGGCGAGTTGTCAAGAAGGAGAACTCAAACGACATGGTGGCACAGTATTTTATGTCAACACATGAAAAGAAAGAGGACTTGCACCCAGCAATCTTCGGTAAGTTATGTTTGCTTGAGATCGCACAGCAGTCAATAGAACCTAGCAATTTTAAGAATCCAAAATCTTCGCAAGGCGTAGAGGGTGTTGGTACTGTGACGGTAGTCGAGAACAAGGTTCCGGTGTATATTATTGTCGGTGAGGATTTGGAAGATCCACAGGTGACGATAGATGCAAACTCCGGAACGGAAAGTCAAGACTAAGGTAACTAAACTTCTTACGGAGAGGGGAGCCTATTGGTTCTACCCGGTGGCATCGGGTTATGGATCAGCGGGCATCCCCGACATCGTGTGTTGTTATAGGGGAAAGTTTATTGGCATTGAGTGCAAGGCTGGCAGCGGCAGAACAACTGCCCTACAGGAAAACAACTTAGAGCGTATTAGGTTGTGTAAGGGCTTGGCTTTGGTGGTACGTGAGGATCTTACGGAACTTATTGCGGTTTTAGATTTCTTAGATGGGAAAGTCACATTGTGACGACTGACCGATTTTTACTCCATCCCTAAAAATATAGGGAACTTTTACTCTCCAAGTTTGTCCCACCCAAGCGGTGGGATTTTTTTTTACCCACAGGAGGGCGGGAATACCCGCCTTGAAACCCGTTCCCCACAGGGGAAAATACAGGAGAAGTAGAATGAATAAAGATATGGATAAGTTGGGCTTAACGGAAAAGTTATTGCATTTCATGGTTGAGGAAGTTGATCGTATGCGGGATTTGGTTAACGATTTAAACGATGAGATTGACTACAAGGATCGACTTCTTGCTGAAAAGGCAGAGATCATTATGATGCTAGGTCAGCAACTCAAACAAAAGGGACAACCCAAGAAAGTCACATCTGTGACTACCGCCCCGAAGAAGGTTGGTAGACCGAAAGGCAGTAAAAACAGGGGAAAGAAATAGTATCTGATATGGATTCGGATCATTTTTGAGAGAGCCATGTTACTAGACACAATCTTCAAGAAGTTGCCAGATGGGGTCTTATGTAGAGAACTAAAACTTCTTTACGTGAGTGGGCGGCTTTTTGAAGCCTTTCAAATGAGAGATATTAATAAGATGCCCCTGACCACAATAGAAAAGATGTTTTTAAAATGGGCGATGCGACAATGGAAAAAGTCCGAGGATGCTAAAAAATATGCACACAACCGAGAAGAATTTAAGCACTGGGCAACTAAACTTGCCATCACAGGGCAAGACGAAGTTATCGAATCCGGTGGCATCAATTCAACCCCGTACATCCCGTACATCCCGCCACCCATCAGGGCTAACGTGGGAACGGTGGGAGTGGCCCTTCAAAACACCACAGGAAAGACAACTTGTAGCAAAGTATTTCAATCAAGTGAAGAACACAACCGACAAAGAAGAAAGACAGAAGATGTTAAGTGAACTAGGAGATGCTTTGCTATAAAAAGAGACCTACTAAAGGAGAAGAACACATGAAAAACCTAGCAGTCTTAGTTTTATCTTTAATTAAGAGACCTACTAAAGGAGAAGAACACATGAAAAACCTAGCAGTCTTAGTTTTATCTTTAATCATCAGCGGTTCAGCGTTTGCTTGGAAGCCAACTAAAAACATAACAATGGTTGTGCCGTTCCCTCCCGGTAGCGGTAATGATTTAATTGCACGGTCTTTATCGGAGTCTGTATCTCGGGCTACTGGTGTGACGATTGTTATAGATAACAGAGCGGGTGCAGGGGGTACGGTGGGTATGGCGCATCTAACCACACTACCTAATGACGGGCATAGCGCATCCCTTGCCTCAATAGGTGGAATTTCGGGTATAGATTACACCTTGCCAAACTTTTATCAGAACCCGCCCTATGACGTAGGGTCTTTCTCATACGCTTTAAAAGTGGGATTCTCTCCTGTGGTAATTATCGCCAATGCAGATGATCCCGTTAGTACTCCTAAACAGTTAGTCGATGTGCTAACCAAAGAGAAAGTCGATGTTGGACACTCCGGTGGTGGGGGTAGGCTTGGTTTAGAAGCCGCACTACTTGCGATTGGAGCCAACAAAAACGCAGGGTTAAACAGAGTAGAGCATCGTGGCCCTGCTCAGACTGCAATAGATGTTGCAGGTAAACACGTTAGGTTTGGGGCTATTCCCCTCGCTGTTGCTATCACATTTAAAGATGCTAACAAGATAAAGATCATTACGCATACGGCTAAAGGTTTACTCAAAACACTACCGAACGTACAACCATTTAACACCCTTGTTCCAAACTTTAATGCCACGGTAGATTGGGGTGTGGTACTACCTAAAGGCACCCCTAACGAGGTGTTGGACTGGTATGCGGTAGAGTTTAACAAGGCTTTAAGCGATGAAAAGGTTCAAGAGTTTTTTGTAAAAAACTTTTTCTTTACTTCAGACCCCGCTCTCAGAACACCTAAAGCGTTTGCATCATGGGTAACGGAGCAGAGAAAGAAAAATACTCCGATAGTGAATGAAGTTGTACGCCTTATGAAAGCGGAAACTAAATAATGAAGTTAACCCTCATTAACGACAATAGATTTCATATTGATTTTGACTATTCTTTACAAGGTAAAACAAAATCTTTTAAGGAAGAATTGCAAGACCATCTTTTAGAGATAGCACAAAACTATAAGAAAATTTATTTGTTGTTTAGTGGGGGGATGGATAGTCGGTTTCTTGCTCTGAATCTTTTAGAACTTGGAATCGACTTTACCGCCGTGACCTATGGGTTTAAAGAGGACTTTACAGATTACGATAGTCGAGTTAGTACAGAGTTTGTAAAAGAACATGGTTTTAAACAGGAACTCTTTTATATAACTGAGAAAGAATTTATCGAAGCAGTTAAGAGTTTGGATGAAAAAGGATTATTTACAGATATAAGAAATCCGTATTATCTTATATCGGCTATAAGAAGATACGATGAGCCTAACTGCGCTTTCATAACTGGAGCCGCATCTGAATTTAAGATTAGAGATAGAAAAGTAGATTTTCCTTTTAACATATATACCACGCAAACGGCTTACCCAAACTTATTTAACTTTACTACTGACAAAATTGTATTTGCTTATTTTGATGAACCAATCATTAAAGAAAATTACAAAACCACAGAAAATCAATACGATTTAAGGAACAAACTTTATAACAATATCTTCCCTAACAAATTAAAAATAATTGAAAAGACTTTTCCTGAAGATAAACATTTTGATGAAGTGTTTTCTAAAATCCTAAATTTATTTTTTATTCGTTACCCCTTTGTATATTTAACTAATAAATACATACTTGATTTAGACGAGTATTATCAAGAGTACGAAGAAAGGAAAAACAATGGCAGTTGAGATGACCGACTTTGAGGAGAAGGTGTGGAAGTATCTACTTTCTCACCCAAAGACTCCCGTGCAAGCAAGGACGATTGCAAAGGCATGGATCGTAAGCGATAACAAAGTAGCCCGTGTATTGCACAGATTTGTTGAGAACGGTATAGCGGACTTGGTGCGTATCGGAACCAAGAAGTTTTATAAGGTGAAAGAATGACTCCCCTAGTTTGGATGAACAAGTACGGGCACGTTGCGTCGTTTAAAAGCGAAGAATACACCGACCCCCTTTACACCATACCCGTTGAATACAAGGCCGAGATCGAGCGGTTACATAAAGAAGTTGAGCATTTGAGACAGGCATACCACAGGGTTAAAGACGAGAACGAGCGGCTGGCCCTTGACTTAGGAATAAAGAATAAGGATTTTTATGATCAACGATGAGTACGAATACACAACTGACTGGTTTTCTTGGTCTCCCCCCATTTGGACACAAGTAATAGCGCAGTTACCACAACGTAAAAGATTTTTAGAGATAGGTTCTTTTGAAGGCCGCAGCGCTGTGTGGCTTATTGAAAATGCCATCGATGACGGCGGTGAGTTGTTATGCGTGGATACATGGGAAGGTGGTGAAGAACACGCCGCGCAAGGTCACGATATGGGGGCGGTTGAGGATCGGTTTCATAAAAACATAACGCTGGCTAGGAATAGGGTTAATCCAAAGAAAGTTTCTGTAACTTCTTTTAGAGATACCTCAGTAAACACTCTGGCAGCACTGTTAACCTTAACACCGGACTCCCGCAAACCTTTTGACTTCATCTACATAGATGGATCACATCAAGCACCCCATGTGCTGACCGATGCTTGTATGTCGTGGGAACTTCTAGCCGTTGGTGGTGTCATGGTATTTGACGACTACGGGTGGGGCGAACCCCTTCCACCCACACATAAACCCAAGATTGCTATAGATGCCTTTACAGAAATCTACAAAGAAAAATTACATATAATCCACAAAGCCTATCAACTAATCATCCAAAAAATGAAAGATTAACTATGACAACTTGGGACGAAAAGCCAATGAACCCTGAACCAACAAAGATCCAAATACAAGATTCTAACAAGCGACCAAGTATTATGATTGCCACGCCGATGTATGGTGGCATGTGTACAGGGCATTACGTAGCGGGTTTGCTTAGCACAATTAATAAACTGAAGTCAGTCGGTGTTCCTGTTTACTGGGCGCAGATGATGAACGAAAGTCTGATTACCCGTGCCCGTAACGAGTTAGCCCGTCTGTTTTTGGAAAAAGGCTTTGACTATTTAATGTTTATTGACGCTGACATTTCATTTGACGGACAGGCAGTAGCAACATTGATGGCGGCTGACCGAGATATCACTTGCGGTATTTATCCTAAGAAAGAGGTTGACTGGAAGCAAATAGCCAAAGCCGCGAAAGAAGGTAAAGAAAACCTACAAGACTATGGCGGTGCTTTTGTAATGAACATGATGGGAGAAAAACAAGAATCCGATAATGACGGGGTGATGGAGGTGCGCCACGGCGGTACGGGGTTTATGCTGATCAAGCGCAAAGTGTTTGAAGATCTTATGCCTCACGTACCCACTTATCGGGTGTCTACACACAAAGAAAATGGTGAGTATGTCAAACCTTTGACCCATGAGTTCTTTGCAACAAGCATTGATAGTACAGGGGCGCTGTTGTCTGAGGACTATCACTTCTGTGATTTATGGCGCAAACATGGCGGGAAGATCTACGCCAATCCATTCATCAAACTAGAACACGTTGGAACGTATGTTTACACCGGAGACATTGTGAAGTCAGGTGGCAACCTTAAATGAGCCACATTCTCACCATAGACTTTGAAACTTATTACGATAAAGATTTTGGTCTAAATAAATACACTACGGAGGAATACATCCGTCATCCTATGTTTGAGGTGATAGGTGTAGCCGTGCAAGTTAATGACGAGCAGCCAGAGTGGTTTAGTGGATCACACTCTGAGATACAACAGTTTCTTTTGCAGTTTAATTGGCAGAACTCCTTGGCGTTGGCACACAATGCTCAGTTTGATGCGGCGATTCTCAATTGGATCTTTAACATCACACCCAAAGGTTGGCTAGATACACTTAGCATGGCGCGACCCATTGATGGTATAGATGCGGGTGGCTCACTAAAAGCACTTGCCGAGAGGTATGAGTTAGGGGAAAAAGGCACAGAGGTTGTCAATGCCTTGGGCAAACGCCGTGCGTTGTTTAGTAAAGAGGACTTGGCTAAGTACGGTGAGTATTGCAAAAACGATGTGGCTCTTACCTACAAACTGTTTAGTCTCTTTAAAAACGATGGCTTTCCCAAGAACGAACTCAAACTTATTGACTTGACGGTTAAGATGTTTTCAGAGCCAGTGTTAAGAATCGATGTGCCGGTTCTGGAGAAACATCTGCAAGAAGTGGTGGCTAGGAAAGAACTGCTACTAAAGGATGCAGAGTCCGACAAAGAGATCATCATGTCTAATGAGAAGTTTGCAACGGCATTGATGTCCCTAGGCGTTGAGCCTCCAAGAAAGAAGTCTCCCCGTACAGGCAAGATGACTTGGGCTTTCTCCAAGACGGATGAGGATTTTAAACTCTTGCTAGAACATCCTAGAGAGGAGGTGCAAAGTTTGGTCGCCGCCCGCCTAGGTGTTAAGACAACTCTTGAGGAGACCCGGACGCAACGGTTTATTGACATTGGCAAGCGTGGCACTTTGCCCGTGCCCTTGAAGTATTACGCCGCGCATACAGGCCGGTGGGGTGGCTCGGATAAGGTCAACCTGCAAAATTTACCGGCCCGTGATGGCAAATCTTTAATTAAGAAGGCAATCGTTCCTCCCCCCGGCTTTACCTTAATTGACTCTGACTCCTCACAGATTGAGGCAAGAACTCTGGCTTGGCTGGCCCAGCAGGAAGATTTAGTTGATGCCTTCTCCCGTGGTGAGGACGTTTACAAAATAATGGCTGGCAAGATATACGATAAACCCGTAGAAGAAGTTACTAAGGAAGAGCGGTTCTTTGGCAAGACCGTGATTCTTGGCGCGGGCTACGGCATGGGTGCTAAGAAGTTTCACCTGATGCTACGTTTACAGGGCGTAGACATTCCTGAAGGGGAAGCCGAGAGGATCATCACTATTTATAGATCTACCTACCCAAATATTGCCACCCTTTGGAATCAAGGTGGTGATGCCCTGTCCTCTATGATGTCTACGAGCGGAACAAACTTTGGTCGTTCTGGAGTCGTCAAGGTTATTAAGAATGGTTTCACGCTGCCCAACAACTTAAAGTTGCTCTATAACAACTTATCCGTGCGTACCGAAGGCTTGCCCAACGGGGGTAGTCGTAAAGTCTACACCTATGATTCCCGCAGAGAAAAGGGTATCTACATCTATGGCGGTAAGGTTGTGGAGAACGTAGTACAGGCTCTTGCGCGGTGCATCATTGGTGAGCAAATGCTACTCATAGCCAAGAAGTTTAGGGTAGTCTTGACCGTGCATGACGCAATAATGTGTGTTGTACCCGATGCCCAAGTTGAGGTGGCTGAGACTTATATCAAGTGGTGCATGACTAGAGTGCCAGACTGGGCGCAAGGATTGCCAGTTGGCTGTGAAATTGGATCAGGCAAAAGTTATGGAGATTGTTAATGAAAGTCGATGGAAAATTAGATTACGCAACACATGAGTTACAGGCCAAGAAACTTCTAAAAGAAGTCCATGAGTTGTTACTAAACGGTGAATTTGTGGCGGCTGCTTCCACTATTGACGCAGTGATTGTAGAATTAAGGCTCTACAGAACAGCGGTCAAAAGCCACATACGAGAATGAGCAAACCTATATCTTGGTCTTACAGCAGCATCACCCTTTTTCAACAGTGCCCTAAGAAGTATTACCATCTTCGAGTAGCCAAGGATATTGTTGAGCCAGAAACTGAGGTATTACTCTACGGCAAACGAGTCCATGAGGCCGCAGAAAAATATGTAAAAGATGGTGTCCCCATCCCGCCAGAGTTTGAGCAGTTTGCTCCGGTTATAGATAAGTTATCAAGTGTGCCCGGGGAGAAATACTGCGAGCACAAGATGGGTATAACTGAGCGCGGTGAGCCGACAGGGTTCTTTTCTAATAATGTTTGGCTCCGTGGGGTGGCTGACCTGATTATTGTTGATGGGGACAAGGCAAGGATTGTTGATTATAAAACCGGGAAGTCGGCTAAATATGCCGATACAAAACAGTTAGATTTAATGGCGTTGTGTACATTTGCCCACTTCCCGCAAGTCAATGAAATAAAGGGTGGATTATTATTTTTAGTATGTCACGACCTTATAAAAAGAAGTTATACTAGGGACGATGTACTAGGTATAATGCGGGACTGCACGGCAAACTATTCTTGGTTGGTCAAGACGTATCAGGAAAATGTGTGGAATCCACGGCCTAACTTCTCTTGCCGTAGTTACTGCCCTGTTTTAAACTGCGTACATAACGGACGAAATGTATAAAGTCGATGCTAACGGGGACAAGTATCGTGAGGTTTATTTACACACGGTGGTGGTGTTTACACCGCCCATGAAAAAGGATAAAAAGGTAACGATGTTTACCTACTTCGTACCAAAAGCATCGATGGCGGTAGACGAGTTTTACAAAGCAAACCCAACCGTACCTATTATTAGGACATTTAGTTTGGGGACAAGACCCCATAGAATTTACGAGGACTAGCCATGCCTTATGTGAATAAAGCCAGACCCTATAAGAAAGAATACGAACAGCAAGTTGCCCGAGGTGAGCATGAGAAACGCATGGAACGTCAGCGTGCCCGCCGTGCCCTAGATAAAAAAGGCAAAGATGCCAATGGCAACGGCAAGGCTGATGCCCGAGAAGGTAAAGATGTCCACCATAAAAAAGCGTTGTCCAAGGGTGGCTCCAATAAAGACGGCACAGTAGTGGTTTCCCCTAGTACAAACAGGTCTTTTAAACGGAACTCTAACCATAAGTTGGTGTCTGAAATAAGTACGAAAGAACGCAAGTCCCGCTAAATCAACCCCTCTTGGGCGGGTAGCCCATGCTGAGAGCCTATGCAACTTGTTCAAAACAATCGAGCCTTAGTGTTAAGGCTCAAGAATCCTGACCCCGTTTTAGCCACCATACCCAAAAGCAAACTGCTTTCTCAGGATGGAGAAGTCAGTCAGGTGCTAGTCAAGTGGGGGTTAGAAGAGTCCCAACAACTTAACCAATTACGCATAAAGAACGTACCTAGCCCTATCCGTAGGGACTACAACTGGCCCGGGTTCCACAGACCGATGGCCCATCAGATCAAGACCTCTTCGTTTCTGACCCTAAATAAAAAGGCATTTTGTTTCAACGAGCAGGGCACGGGTAAGACCGCCTCCTGTATTTGGGCGGCTGACTATCTAATGACGATAGGCGTGATCAAACGTGTCCTAATTATCTGTCCCCTTTCTATCATGGACTCGGCATGGCGTTCTGACTTGTTTACCTTTGCCATGCACCGCACCGTGGATATTGCCTACGGGCAACCCAAGAAAAGAAGGAAGATTATTAACGGCAACGCAGAGTTCGTGATCATCAACTATGACGGGGTGGAGATTGTCCAAAAAGAACTTCAAGAGGCTGACTTTGACTTAATTATTGTGGACGAGGCCAACGCCTATAAGAACAACACAACCCGCAGATGGAAATGCTTATGGAACTTGGTGATGCCCAAGACTTGGCTTTGGATGCTGACCGGAACCCCGGCGGCGCAGTCCCCGGAGGATGCTTTTGGCTTGGCTAAGTTGATCTGCCCCGAGCGTGTTCCCAAGTTTAGAGGGGCTTGGAAAGACCAAGTGATGGTAAAGATCACACAATTTACTTGGATTCCTAGAAGAGATGCCGTGGCGTTAGTTCATGCTGCACTGCAACCAGCCATACGGTTTACTAAAGACCAATGTCTAGACTTGCCTGAGATGATCTATACCACCCGTATAGTTCCCCTGACCGCTCAACAGTCGCACTACTACAAAAAGATAAAGACCGAGATGTTGGTTCGGACGGCTGATGAACAAATCACGGCGGTCAACGCTGCCACCGTTATGAACAAACTCCTTCAGTTGTCATGCGGCGTTGTCTATTCCGATAGTGGTGAGGCCGTTGCCTTTGACGGCAGAAACCGACTAAACGTCATGTTGGAAGTTATTAGGGAAACTACTAATAAAGTTTTGATTTTTGTGCCATTTCGGCACGCCATCGAGGTGGTATCGGAAACCCTAACTAAAGAAGGCATAACAAACGAGGTCATCTCAGGAAGCGTAAGTGCGACTAAACGAGCAGATATTTTCAGGAGATTTCAACAGGAGACAGACCCCCGCGTGCTGGTCATACAGCCCCAAGCAGTGGCTCACGGAGTGACCCTGACTGCCGCAGATACCGTCATTTGGTTCGGCCCCACCATGAGCCTAGAAACCTATCTACAAGCCAATGCACGGGTACACAGGCAGGGACAGACCAACAAAACAACCGTTGTCCATCTGCAAGGATCAGGCGTAGAAGCACAGGTCTACGGGGCGCTTAGAAGAAAAGAAGATGTCCATTCAAAAGTCGTGGAACTTTTCCATAATGTTGTTGACAAAGTAAACAACAGTAACGAGAATGGAGAAAATCATGGATAACATTGGAGCCGATAAACTTGCCAAGGTCTACCTCAAGATGAGGGACAAACTAGAAGAGATGCGCCATGAGTTTGAGACCCAAGAGGCCGAACTCAAAGGCAAGATGGAAGTCGTAGAGAAAGCCATGCTAGAAGTCTGCAAGGCCACAGGTGCGGACAGCATCAAGACCCAGTTTGGCACGATCATCAAGTCGGTCAAAACCCGCTATTGGACTAACGATTGGGAGTCCATGCACCGCTTTGTTCGTGACCATCAAGTGCCTGACCTTCTTGAGCGGCGTATCCATCAAACCAACATGAAGACTTGGATTCAAGACAATCCCGGTCTCTTGCCCGAAGGACTCAATAACGAGTCCCGTTATTCTGCAACTGTAAGGAGAAGCAAATGAGCGGAGATGAAGCACTTAAGTTAGAAGCACTTAAGTTGGCTCTTAAAGTTAGTGGGGATCAATACGAAGACATATATGTTGACGTATTACCTTTAGCCGAAGCATTTTATAAATTTTTAAAAGGATAAAAACATGAGCGGAGAAATGACGCTTTTTAAAGGCAATTTGCCTGATTACCTGAAGAACCGTAGCCTCTCGGCTACCACCCGTGCGCTTATGGGTACGTCTCAAAACAAGCGTATCTCCATTCGTGGCGGTGTATTCCGCATGATGGTTGGTGGTCAAGAAACTGCAAAGTCTGACGAGCGCACCATGCAAGTTGTTATCGTAACTGCGGCTGAACACGTTAGTCGTACCTTCTACGCAGGGCAGTATGAGGAGGGAGAGCAAGTACCCCCGGCTTGTTGGTCTGCTGATGGGGTGCGTCCTGATGCAAGCATCAAAGAACCACAGTGCCAAACCTGTGCCAACTGCCCACAAAACGTGGCTGGTTCCGGTCAAGGCGATTCCCGTGCTTGCCGTTTCTCTCGCCGTCTTGCTGTAGTTTTGGCTAACGATATGAATGGTGATGTGTTTCAGTTGGTGCTTCCGTCTAAATCAATCTTTGGCAAGGTTGAAAATAGCAAGATGCCTTTGGAAGCCTACGTTAAATACTTGGCGGCACATGGCGTCAACGTAGAAGATGTAGTTACGGAGATGCGTTTTGATACTGACAGCGCTACACCCAAACTTACATTCTCACCTGTGCGTCCGTTGGAAGAGAACGAGCACAACATTTGCTCTTTGAAAGCACAAACTCAAGAGGCTAAAAACGCAATCACTATGAACGTCGCGCAAACCGATGGCGTAGTGGAGAAGCGTTTGTCTGTATCTCGCCCCGTTGCTAAGGCTGAACCCGCTGAAGCAGTCGAGGAACCAACTAAACGACCTACTAAGAAGCAAGAAGAAGTTCCCGCCAAAGATGCGGCGGCTCTTGTGGACGAGTGGGACGACTAAGTTATGGGGGAAAGCAGGGGGATAACTGTTTCATGTTATGAGCGTGAGATGCGGTTGTTGGACACACCCTGCTAGTACCCCTCCCCCTTCCTACCCCTAGGAACGCCATCCATTAGGTGAGGCTCAACTCGCGTCGGGCGAGGTTAGTGGATCCCGACACCTTTTACTTACTGGGGATGACCGTGGTCGGCTACACACTTTCAATCGTAAAAAAGAACGCCGAGGCAGATCAGTCTAAGATTGGTGTGCAGTTGGGCAGAATATGTATTGCGAAGAACGTGCCCGTGCAAACTGTGGCAAGTTACTTTGGTATGACAAGATCAGGCGTGTATTACTGGTTCGCTGGAGAACGTGAGCCAAGGAAGGTTTCTGTAAAAGAAATCCAAGACTTCATAAAAAATTTAGCCGAGTAAATAATGCAAGAATTTTTAAGAGCCATTCTTGCCGGGGAAGGACACTATTGCATTACGGGACTGAAGAAGAACGATCAGCACCCAGCAATACAGTCATTTTTTGACAAGTTAGAAGATACAGACCAAGCCATAAAGACTTTCCTTTCCGAGCGGAGAGATGTCTACTTTGCGCTGGCTACGTTCAAAGATCCTAATGCACCCAAGCCACGCGCTCAGGAAAACGTAGTACGTATAAAGTCGTTATGGATTGATATTGATTGCGGTGAAGAAAAGGCCAAAGCCTTAAAAGGCTACCTCGACAAGGAGGCCGCTTTACTTGCGCTTGAAGAATTTCTAATCAAAACTAAGTTGCCAGAACCTGCCTTGGTTGATTCGGGCGGTGGGATACATGGGTACTGGGTGCTTGATCGGGAGTTATCCCGCGAGGAGTGGCAACCCCTTGCCGATGGCCTAAAAGAGTTGTGCCTAAAAGAAGGTCTGCTAATTGACGCTGGATGCACAGCAGATGCGGCACGGATTCTCAGGGTTCCTAACACCTACAATTTCAAGGAGGAGACACCAAGGCAGGTTCGGCTCCTGTCGCCACCTGACACAACTTATAGCGTAGACATTATAAAAAGTGTTTTACCCGAAGTTGCACCTAAGCCTCTTGCAGGACTAAGTGGCAAAAAGAATCTCAGCCCTTTAACCAAAGCGCTAATGGGCAATCAAGTATGTTACTTTAAAAACATTATGTTGCGTACTGCAAAAGGTACGGGGTGTCAGCAATTAGCCCACATCTATCAAAATCAACATGACTCTTCTCAGGTAGACTACAACATGTGGAGAGCGGCTTTGTCCGTTGCGGAGCACTGCGAAGATAGAGATCGTGCAATACATAAATTATCTGAAAAGCATCCAAACTATGATCCTACTGAAACAGAAAACAAGGCATCTGATACTCGGGGTGAAGGCAAAGGCCCCTTCCTTTGTACGACGTTTTCGGAATATCGCCCCGGAGGGTGTGATGGTTGTAAACATCTCGGGAAAATTAAAAGCCCTATCGTACTTGGTCGAGAGATTGCCGAATCCAAAGAAACCGAAGTAACTGTTAAGGAAGAAAGCGCTTCTGGTACGGTTAGTGAAATAGTCTATGAGATCCCAGAGTTACCTGATCCTTACTTCCGTGGTCGCAAGGGTGGCATCTATAGGCGGGGTAAAGACGATGACCAAGTGCTGGTCTATCCGCATGACCTCTACGTAGTACAAAGAATCTACGATCCCAACGAGGGCGAGAGTGCATGGATGCGACTGCACCTACCTAGGGACGGTGTTAAAAACTTTACAGTGTCTATGGCTACCCTGTCGGGGCCTGACACTATGCGAACAGAACTCTCCAAGCGTGGTGTGATTTCCATGAATTGGAAAGAGATTCAAGCCTATTTAATTAGATCAGCGGGTGAGTTACAAGTGCAAAAACAAGCCGAAGTCGCCCACCATCAATTTGGTTGGACAAAACGTGGTTCCTTTGTAGTCGGGGATATGGAATTAGAAAGCGGCAAAAGACGCTACGTTCCTCCCACCGTAACCACCTCAGACATGGTGGATTGGTATCACGAAAAGGGCAACATCGAAGAATGGAAAAAAGTTTTCAATGCCTACGCCAAAGAGGGCATGGAGGCACAGGGATTTGCGGCACTAACTGGGTTTGGCGCCCCGCTGCTTAAGATTGCAAGTAACCATAAAGGTATTTTGCTAAACCTCATTCATAAAGATTCTGGTTCTGGTAAGACAACGGTGCTTCGGGTGATTAACTCAATCTGGGGTCATCCTGAAGAACCATTACGCAGTGCTGATGACACAAAGGCATCTATGGTGCTACGCATGGGGGTACTAAATAACATCCCGCTAACTGTTGACGAGATGACCAATACCAAACCGGAGGAGGTGTCTAACTTCTTATACGGCATTACCCAAGGGCGAGGTCGTGACCGGATGAACTCTAACTCCAATACCCTGCGGGTCAACACCACCACATGGCGCACAGTCGGAGTAGCCACAAGTAACTCATCATTCCATGACAAACTATATTTACTTAAGGACTTGCCCAAAGGGGAGATCTTTCGATGCGTCGAGTTTCACATGGGTCTAAACAACATTATCTCCACTAAGGACGGCGTAACCCTGTTTGACGAGATACTCATGGAGAACTACGGGCATGCTTGGTATCCGTACATTACGGCGGTTCAGTCGAATAAAGCGGCAACAATCGATTTAGTAAAAAAATACTTTGATGCCATTACTGATAAGTTAAACCTATCTCCTTCCTATCGTTTCTATTCGGCACTTGGCGCAGTCAACCTAGCGGGTGGCAAGATTGCTCAAGACTTAGGGCTTATTAACTATCCCCTGCAACGACTCTTTGATTTCTATTGCGGTCAGATTGAAGAGATCCGAGAGACCACCTTAAGCAAAGGTCAGGATTCAGAGGTCTTTATTTCGATGTTTATCCTCAAATACATGGCTCAAAACGCCCTTATCGTCGATGATGCGTGTGATGCTCGAACCGGTATGGTCAGCAAACAGACCCCGCGTGATGAGTTATTTATACGTATGGAACCTGACACCAAGCGTATCTACATCGTGGCTTCTAAGTTAAAGGACGAGTGCGCTAAGAATCAGGTTACCTATAAAGAAGTTATAAAAGACTTGGAAACAAAAGGCTATCTGATTGGCATCAAGCCAAAAGGTATGTCCAAGGGGACTCTTATCGGCACACCCCCGGTAAGTGCGTTAGTGCTAGATGCGGAGAAAATGGGCTTTGAGATTCCTACAGACCCTTCGGAAGATGCGCTCAGACAGGATTGAATTTGTCATACCGTGGGATAACTTCACACTAGGTACGTCTATCTTTATACCTAGTCTAAATCCGGGGGACACTCTAAGATCTTTTCGTAAAGAGGCAGAGCAACGAGCGGTTACTTATGTCTACAGAATTGTTGTGGAAAACGGGGTGCAAGGCTTGCGGGTATGGAGGACGTAGCCCACAATGGAGGGGCTTCTCCAGCCCGTACTCCTCCGGGCTTTTGCCCCGGCTAATCTTCTTGCCGGGGCTTTTTTTAGTCTAAGTCACCAAGTAAGTCTTGCTCAATTAGCAAGTCCTCAATTCGTTGGTAGGGGGCAAACTTAGACCGTAACCCCTTGGCTACAAAAATACCTTTCTGGGTTTCTTCCGAGATAGATTCCCGCTTGTCTAGGGAGCGTTTAATAGTATTAGGGGTAATTGCTACACCTTTGTAAGGGTTGCGTTTGTTGAACTCCCTAATCTCTTCCATAATTTCTGAGGCTTCTTCACGGTCACGCTCCCGCACGGCTTTGGCGTACTGATCCATTAAACTCATGCGGCGCTGCAATATCTCCTGCTCCATATCCTTGATTCGGTTATTAATCTTGTACTGGGTGGAGAGGCGCTGCGGCGTTAGTCCAAGTGCCTGAAACATAATTTCCCGAGTTGTTATGTCCTCGATGATTGGATCACCCCGAGAAGTTAATACTCCCTCGGTAGCAAATCGGTAGGCTTTCATGGGGCTTCTAATAAAAGCAGGGGCGGCGGTCTCTATACCTCCAAATACATCGCCTTGCGCCATTTTTTCCCCACCTCTAGCGACCCCCACTGCGATACCAAAGCCAGCACCAGCGGCTTCTCCGAGGGCGTTGTAGAGAGTTTCCTGAGAAGTTTTGCCTTGTTTGATATCTCGTAGCCCCAGCACACCACCAATGAATGGCAGTTTTTCTGTGCCGCCAAGGAGGAACGATGATTCATAGGACACCCGAGAACCAATATCTGCACCGGATACGCCTAACGAACCACGGAACATCATGTTGCCAACCGTGTTGCCAAAGTTATCAACCAAAAATTCTTGCAAGTTCACATCAAAACTATACGGTTCATCTTCGTCGCCAAAGAGAGTGTTCATCACATCACGGATGATGTAGTAGAAAGGCATGCCCACCACGCCAGACATAAGCGCAGTCATACCCATCATGCCGGTAAACTGCCGCCGTGCAATACGTCTAATGTTCTTTTGTTGCTCAGGAGTCAGGTTTGGATCTAGGTTGCCAAACATCTCTTGGAACATTCTGATATAGATGGTCGCCATGTGAGCCGGAAACTTCTTAAACATCAAGATAACCCGCAAGGCTGGGTTCATAAATATCCGACCCGCTTGATCAGCGGCATATGCGCCTTGAGACTTCTCTACGGCTTGCTCGGCAAACTTAATGGCTTCCTCGTGCGACATTGGCTTATCTTTGCCAATCATAGGTTTTGAACGGGCAAGACGATAAGCAGTTAAGGCTGTGGATTCACGGTTAACTAACTCAGCCTTTTGAAAAGCAAATCCTGACCATCTTTGGAAAAGATACATGCCATGAGAAAACGACCCGGGGTAAGCACCGCCTATATTGGCAATACTGCCGATGTCATAAATCTGCATCCCAGAGCGCAACGCACCCAATTGGTCTAGTTCCACCATCATGCGGACTTCATCAACCGTAAGGGCTGTGCCATTTTTGACTGCCTCTGGCCCAAATAAAGTGTTTAGTTGCCCTTGATCAAGAACTTTTAATTGGTCTAGTCGCTCACTAGCCGTACCTTCAGTTAAGTAACTTTTACCAAATTTAGTTAAAGTTTTGTACGCACGGGTAAGTTCAGTTAGGTTACTTACTTGACCCTCAAATCGAGCACTTAACCAAGGAAGTGCTACCCCCGGAACCTGTAACAAGTTAACCAAAGCCGAGGCTGGGTTTAAACCTAGATACCATAAAAAGCCCGCTTGGTTAATACTATTGGCAAGTTGATCGCCTAACGAAGGGGCCTGCTGCACTTTCATAACCCGCCGGGTAAGTTCTGAGGCCAACTCTATGGCCTCATCCTGCTCATCCCGACTACGGAAACGCTGTTTGTTTTCTTCGCCTTTTTCCTCAACGATGTTGCTTAGATTAGTCAAATCACGGCTAATTGCACCGCTGTATTCTAATTGCGAAATTTGATTGGAATAACGGTCAGCCATCGCGCTATAGACCTTGAGCATATCCCGCATAAAGCCTTCAGTACCCTTACGTTTGGCTACTAGGTCACGGCGAATCGAAGTTTCTGGGAACAATAGGAGAGACGCCTGATGAACTTTCTCCCGCAGACTGTCAATCATCTCCATTTCTTGACTATAAGTGGCACTTCCCGGTGTAGATACGGGCTTAATTGCTGCAAGCGCAGGCTTAATCTTGTCAAAGAAAGCATTGACCGGAGCGCGACCCCCGGGGGTATAGAGGAGTTGTTCGATGTTGGACTTCTTAAATGCCTTAACAAAATCCCTACCAAGCAACCGCTCTTGCTCTTGAGCAAATCTTCTGGCCTCAGCCCGGCTTTCAAAAAAGCGAGATTCTCCAACGGTTAGCAGTGGCTCACCTGTATCTTCATCAGTTCCTGTAACTTCATAGGTGTTGACTACATAACGACCAGAGCGCATTAACTTGAGATAAGCATCATTATTTGCCTTAGCAAATTCTGCTTTGGTTTTCTCAATAGTCTCAAACAACTCAGGTGAGACTTGCGAATCTCTAAGATTGCCCTCACCGGCACGGTCTTTTAGAGACTGAATGATGCCTCGCAACAATTGTCTGCGGAAGTATTGGTAGGAATCAAAAAGACTCTTTAAATTTGAAGACGGCAAAATCTCTGATGGTACAGGTTTAGCACCGTTCTGGGCTTTCCAATCCCGCTTAAAGATATCGTCAGCCTTCTTGAGTTCTGCATTTAATAAGTCCCAAGCCTCAGTCTTAGACATCTTGACATCATCAATCTCAACCTTGTCCAGATTAAGTTTCCGAAGATCCTCGCTTAAGTCTGTGTTATCAGCGGCATAACGACTTTTAGAGTTAAACGGGTTAATCTCAGCAATCGTAGCGATGGCGCCTATCTCATCCAGTTTAGCGGCGGCTTCTTTACTTACAGCGTTCATACGCACCATCGGGCCAATTACGGTCTCGGCGTAGCGTTTCATTTTCTCGTTGTAAGCACGCTGTCTTTTTAGGTAGTCATTTATTTTGGCGGCTTGAGGTACACCTAGTTGCTCTAATCTTTCAACGATGTGCCACGTAAACTTAAGGGCTTGTAGGCTTTCATTCTTTATTTTGTTATATGTGTCTGAAGACATATCCAGAACAGTCTGGATTGGGCCAGCAAGAAACTCTCCCACCGCCTGACGCGGACGGGATACGCTAGGAGTTGAGCCACTTAGCCCACAGTAGGATTTAGGTATCTTAGCCACAAACATCCTTTGTAACTTTAGCCGCTACTTTATTACCAGTACCAGCGTTTCCTGTTGCATCTTTAGCCGCCTTTATCTCAGCGGGATTGCTGGGCGTAGTCCGATCTCGTAGTTCATCAAGCATACTAAAAATATTAGTAGCCCTCTGAGTCGCATTATCTTGTTCAGTTTGCGACAACTTAGGATTGACCGAATCCCTAGTGGCTTGAGCATAAGTCTGGGCTAACTGTGAAAGTTCTTTTGCTATGATTGCATCTTTGGACTCTTCGGCCAGATTAACAAACTCATTCAGATCTTCAGCCAACCCACTCTCTGGGTCTACCCCAGCCAGCATCTCCCGCATCTGCGTTACGTATTTTTCGTAGGGCTGACCTGTAGACTTTTTGCGAGTGCGAGGCGCTTTAGGCGGAGGGGTTGGTGTGGGTGCGGGTGCGGCAATAACTTCAGGGGCAACTTCAGGGGCAACTTCAGGGGCAACTTCAGGGGCAACTTTAGGGGCGGCTTCTGTCGTAGCCTCTTGGTCTTGTAAGTAAGTTGTTTCTGCTTGAGCCAAGGCTTCGGCTGGAGACATCGTAGCCTCCTCATCTTCTGCCATCTGTGTAATTTCTTTTACAGCATCTGGATTCTGTGGATAGCGCCCGGCAAGATCTTTGTAGAGTTGATCCCTAGCCTCTTTAGCCTGACGAGCGGCAATATCTTCCGGTGTTTCTGTAGGCGCAGTTGGAGCAGTGGGTTTAACAGGGATACCAAGTTTGGTATTAATGTACTCTTGTGCTTCTGCTTCGTTCTTAAACTCTTTCTTAGTATCGTACTTGTTAGTCTTTTTATTAAAGACAGTGAACACCCCAGCCTTAACCGGATCAGGCTGGATCTCTAAGTCCCCAACCATAAGCACTTCTGGGCCAACCTTACCTTTTTTCTCTTGCTCTAGTTTCCCGTCAATATACTTTTGAGCGTTCTCAGCACTAGCAAAGTTTTGATTAGCAACATTCTTACCAGTGACAGGGTTAAATACTATGAACTTTTTCGGGTCTGTTGGAGATTGCTGCACCACAAAATTACTTGGTGAGTTAACAGCCTGTCTTGGATTAAAAAATGCTTCGTAAGTTTTTACAGCAGCAGTTAGCGTTTCATAGTCTTTGATCTTTTGGGCTAACTCGTCTGCCTCCATCCGTTTAGAGTCACGCTTAATTTCTTCGCCCAACTTAAACCGGTCATTACGGAACATACTAAGTAGTGCCGTGCCAATAGTTTCATTACCAGTGTCGGCCTCAAGAACGTCTTTCATTGGGATAGTGACACGTTGCTTGCCACCAATATTGATGGCTTTGGCTTCTGGGTTAATCCCTAGACGCTCTAACAAGTCAGGGGTGTATGGCAAAAAGTTGCCTTGATCATCCGTCAAATCAAATGCAGGAGCATCAACCTGTATTTGTTTACTGTAGTTATCCCACTCTTGACCTAGATTTATCTGTTTACCCTGCACCGCATCAGCGACTTGCTGAACGTAGTCTTTGCTATAAACACCTTTACGGATGTTCCCAGCATAAGTAGAGACGCCACCTATCGGGCCACCAAGTATTCCACCGCCTACCGCAGACTCAAAATATTCTTCTAAGGCATCGTCACTAGCCAAGTCCAAACCAGCACCATAACGCTCCAGCGCTTGTTGCGCGACCTCTTGGGCGGCTTCAAATGCGGCACCTGTGGCAACACCGGCGGCAATACTCTTTTTACCAAGTAGTTTCTCAGCGGCTTTTACTGGGTCTTTAGCGGCGGTTTCAGCAACTTCTTTAGCAATCTTCTCTGCGTTTTCTCGACCAGCCAAACCAATCATTTCGCCTAACGGACGGAAAAGACGGAAGCCAGCCACATCTAATCCAGCCTGCGCTGCGGAAGTCATGGCTATTTTAGTGGCCTCGGGGGGTTCTGCCGTTTTGCCTTCTTTGACTCTTCCTTCTTGTACGGCGGCTTGCCGGGTAGTGGTGTCGGTTAAGTATTGAGCACCAGCGGCAGTTAAAAAAGCACCGGTGGCGGCAAATGGTTTGAGGGGTAAAGGAGCAACCCTAGAGGCGGCAACGGAAGCAGCGACAGGAGCGGCAAGAAAGCCAGCCGCAGTACCGGCCTGTTCTTTAACAAACCTACCAAGACCACCAAGACCTTCAATTTCTTTTAGCCGTTGAAAATCGTATTCAGATTCACCAGCCTCTGCCGCAGCCTTACGGCGTTCAGCAGTGGGACTAAATAGATATTTGACGGACTCGGGTAAACCCCCAAGGGTTGAAATGCCCTCGCCAAACCCACCTGTAAACCCAGCCTCTTCCTTTGGGGGTGGTGGCAATTCTTCGACAGGAAACAACTTGTCTGCCAAGGCGGCATACATATCAAAATCAGATGTTCCTTTGGGGAACACCAGCGGTTCTTTCAGCGCTGGGTGTCTAAGTACCCGAGCCATTTTTAGTCTGGGGTATCTTCTAAGGTTGCGCCCGTGCCACGAGCGTATGCCATGCCTACGCCACCTTTAAGAATATTAATAAGTCTTTGCGTTTCGGCAATTGCTTGCTTATCTTTCTTGGGATCAAGCATCCTTAACTGATTTTGTAGTTCATTTATGGCTTGTGTTGCCCTAGTCACATCTCCAAGTTTAAACCCAGCACCACCTGAAGCCTTGGCTTTTGCGGCAAGACCTAATGCGTCGTAATAAGATTGCTTCATGCCAAGTTCTTGCAACTTAATGTCAGCACTAAATATGTCTTTCTTAGCCTGATTTGCCATTGTGGTAGCGTCTTTAACATTGCCACGCAGATATTGTTCTTCTGCCAAAGCCATGCGCTCTTCACCTTGAGCCAACTTGTCCATAGCCCCAGCCTTTTCACGGCGCAGTTCAGCCATAGACTCACCACCAGCACCCACCGCAGCCGCTAGGGCTTCTAATCCACTCTTGCGTTTTCCACCCACAGCCTTAGCCGCTCTTAAGAAAGGCTCAGACTCACCGGCTTTTGCGTACATGGCTTCAACATCACCACGGCGTTTTGCCTGTAATTCTTTTGTTTTAGCCCCAAATTCACCAAGACCTTGTTCTTTTTCTAAGTCTTTAATCTGTTGCAAAATCTTTCTTGGGTCATCTTCTAAGCCTAAACCACGGCGTCGGGCAGCGGCAACTATGTCCTTTCCGGCAATTCCTTGACCAGCGCTTGCAACATCACTACCACCTCGACCTTCCTGAATATCTTGGACTTCGTATTGCCGCTGTAGTTCTTCTGGGCTAAATGCCCCTTCCTCATCTTCACCCATCATGCCAAGACCAAATGGGACACCAGAGGCAATACCCGTAAGTGCTGTGGTTTTCTTAGGGTTCCTTCTTATTACTTCACGAAGCCCAGTAAGGCCACGCATAGCGAGAGGGCCAAGGGCGCGAGCACCCTGAATTGCAGGGCCAAGAAAAACACCAGCGGCAAACCCCGGCACCTCACCACCACGCTCAAAAGCAACCATCCCACCGCCAGCGCCCATAGGCATCTCGCCGTCAGACTCACCAATCGCACCCGCACCGTAAGGCTCACCAAACTCAAGCCCACCCTGCTCGGCTTGGGCTACAAGATTGTTTAATCCCATGCTCTCGTCTGCGGCTAACTTATCAGCAAACTGTTGTTGTGCAAGTGCAGCAAGTTCACGATCTGCAACCGTACCGCTACCACCCGCTGATTGTGCTTGTTTTGCCGCCTCTGCCATCAACCGCTCTCGATTACGCCGAGATACTTCAGCAAGTGCCAAAGAACCATATTCTCTGGTTGCGGTTAGTGAAGCCAACTGTTGCTCATCCATAAATGGAATACGGCGAGACATCGCCAAAAAGTCAACACTCGGATTTACTGCTTGACTAGCCTGTGCCATGTCTTACCCCTTAACCAAGTCCTTTGTACAAACCAAGCCCACCTAGACCTAACTGCATCAAGTTCTGAGTTGTTGTGGGAGGAGCCTCATAAACTGCCCGCCCGCCAGTCCCGGCAAGATTGCCAGAGCCACGTAAGATGTCAGACATAAATCCAAGTTGGGCATACGGATAGCGCTGTTGCTGTAAGAAGTCCTGATAGGCAATGTCAAGTTTGGCCTGTTGCTCTGCACGACCAAGGCCACCAAAGGCTTCCTGTGCTTTAGCCAAGTCCAGTCCAGTTTGTTGCTGACCAATACCTAATTGACCCAATGTAGCACCGGCACCAGTAGCGGCTTGAGCACCTTGTATTCCAGCCTGAGTACCAAACTGCATACCACGGATTGCGTCTTCGTAGGCTTTCTGTGTTCCAGAAGCCTGAATGTTGGCTAGATTTTGCTGAAGATTACGTTCTCTTTCAGTTTTTGCTAATTCTTGACGAGCACCACCGTAAGTCCCCTGACGAGCAGATGCTAAGTTTTGCCCCAATTGTCCTATTTGTGCGCTACGAATTGCTTCTTGCTTTTGCAGGTCAACCACGTTCTGCATATAGGGGGACATAAACGCTTGCTGCGCCATCGGGTCAGTAGCCATCTGCATATACTGTTGCCCTGCACCAAGAGCACCTAACCCACCAGCGGCGGCTAACCCAGTACCAGCAGCAAATTGACCGGGTTGCTGCATGCCAGCCACCGACTGACGAGCGGCTAATTGCTCTTGCGTAGACCCTGCAAGTCGTTCACCACCATAAGCCTGATAGGGCGAATCCGTTAATGCTTCGGCTTTACCTAATGCACGCTCTGCATACGGTTGGGCATATTCAGGAATCGTGGTTTGAGAAACTGAAGAAGGCTGACCACCGCCACCACCACCACTATCGTATAGGCAAATCTTGCCTACTGCGTTTGGTTTAAACGCATCGAGGTGCCCCGGTATCCAACCTGATTCTAGTAACGCATAATTATTTCGGCTCATCGTTTGCCTCATTCAAAGAACTTTTGATACATCACACTTCTTGTCTCGTAGCCTCGTTTTACAACGTGTTTGTGCCAGCCCGGCCTACCAATTAATTCAATCCCAGAACAACCAAAATCTTTTGCATATCGCTCTAAGGTGTCATACACCTTATCTTCTACAAACTTCATGTGATTCTTCTCACCCGAGCAATATTGAATCACTAACATCTTGCACTGCGGATACTGCTTAATCTCTGTAATTATTTGACCGTAGATTTCTTTATCATCTAATACTACCCATAACTGCATCTGACCGGTAAATAAAAACTTTAAGATGTCATCTGTTGTCGATCTACCTCTTGTCCAACTCTCAGAAACTTCTAAATACTTAATGACTTTTGGGATGGCTGTCGATAACACCCCATAAGGCACCAAAGAAAAATCTAAGTTCATGCGGGCATATATCTTTCCGCCCTTACTTCAGGGGCTTGACGTTTTTTACCTGTCCGTGCTTTACGGATGCGGTTCATCATGGAATGTAATTTAGCAGCCCCTGCCTTACTAGACCCATTACCAAGATGTGAGACCACATCAGCCGGGATGACAAACTCACCATCAGCCAGCCGTGCGGGTTGTGTATCGTTAATAGTGGCAGGGATAGAGTCGCTCATACCGTCACCCTTGCCCATCAAAAACCGAGGTTTAGTAGGACTACCGCCAGCAGCCAAAGCCGTTAGCCCACCACCATAATATTCGTCTTGCCCATACTCGTCGTCAAATGCCCGAATGTCGCCGTTTTTAACCCCTTCTTCAATGCTTCCACCCATAGCATACGTACCGTAAGCAGGTTCAGTACCCGCCTTGTAAACGCCAACAGGAGTAAGTCGAGAATCAAAATATGTTTGTTCAGCAGTAGATTCCCCACGCTCGCCTGTGCGATACGGCACATTTTGCCGACCTGTTTCATATCTAAAGGGACGAATAAATTGTTCCGGCTTCTTAAGTCCGTCATCATCCCCAAATCCACCAGCCAGTATTGGAGCGGCGGCTGCACCAGCCTTAGAAGCAAGACCAGTAATTCCACCAACGTCAGTCATAAATCGACTACGAGCAATATCAACCTGTTCTGGAGTTCCAAATCCAGCCACATTTTTAAGCCCTTCTCCCGCTCTTTCAAACCCAACAGTTGGAGAGGGGGCAATCGCAGGAGTAGTGTTAAGAACCGGCGCCGTAGCCACTTGTTGGGCTGTCATACCCGGGGTGCCACCCATACCTTCAAGCAAGCCCGGATCAATGTTACTTTGAGCCATCTTAAAATATGGTGAACTTGGTGTAAGACCCCTACCTTCAAGCAAGCCCGGATCAATGCCACTTGTGCCTGTAGTGATAGGGGAATTTAGTAATTCAGGAGATAAGTTACTTGCAGCCATGTCTCCAGCGCTAGTTAACCCCGCTTCTGTACCTGTAACAATCGGGGCTGTAGCGGTTCCTGCACCCGCTAAACCAGCCCCTAGACCAGCCCCACCAAATGCTCCTAGACCAGCCATAAGACCTTTTGAGAGGCTTCCAGAAGCAAGACCAGAAACACCACCAACAATAGCGGCAGACATATACGGATTGATTACCCCGCCAGAGCCAATTGTAAGGGCCGCACCAGCGACCATTGGGAGGATTGAACTTAAGAACCCTGCCTCAACGAGACCAGTTCTAGGGTTAACACTAAGAGAGCCACCATGTCGCATGGCTAGGTACTGCAATCCTTGGACTTCCCGAGGGGTCATGTGAACAAGCATCTTGTCTTGACCACGGCCTTGAGATTGAACCTGATTGGCTAACGAAGTAATACCGCCTTGCTCATAATTCATAACCCGACCCCCCATACGCCACCCACCAGTGGCGGCTCCTGTATCTGAAGCCCCTGAACCTGTTGTAGAAGTATCGCTACCACCCGTTGCTGTGCTTCCACCACCAACATCTCCACTAACTCCACCTCCACCTCCACCTCCACCAGCAGCGGCAGCGGCAGTGGCAGCGGCGGCCCCTTCAGCGGCGTCAACAGAATCAACAGCGTCTTGAGCGGCTGTAACAGCGGCAGAAACCGCAGCGGGAGAGGGGGCGGCATCTTGCTCGGCTTGTTCTTGGGCTTGTTGTTGGGTCATAGCGGCTAATTGGCCTAGCGCTTGATCTTCGGCATCTTGCACCGCAGCAATAGTGGCATCTTTTGCGGCCTGTGCGGCTTCTACTTCCGCCGCCGTTTTGGCTTCCATAATTGGGGCTGGGTCTTGCTTTGCCATAAAAGCGTTGTAGGCACTTAACGCCGCAAGAGGGGCAGAAATAGGAGGTGGGGCAACTAATCCAATCATACTAGCCGGAGTTACTGAAAATGGCCCTACTTGGGTAGGAGCAAACAGTCCACCAATAGAGGTATCTGATAGGCCCCCTTTTTGGAAGCGTTTTGCGGGTAAAGAGGCAATTCCGTTCATGGCGTGATTATCCTGAATTTGTCAAGTGAAGTCTATGGGGCTATGGTGACTGTGACTGTCCCCACAGAACCGGAAGCGGATACCGAAGAGGGGCGTGCCAAGTCCAATATAACTGAGGAAACAAACGTGATTGACCCTATAACCGAGGGGACGGCGGGTCTGACAAAAGGCGATGTCTGTGGGTCATCATGTAGTAGGTAGACACCATTTGTTGGAGTTGTAGGATTACCAGCCAAATCCGTTGCCCAATACAACTCAATTTCATCCCCAGCATCTATTTCAAATGTAATTTCAGAGTACCCACAGACATAACCTTCTTCACCCGGACTAGCACTTTTACGAGCAGGGATGTGAAAGACTGTAGATGAGTTTTCTACATTTACATTATTAATTGCAAGCCAAACTGTGGCGTAGTGGATAGCATTTGCTGTGTTAATAAACTGAATACTATAAGTAATTTTATAAACACCAGCATATCTAGCCGTTGCTGAACCGGGAGGACTAAGTGTCCATCCATAGCGAGAGTCAAGTGTATTAAATTTAACTTGAGTAGCGGTGTTATCTCCTGTAGCAATTTGGTCTGTTAAGTCAGATGCAGCAATATGGGGAAAGACTACGTTTTGACCATACCCATAAAAGTTTCCACCATAAAAATTATTGGCGCGATAAGAGTTGGCTTGGTTGGGAGTAAGCGAGTCTAGTTGATTAAAGTAGAGGCGAAGTATACGAATCAGATCCGTGTGGTATCTCTGGTCGTATTCAACAGGCGGTACCGGTAGTGCTGGCGCCTGAAACCTCTCCATTGCCATTAGCGTTTACCATCCACACGAGCATCTAATCTTGGCACACCTAATTGCCAGTTAACCCCCAAGTCCTCTGAACTAATCTTTAGCGCCATCTGACGGGCACGGGCACGGATAAACACCTGCTCCGTATAAACATCCACCGCAGTCTCAATCACCGGCTTAGAGTCCGTCGTGCCTACAGGTTGGAAACCTGACCCGGGGAAGTTGCGAGGACGAATCTGTAATGTTACCTCTGGGGTAGCGGCAGTTGAATTAGAAAAGTTAATATCTGGAAGCATACGACGAGTCAACATAAACTGCTCACCGTCAGCAATGTCAAAATCAGATGACTGAATATAGGATGTCATCGGGGCGCCATCTTCATCAAACCCATTTTCTTGGTTATAAAGAACCCCAGTATTGCTTCCACTAGGCGTATTAACTGCCATAGGATACTCACGGAGCGGACTATCTAACCAAGCAGTGCGGTCAATATTTCCGTAGTACCAGATACGCTCAAGGTAGTTATAGATTACATAACGGTTGGGGTACGAAGAATTAGAACTTGGGTATATCCACCAGACCTCATTCCAACCCTCGTTTGTACCAGAAACAATAGTGTCGGCTTGGCTATAGTTAATATCTTGATAGACAAACTGCCGCAGGGTGCAAGGAAGAGTCTCGACACGGCCTGAATAGACATAAAACTTATCATGCCCCATCCAATAAGTGACGTTATTTACAGTTGCGCAAGCCCGTGGACTAAGGATAGAGATGTTATCTGCTAGTTCTTGTAAGCCAAATACATCCGTAGTCCCAAGAAATTGTAAAGAATAAAGATGTGATTCCGTCCACACCAAAATTTCTTGCCTTGTTGGTAAGGCACGGACAATTGCTGATCCCCTAGAAACCCTTATAAATCCCGCAGAGTTGGTAGGCGTCGGAGTCCATTGGCTCGGATTATCCTGATCAGCCCACCTAATAAGAAGGGGGTCAAAATCAGCCACATTAGTAGAACCAAAAGGCACACTCCCAAAAGCGAGAAGATGTTTGTCGTTTTGCGATACAAGAACCTGCATAACCTTGGTTGGTACTGCATTTGCGCTGTATCCATCTGCGGTAGCCTTTTCTGAAAGAAGAATGGCATTAGTTTGAAGGGCTGTTCCGGGGTTAGTGGAAGATCCCCTTGCCCAATAGTAAACAGCGCCATCCCGAAGATTAGCAACTAAGTCATTATCAAAGTTGTCATACCACCAATCAGTACCACCTAAAGCAACGGGTATTGTGCCACCAAGGCCCCACTCAAGACGACCCCAAGTATCTGTGCCCCACCCATAACCAAATGCGCCACCGGGAGTGCCAGCGTTTATCTGATATTTACCAATTGTTGAAGCGCCACCGTTACCTACGTCTGATGCGTTAGCCGTGACCGGGACTTCTATAGTGTAAGCATTGGCGTTAACTACTGTAGTAATCTCAAAACCTTCATTAACATTTAAAATTGCAGCCGTGACGTTACCCCCCAAAGAAGTAGCGCCAGTAAATTGAACATAATTACCAACAGTCGCCGGTGCCCCAGTATCTAAAACCGTTACGGTAGAAGA
>SXGQ01397037.1_pt1 | contig 33457 bp, 27 predicted proteins | sample 3178371 | NCBI WGS metagenome assembly SXGQ01 (sample SAMN11356859, study PRJNA531348) | freshwater metagenome | isolation source: freshwater sample F1-20 | place: China: Fuxian Lake, Yuxi | collected 2017-12-25 | reverse complement strand
TTTAAGTCATTGAACATCAATTGATCGGACTGCGAGGGCGGTGGCTGGCTTGTATTCAAATCCGCAAATAGCTCGGCAATAGGTATTTTTGAAATCGCATGAAGCGACAGGACTTGGACAAAGGTCGTCAGATTTGTAGTGATGCCGAGCTGCTTGCGGGTGATCGCCATGGCGAGATAGGTGCAAAGCGAAGCCCACAACTGGAGTCGAACGGCGTTGGCTGTCGTGCCATAAAATATTCGGATACGCAGGCCGTGCTTGAGCCAGCGAAAGAACAGTTCGATTTGCCAGCGGTGACGATACAGCTCGGCGATGATAGCGGCGCTGACCGCCCATTGATTGGTCCAAAAAGCCAGACGGCGGGAGTGCTCGAAGTCGTAGAGGCTGACGCGGCGCAAAAGTCCGGGCCAGTGCTTGGGTGCGTCAGTGCCGTTGAGTCGGATGGACTGGTCGGAGCGCAAGTTGGTGGTGCGGTCAACCCGGCGGGATGCGGCGACATAGTAACGCACGTCGGGACGATCTCTGATGACAAAGAAGGCCCCGGCCTCGGCGATGCGTCGCAAGCGACGAAAATCGATGTAGCCGCGGTCCATGATGTAGAAGGCACCGGGCTCGATGGGCAGCTCATCGAGCCAGCAGACATCGCCGTAAGTCGCTGGAGTGATGTTGAAAAATGCGGGTATCGGGCCGCGCAGATCAAGGGCGGTGTGGAGCTTTACCGCCGCGTCGGTGCCGGTCCAGTTGGCCCACGGGCAAAGTGCGAAACTCAAATCTATAATCGAGGAGTCCACGGCGATGACCGGCACGTCGAGATCGAGCGCATTGGGTTCGTCAAAATACAGCGCCCTGACTTTGGGCATGAGTTTACCGGCCAAATGCTCCCACGGCCGCCAGTCGCGTTGTTCATTGGCACGGGACAAGGCACTCCGAGTGATCTGGGACCGGAAGCCCATATGATAAGCCAATCCGACCTGCGCGCTCAAACACGCCTCAATATCCCGCAGGCTCTCGCGAAAAGTCATCTGCGCAAAACCCAGCGTCAAAAAGTGGTCCCACGGCGAAAGGGCGTCGCTGCGCGGAGCCGGCACCCCGCACGCTGCATATGCACGCTGAAACTCCCAGTGAGGAATACGCGCCATGACTTGGGTGAAGACGGTTTGCCCGGTGTTCATCAGGCGTCCGACCTCCAAAGGCGCCCTCCGGGTTCAAATCGTGAGCAGGCTTTTAACGCCTTAACTCCATGAAAAAATGCTGCTTACATTACGCCTTCGGTCACTAAGTGGGACAGCATTGCCCTATCGCCCTCCCTCAATTGATACCCGGTCGTTATTCTTTGACGTAACAAATAAGGCGTTTTCAAGACGGCTCATCGGTAAGTACCGATAATTTTCCCAAAAGCCGCTCGTGGGTCCGAAATTTCACCATAACGATTGGTTTTAATTTCTCCGTAAATTTTTCTATTAACCGCACCTCGATCGATCAGCGGAACCAGCTTCGGGAAATAAAAATGCAGTAACGTAAGACTGGCTGGGCAGCCAAAACCAGCGATAAGAAATTGCGGTTTAAGCGGCAGAGTTGAAAATTCAATGATGCGTTTACGCACTCTTAGATAATCTGCCTGCTCGAGAATTTTGAGACTTAAGGAAAAAGCCTCATCCTGCGCACATCCGCGCAATTGCTCTTCGTAATTTAACAACTTTTCGGCGCAGGAAAGTGGAGGCTCAGTCAGCGTAGATTTTGAACCGAGGTAATTTTTTACATGCAATAAATCGACAAAGCTCAAGGCATACGCGTCATTTTTAGATGAAATGTAGTTCTGATAATGAGCATAGGCGTTTTTGGACCTTAGTCGTCGCCGAAGAATTTTATCTTTGAGATTCATAATGCACGATCGGCTTTTATGACGTGGGGGTGAATCCGATGAAGCGACGCGCGCCACCTGTTTTGCGCTCTGATTCGCTAGCCAAAACACGGACCCATGCATCAGCTGTTGGAAGTGGTGAAAAACGATGCTGCCGAGCTACTGACGCAAAATCTCCAGGAGCTAACATTTTCAATTCGCGCAACTCGTCTAAGGCCCGATCGCTCGCCGCAGGGAGTCCACATGCTTTCAAGTGCGCGGCCAAGAGCTCCGCGAGATGCTCCGTACGCAGATAATCGAGTTTCGCCTTAAGGTCGAAGCGCCGGGCGGCTGCACCGTCCATGTTTTGAAACAGATTCGTCGTACATATCAAAATCCCGGCGTAGTTTTCCATCTGGACGAGAAACTCATTTACCCCGGTCACTTCGTGTTTGCGGGTGGCATTGGTCCGATCGGATAAAAACCCGTCTACTTCATCTAAAATCAAAACAGCTCGCGCCTCCTGTGCTTCCCGAAAAGCTGCCGCAATATTTTTTTCAGATTCACCAAGATATTTCGAGAGCAGATCGCTTGCTTTTTTTAAATGAGCACCCTGACCGAGCTCTTGCGCCACCCACTGAGCGTACAGACTTTTGCCGCCTCCGGGGGGGCCGAAAAGTAAGACGCGGGCTGAGCCACTACGACGGATCCCATCGACCAAGTTCACCGGATCTATGTCTGAATTGATAAATTTCGGATCATAGACCTCCATCATGTTTTGTGTGTTTGAAACACGACTAAACCCCTGTGCTTGGAGCGTTTGATTGATTATGGTTTCAAAAGCCTCAGGGCGATCTGCAGCTGGAATTTGCACTTCGATCGCGTTCACCACGGATGCCGCCCGTGCAAGTATTCCCGGGGTGAGATTCTCGTTCATCGCGAATCGACGTATTTCCCCTAGATTCAAACCCAGAGGTAAATTACGCAACATCTCCTCACGGTTCTTCAACGCGGTAGCCGTTACCTCCACACACATGTCCATACGGCGTAAATACGCTGAATCGATCGCCGCTACCGAATTCGTGAGCCATAGGGTAATGACTTTGTTGTTTTCTAGAATTTTATTGGTCCAACCTTTGATCGATGGCTTACGCATCATAAAAGGCTGCGGTGCTGGCCAAATGTCCTCAGCTTCGTCCATAACTATCATACAGCGCCGATCCGCACACACCCCGTCCAGCAAGCGAAGGGAACGCAGCCGAGAAATTCCATCAATAGGGTCGCCCTCTTCGTCGGAAGTGGCCACTTCGAAGAGTTCGCAATTCAAGGCCGAAGCTAAAGCTCGTGTGAGCTCGGTTTTCCCAACGCCAATTTTGCCCCATACTAGGATATTAACGCCCCTACGCCGCGTTTTAAGAACCTCTTGCAGGTAGTCGAATAACCAACCCTGCAACTTGCCGAGATGCTTAAAATCTTCCCACTTAAGTGTCGAAGGCGGTGCTTGGATTATCCGATCTCGAACGGCGTTCAAAATATCGAATTCTATATCGGATAATACTGAAAAACGGAAGCTATCAGACGACCAATCAAACTTCTCGCACAAGGCTTGAACCGAAGTTTTACAGCGCAATAGCTGACTACTCATCAAGCGACCTTGGCGATGAAATGCCGCCCGCGCGGCCTCAAAAGGAATCTCTAAGACCGCGGCGAACAAAGAAGCCAAATCGTGGTTATTTAGATTTCCTCCCAGGAGCGAACTTAAGCGCCGGTAGCTTTCATGCACGGAAAGGCCCACCACAAACGTGAGGCAGCGCAGTTCGAAATCCGAAAGGCCTAGAACTGCTCCGGTTGAGATAAGATTACGGCGAGGCACCATCGGGATCGATTCCAACCAAGGCCGACCCTTTATCTTTTGTTCTAAAACCAAAAGTCGGCGCTCGATCCGGCGCACGATAGATCGAATTGATTTTAACGGGTCATCGTTTTTTCGAAGACCCTTTACGCCAGTCAAAAACGCGAGCTCATAGCAGGTCTCTATGCTCGTGGGCACCATCTCACCTGAATCGAATCGATTTCGAGTTTGTCCGCGAGCGGTAGGCTTCGGTCCTTGTGATTTCGGGACTAGATAAAAAAGGGCGAGTTTCAGTAACCAAACTTGCGCCAATGGGGCATCCATGAAGGGAACATCGCCCTCTGCGTGACTGATTGGTGGTGTGTTTGTGGCGTCATTTTCGATAAGCATGCCACTACTTTACCGAATCCCCCCGGAAGTTTCGCATCCGGCGCTTAAGCTTTTTCATCTTTTTTGATGGGGTTCCTTAAAACCAATTAGAGCCCAGGATATGAAACGTCCGGGGGTATCTGCGAAGATATTCCTCTTATGAAAATCCTCCCCACCGTTCGTGAAACGCTCGAAGCTTCCTTCCCGGGACAAGTGCTGAATCCGGCAAGCCGTGCAGACATCCCCAAAAACAAGGCGTACATGGTCTACGTTCTCGTCCGCAATGATCACGCTATCGTCACAGGCCACGGGCAGTTCAACCGCGCGCAGGTCATTTTCGACGACGCCAAAGCTGTAACCTCAAATCACATCAAGGCGATCTACGTCCGACTCTACCACCTCTACGGGCAAACGGCCGATCGATTCGAACGCTACGTTGTTATTTTTCCAAACAAGGCTGAGGCCAAAACGGCTGAAAGCACGATGCACGGTATAATCGGTGGGAACAAATTATCTCTGCCGACCAGAATTACTGAAGAGCTATTAAAGGGACTCGATCCTGTAGGTCGTCCTATGCTGTTCCTGAAACTCGCGCTGGCTTCCGCTTTCGACGGGTTCAGCGATTTGCGCCGGTGGAATAAGCTAGGGTTAATCACTCCAAGCGAGGCCTCGATTATTGCCGGTAAACTCGGCCTGGCCGTTTTGTGATAACTGCCATGACTCCATCTTCACCTACTTCGCGCCCTCATCTTTTTGGTGTCTTAGCCGGATTGTTCCTCGCCATCGGAATTACATTTGCTGCGTCGATTTTGGCGAGTACCTGGATTCACTTACGAGAGTCGCAAATTATCACAACAGCCGGTAGCGCGCGCCAAAATATAAAGTCGGATCTCGTCGTTTGGGACGGCGAATTAACTGTTGAGCACAAGACTCTAACGGAGGCCCACGCTAAATTTCAGCGCGATTCCAATCTGGTTCGGAGCTTTTTGAAACAGCATGAATTCCCGAACTTTACGATCTCACCAGTAAAGATTCAGGAAGTTTATCGGGGGAAGAATAACGCAGATGCCGAAAGCGATACCGCGCGCGAAATCGTTGGCTACCGTTTGATCCAAGGATTTCAGATTAGCTCTTCACAGATTGGTGGCATCACTCGCTTAGCAGCCGACAATTTAGAGCTATTGGGTCAAGATGTCACATTACGAACACTCGGCATCCAATTTATCTACACGAAAGTTGAAGATACGCGGGTACAAATGGCATCCGCAGCAACTGCAGACGCTCGCCGCCGCGCAGAAGAAATAGCCAACCAAGGCGGACGCACTATCGCCCATTTACGAACAGCAAAAATGGGCGTTGTTCAGATTAATCCAGTTCATTCTACAGCAACGAGCTGGGAGGGAAATAACGATACCTCAACCTTTGATAAAACCATCATTATCACCGTAAGCGCAGAGTTCGCTTTGAAGTAATGATCGGACTTCAGGCAGACACTTTCGCTAACCTCCAAATCTTGAATCAAAAAACAGAAAAAATTTATGAAAAAAGTAATTCAGCTTAAAATCCTCGCCTTGCTCGCGATTCTAACGGTTTCAACTGTATCAGTTTTAAACACGCTGAACTTGGCGGTTACCGAAAACAGCTCCCTTACGATCCCGGACAAAACTCAGCCCGTCGCGCAGACCGGGACCCCATCGCACCCACAGATTCGGTTAATCACGCAACCAAGAAACAAACCTATCCCGCTAAATTCACCGGAGGAACTTTATTTAAAAAATTTAACTACGGATCAGTTAAACAACGTCGCCGCCCTCGCAGCGGAAGGGATTGTAATTGGGGATTTTAGTCAAAGTAAGCCTGGTGATGATCAACAAATCATTGTTCGGGCCCGTTCCCTTGCAACAGTATCTCCATACGCCACACTCCAACCTGCACCCACAGGTAAAAAACTATACGAAATCGAATACGCATACGGAATTGATAAAATTACGAATAAAGGAGAGGGGCAAACGATTACTATTCTCATCCCCGCTGGTTCTGTTACTCTGGAAGCCGATTTGAAAGTATTCAGCGCTGCGATGAAAATCCCAGATGCGCAGGTTGAATTCATTTATCCCCAAGGAAAGCCCACGAAAACCGATGACTCTTGGGCACTAGAAGCTACCTTAGATGCACAATGGGCCCATGCGATTGCGCCTGAGGCTAAACTACGAATGGTCGTAACCAATAGCTCATCAATCACGGCATTAATGCAGGGATTAGACGCAGCCATCGCCGCGGGATCAAAGATCGTTTCGATGAGCTGGGGGTCCGTAGAATGGTCCGGGCAAATGGGACCGAAATACGATGGTAAACTTAATCGCCCGGGTGTTAGTTTGGTCGCAGCTACCGGTGATTCCGGAGCTGGATGTCATTGGCCATCGTGTGCTCCCTACTTGCTAGCGGTGGGCGGCACCCAATTTGCCACTGACGCCAAGGGCGTCGTCACGGAGTCGGTTTGGGCCAACGGAACGGGCGGAACCTCGAAATTTTACCCAAAACCGGCGTATCAAAATAACTCTCAAAAAACAGCCAACCGCCAAGTACCAGATCTAGCGTTTCATGCTGCCGGCTACTCGGTCTATATCGGTAATTATAAGGGAGGTAAAGGCTGGCTCAATGTCAGCGGGACTTCCGCGAGCGCACCCTGCATCGCCGGATTAATTGCCCGTGGCTATGCACAGCGGACACTAGCGCTACCTGCGTCCCCTCACGCAATTTTGTATTCAAACCCAAATCTCTTTTTCAAAGATATCACGCTGGGAATTCAAAAAAAAGGCACTGTGGATGCCGTTAAACTCGGTTACGATACCGCGAGCGGATTGGGCAGCCCTCAATCCGTAAATTTTGTATCTGGGTTGACGAAATAATATAATTTAGACTAATAGCATTCCTCCACACTCGCGCAAATCAAAGACAACCGAACCCCCTATACCACCGCGTCCCAGCGGACGAGTGCGTACCATTTCTTAACATGCCCGCATATATTTATTGGTCCGTTTTGGCATTTATAGTTATTGGCATTTTACTGAACGGCTTTAATGACATCTCGCCCAACCAAAAAAGGAGGCGAGTTCTGCGAAGGAAAATGAAAAACATTTCAGCACTTACGCCAAAACCAACTCAGTCGCGGAATAACTTAGTTAAATTTGACCATCGATTAATAAAAAAGAGCGAGAGCGCGACAAATGAAGCTAGGCCTAAGAGATTGAAAATATACAAAAATAATGTAATTTCTTTTAAGCAGCTTTGAATAGATACTCAGAACTAGCCTTCGTATTGCTTCTCAATAAAGTTTGCTCATTTTTCCGCAATTTATTGATTTGTAAAAATATGCGCCAAGTTAATTTTAGCAAAACAATCCGCGGCCGCCTCTATCTTCACTCGATGCCTGGCCGATATGAATTGTGGAGTAATTTTATTTCATCGGCGACTGCTTTGGGCGTAACTCACATTTTGTGTCTCACTCCCGATGAGGAAATTAAGAAGAAATCTCCCTATTACCATCAAGCCATGAGAGTAGGGGAACATCCTTTCAAAATATACCACTTTCCAATTAAGGACTACGGTATTCCCTCTGCGTACGAGATTCCTGGATTAATTAATATTTTAGGTGAAGTCCAACGTTTGCTGACAGCTGATCAAGTTGTGCTCATTCACTGCGCCGGCGGTATCGGCAGGACGGGCCTGGTTGCGGCCCTATTGCTCGTGTATCTAGGCTATACGGTAGAAGAAGCTATCCGTATAATTAAAAAAGCAGGGTCCTCCGCTGAAACCGATGAGCAAAAGGAATTTCTTCTCCAGTTAGCAGCTCTCGAGCGTGAGCGCCAAAGTTCAAACTTAAATAAATATGATAAGACTCGTATTTAAGGTTTAAATCGACGCCCATAATGCCTTGCTCAAAAATCAATAGAAATCAAAATTAGCATTATTCTTGGTGAAAATAAAAAGCGCCGATTACTTGTGAAGTAATCGGCGCTCGTCCAACATTACGAAGTGAGACGGCGGAGTGTCGAAAGGGGGGGATGCAAGGGGCTACGACCTCCGCAAGGAGGTCCCCTGGCACCGGAACTTTTCGATGGTCCGAGGATCCAGGAAGTGGAAGTAAAATTGCGCTGCAATTTTACGCACCACTTCATCGATCCAGTCTACGGCACCACTTTGCGCCAATTTAAAACGGTAGCTCGACGAAGCATCGAGACCTAATTGGTGCGAACTAATAATGACAAAATACTATATCATAAATTTCAATAATTATCAAGATTATTTTGGGGAAAAGTAGCTATAAATACACCCGGTTATAAAAAGCGCCGGCCACTTGGATAGTAGCCGGCGCTGCACCAACGTTACGAAGTGAGTCGTTGAACCAGAGAAGAGGGAGGATAAGGAGGGGGACTCCTCTACGGAGGCCCCTCCTGCCGCACCTCTTCGATGGGTCACGAATCAAGAAGTGCTAGTAAAATTCCGTTGGAATTTTACGACCCACTTCTTATTCGAGGCGAACGCCATCACTTTGCGCCAATTTAAAACGGTAGCCCGACGATACATCGGGGCCTAATTGGCGCGAGCTAATCGTCAGATTGAATGAATCCGAAACCACAAAAAATCAAATTCGTCAAGACTATACTACCTTAACTAAAGTGGGGATTTTTAAAAAACTCCATTCGCGTAAACCTGCCGCCACCAAATGATCTCCTGCATATTCACAGGCCCGTAATCTTCGGCGGATTGCTCGAGTAGGCCTCAAATCACTTTGACCCACTGAAACTCCGGTTATTACCCTCCGTCCCCTCTTAGCGGCCCAACAATGAGTCTTTCGAGTGCAGATTTTAAACCCCGATTCCTGAATGATTTTAGTCAGTAAATCCTGCAATTCACCTCTGCATTCCCCGTCGTTGAATGAGATCGTCAAATCATCGGCATACCGCGTATAAACCGCTCCAGGGAATTTCTTGGCTAATAATTCAATAATTTTCCTATCTGTCGGCTGAAATGCCAAGTTTGAGGCAGCGGGTGAAGTCGCGTACCCTTGTCGCGCAATCCCCGTCGTATCGGTTATCAGTTTTGCGATCGAATACGGAACGGCTGCATTCAGTAACTTCTCAACATTAACATGATCGAAGAAATCTTTAAGATCAAAGCTCAGGGTCCATTCAAAACCGAGATGAGGCTTTGCGTTTGTGACAGCGTTACGGCCTGGGACAAAGCCGTGAATCGGTAATGATAAATCTAGCATTGAATGAAGAACCGGAAGGATCGACCTACCTGCATTTAATTGATCGTCCGAAGGAACAGCTATAATCCTAAATTCGCCGGGTCGCTTTTTAGGTATAGATGTAAGTCTTGCATCATAAACCGGAAATGGGCTTGTGTAGTGAGTCCATTCACAGGGAATAGGATAGAGCAAATGAGTTTGCTTAACTAAATCGTCCCAAATTGACTCAACCTCATTATTGATGGAATCATCGGCTAAACCGTCTGAACTAATTCCTCGATAAAGCTCCACTGCTTTGGCTAATAATTTATTTAAATCCTCCTTGTTTTCGGGAAAATGAAGTTCGAATTTGTTCGAAATCCGTGAACCATTTTCATAAAACGGCCGAAGAGCCAAACCTTCCCATCTCGTTTTGACTAAAAAAGTCTTTAGAATAAGATTAGGCGTTAACCATTGTTTGTTTTCATATAAATACGAACGAAACATCAACCAAGTTTTCGGCATTAGTAAGATATGCTTTTTCTTCCAAGTATAATTTTCTTTTTTTTTATTTAAATCTATTGTTATGAGTTTCATATAGTATTTAATTTAGTTGGATCAATGCCTTGTAGCATTAGGGTCAGTAGCAACCCGTGACCCCAAGAATGATTTAAATCACGAATTGTGTCTTCTGGCTTCATGCCCAGAGCCACATAGTCATAACCATCAATATCGTATATCAATAAATCGCCTTCCAAGCGAAGATCCAATAAACGCTGAAATTCGTCGATTTTTTGAACTTCGCTGCAATACAGATTCGCATATATTTCTCGGCGAGCTTGTTCTGCTTGAAGCATTCGACCATTCCACCACCAACCCCCTACCTGACTGCCTTTGCGATACGCTCTCCGAACATATTTTTTGTTATCATCGAATGATTCATGATCCCAGTGAAATCCTTCATTGTTCCAAGCGTCGTCCCTCCACTTGAACCATTTATTATTTGGCAAACTATCATTACCAATAAAGTTCAACTTTTTATACGACTGCCCATCATATTCTCTTAAATAAACTTTACTGTACTGCCAAGCTATCTCGACACTCACCGCCTCTAAAACCTTTCCATTTTCTTCGTATGTTTTAACTGGTCCCATCAGAATAGGGCTTAGCTTACGACTCCAATTCGAACTTATCGTCGTAACGTTTACCATTTTAACCTCTTTTCCTGTTTCTAAAAACCTTTCCTTTTTCCACGATTCAATATCGCTCCAATAACTTTTTTTCCCTCCCACTGTATTTTTAATATTTTTCCCATATAACCTAATTTGATGCATAATATCTTTGTTCATATTTTTAATTTTAACTTAATATTTAATCTTTATTTTTTAGCACTTATATAACATCGATTTCTGACTTTTAATTGAGCGCTCCAAGTTCTTGCTCTCCGGCTTCATTGCTTATTCCAGCAAAAATCCGTTACTATATGTGAAACGCCCTTCTATAATATCTGAGGATCGTGCTCTTAAATTCATAAGCACTTTGCCTAAATTGTTTTCACCAACTAACTCATTATGCCCTTTTTCGATACATCCCCAAAAGCTATCTTTGCCCGATACTTCTACTATATATTTAGCCTGTGTTTCCGCGAGAACCTTGCCGAACGTTTTGCGATTCCAATAAAGTTTTAGCTCCAAGACCCATACCATTGCTTTAATTCTAATTTCTTGTTCCGAGTCCCAATCTTTTCTAACCAAGCCAGCTTTTACCGCACACTTCTGTGTCATTTTCGCCCCTCTTGGCGTCTTTTGACTAAATATCCTTTTTCGCACATTTGGTTCGCCCCAATCGTTTGACGCCGGTAAACAAACCGCATCTTTATCATATTTACTTGCCTGATACAGTTGCTCTGAAGAATTCCATCGATTTGCCTTATTCTGCTCCAGTGGCCAATAAATTGGCATGCCTCCCGCCATATTTGATAACTCCCAAAATCGATCCTTCTTTGTTTTAAACCACGCTACCTCTTCTTTATTATATATCATAATATTATAGATAATTGAGCCGTTTAATGTTCGTTTCGATTGCTTGAACCGAATTGTTTTAACCACCCTCTTCCTCCCTAAAACGCGTCCATTTATATGTTTAATGGGTGTGAACAACCCGCCAAAACATAGCATTGCTTAGCCTTTTAACCTTAACCCGATGACTTTCAAAGAACCTCAATTGAGAACGGGCTTATTATCTCATACAGCCACGGAGCTTTCGTTACCGGGGGCTGGTTTTTCTAGGGCACGTCCTCGGAATCTAGGAGAGTTGAGGGAACCAAGCGGAAGGCTGAGGATAGAACGGGCAGATGATCCCAAAAAATTTGAGCTGCGCGTGGTGGACGGGCCCAAAAAAATTAACCATACCGGCCAGCTGAAGTCTCGCCGTGTTTTGTTGCTTTTGGGTTGGAGGTGGGGGTCAACGACGTCTGAGGCCGCAAAAGCGTCGGGCTTTGCTTTTTGCGATCACCGGCGGCCGCCGTCTGATCGCCATCACCCGAACGGGCGGAGCTCCGTGCTTTATGAGTCACTTCCACCCCACCCGCGCCGACGATCCGCCGCACGTGCCGCTGGCAGACTCGCCCAATCATCGACTCCAACCGTCGCGTCTCCCTTTCGAATTTCTTTCCGACGTTCGCCCGCTCAAGATTTTCACCGCAAAGATCGCAAGGTTTCTTCCGCTTCGTCGAGGGCCCCCGCGCGCCTATCGGCGCAACGCACTCACCGCCGCGGCCAACGTCACTTCGGGCTTTTTGTGGCCAAAAACTCCGTTCTCACCCACGCTCACGCCTCCCCCGCGTCTCTACGCGCAACGCGCCCGCCGCCTCAGCCCCCGCCTCTCTCACGCTGGTTTGCGGCCAACAAAATCCGCCTACCCATCCTAGGGCCGCTTCTTCAAAGCCGTTGCGCCCCCGGTTGTCCCGCCAGCTTGCGATCATGCGTGAGCAAGACCGCGCCGACGTGCGCGTGATCGATCAAAATCAGCCGATCCGTGAGCCCAGGCTCCTTGGCCGCGTCCAACGCTTCCAATACCGCCGCTCCCGCCGCCGGCTCAATCAACCCGCTGGTCAGCACCGAGCGCAGTGCGCGACGAGCCTCTGCCTTGCTCACCCCATAATGGTGCTGCACGACCGCGTAAGCCTCGGCGATCACGATATTCGCGGCCAAAATGGGCTCCGTGCGGGTCGCGCGCAACGCCGTGAGCTTCGACACCGTCGCCTCGAAATCCGCCGCCGGTTCACCCGTGAGCAGCCGCACCAAGACCGAGGTATCAATCCCGTAAGAGGGCATGATTTTTTGCCTTTTCGCGCCAGCCCGTGAGGTCAAAAGACCCGGCCTTGTTCCCGGCAATCCGCGCCCGCAACGGAGCAAGCTTACCGTGATCCACCGCCGCCGATTCCAGCCGCCACGTGCCGCGATCTTCGATCAGGGCAAGGTAATCACCCGGCTTGGCCTGCAGCGCCTGCAGCGTCGCCGCCGGGAACGTCGCCTGCCGTTTCGCCGTAATCTTGATCCGCAGCGTGGTTGCCATGCCCGGTAACAAATCTCGCCTTACCCGATCGTCAATCAGGTAAGGCAGTCTCTCCACCGGCTCCGGACACGCCGAGCGAGCCGAAGCGGTAAACGATGCCCGTTGGTCTCGCTGCGGCCCGAGCCAACGGGTCCGAGATGACCGTCATTCATTAGTTTTTGGTCGGGTTGATCAGCGAGAGCGGGCGAGGTCTGCTCCCACTCCACGTCCGGTCTTGCCGCGCGTGGCCGGTCTCCCCATTGCAACCGCCATGAAACTCCTCGCCCGCTTTACCCTCATCGGCTGCCTGCTCCTCCCTGCGGTCGCTCTCGCGCAACCCGCCCTCCCCGCCCGGAAAGTCGTTTTCACGGGCGGCCGCTTCGACGAAAGCGCGCAGCGCGAACTCCGCGCCGCCGCGCCCAACCTCGACGTCGTCTTCCCCGCCCGCGACCGCCTGCTCGCCGAGATCGCCGATGCCGACGCCGTGGTGGGCGGGCTCACCCGCGAGCAATTTCGCGCGGCCAAAAAACTCCGCTGGGTGCAGACCGGTTCGGCCGGCATGGAAACGCTGCTCGCCGCGATCCCCGAACTCGTCACCAGCGAAGTCACCGTCACCAATATGAAAATTGTGCAGGGCCCGGAGATCGCCGATCACGCCTTCGCCCTGCTCCTCGGCCTGACGCGCCGTATCGACCGCGCCGTCGAGTCGCGCGCCACCGAGACGTGGCACTCGCTCGCCAATTTCGGCCCGCTCTTCGAGCTCCACCGCAAGACCGCCGTGATCGTCGGTGTCGGCGGCATCGGCACCCAAATCGCCGTCCGCGCCAAAGCCTTTGGCATGACGGTGATCGGCGTCGATCCCGCCGACCTGCCCTACGCGCCGCACCTCGACCGCTCCGTTCCGCCCGACCGGCTCGACGTCGTCCTCCCGGAAGCCGACGTCGTCTTCATCGCAGCCCCGCACACGCCTGCGACCGACAAAATGTTCCGAGCGGCGCAATTTGCGAAGATGAAGCGGGGTTCGCTTTTCATCGCCGTCTCGCGCGGGAAAATTTTTGACAACGATGCGCTCGTGGCCGCGCTGCAAAGCGGTCATCTCGCCGGCGCGGGCCTCGATGTCACCGATCCCGAGCCGCTGCCGAAGGGCCACGCCCTGTGGAAACTGCCCGGCGTAATCATCACGCCGCATATTGCCGGCCGCTCCGATGGCGACGCCGCGCGTTACTTCGAGATTCAGAAGGAAAACCTCGCCCGCTTCGCGAAGGGCGAGGCGCTGCGCCACGTGGTGGACAAGCAGAAGGGGTATTGAGCTCCCCGGGCCGCGACCGCGCCGGACCGGTTTCCGGGCCGGTTGCGGCGGGAGTTATGACCGTGCGGCCGCCACGCGACCTCGTGGATCGCGCCGCAAACCGGAGGCAGCAAGGCGGGCCGGAGTCTGCGGGCGCCACTCTTTTTGACCCTACCTTTCTGACTTTCCCGGGCCTTTTCAGGCCAAGCGTAGGTCAGAAAAATGGAGTCACAAAAATGACGACCACCCGATCTACGCAGTCGAACCAGCGAGGAGCCTGCTCACTTTAAAGAGTCGGCGGGCGTCACCGTTTCGCGAGGCGGGCGCTCAACTCGAGGTAGTCGCAAAGGACGCCGACGTTGCGGTTGAAGACCGCGCTGTTGATCCGGTCCATCACGGAGTATTCGCCGTTCCAGAGTTTTTTTGGCGCGGGCGGCGTCTTGAATCGCTCGTTGCGCGTGATCCAGGCGCCCGAGGTTTCCTGAGCGTCGATGATCGCTTGCACCTCGCCCGCGAGCGTCTCGAGGCGGCGGGTGAGGGCTGCTGGGGAGAGCTCCGGGGTCTCGGCGCGCTGCAAGCCCTCGCGGCCGAGTTTCAGCGCCTGCTCGTAGCGCCGGGTGGCGGCGGCGATCTGCCCGGCGAGGTTGACCTCATAGCCGTAGCCGGTGCTGCGCTCGGGGCTGAGTTCTTCGACGCGGTTTACGCGCACCCGGCCGCGGTCGTAGTAAAGCGCCCGGTTGGTCCCGAGCTCGACGAAGCGCGCCCATTTGCCGTTGGGCAGGCGGATCTCCTGCAACCAACGCAGCGTGTCGGGGATCGGTTCGAGCAACGTCGCATCGCCGAGCGCGAGATACAGGTCGATCAACGTGCCGAGGTTGCGAACGCTCTCCGCCGGCCCGAGCGACGCCGGTTCGAAGGAGCGGGCCCAAGCGGGCTGGAGAAACTCGTTGTATTGCTGCGACCAGCCGGGCTGGGGCGGCGGATTCTGGGAGATCACGATAAACCGCGCCACGCGACGCAGGCTCGCCGCGACGGCTTTGTCCCCGGGATCGAGCCGGTGCGCTTCGATCATGACGCGCACGCAGTCGTTGATGCCGCCGTCGTTGAAGGTGGCGTAGTCGTGGTAGTTTCCGCGCGGGGGATACAGGTGGGGCCAACCTCCGTTCCCGAGTTGCGTGGCGAGCATCATGTCGAGCGCGCGCCGGGTGGCGGCGGCGAGGCGTTCGTCCGGGGCGGCGTGGTTCAACGCCAGGAGGAAGCTGATCGCCGACTGGCTCTGATTGTCGTCGAAGCTCACGGTCTCGTTGCTCAGATCGGCGAAGTTAATCGTGTGGTCCCAACCGCCGTGTCGGTTCTGACCACGGATGAGCGCATCGGCCGCTTGGCGGGCGGCGGCGAGCGCCTGCGGGTTACCCGTCGCGAGGTAGGCGCGCAGGTAAGATTGACCGACGGCCGGCGTGCCCGGCGGTTGCACCTCGATGGTGTCGGCATCCTTGGGGCCCTCGCCCCAACGCTGGGACAAGTCCGGCGTCACCGAGTAAACGTAGCCGCCGTGCGCGTTGATGGTTTGAAAAAACGCGACGCCTTTCGCGAGCGCGGCCTCGGCCCGAGGACGGACGTCGGCGGCAAAGAGACCAAAGGGCAGCAGGGCCAAGAAAAACCAGCGGGTAGGGCTCATGGAGGGGGTGAGGACAATCAAGAGAGGTGTCGAAGGGGTCGGCAAACCAGGACCGCTTTCCCCTTTGCGAATTCTCGTCCGGTCCGGATCTGAAAATTTTGGCGATTCCGATGGTCAACAAAGCCGCACGACAAGATGCGCGGCAAAAATGCTCCCCATTCGTCACATTGGCCGTCTTGAACTCCGGGTAATCTAAATCTCAATCCGGTCTCATTCCAAATACCTCCCCAGTGTAGCGCTCCGACCATGATCCGAAATCTCCCACCGCTTCGCTTTTTCCCGGGATTCCTCCCTCTCCGCGCTCTTATTTCGGCGCTCGGCGTCCTCCTCGGGCTCACCCAATTCATCGCCGCCGAAGAGACGCCCCCGCCGATCGTGTTCGTGCATGGGAACGGCGACACCGCCGCGCTTTGGCTAACGACCGCCTGGCGCTTCGAAACCAACGGCTGGCCCCGCGATCGTCTCCACGCGCTCGATCTCCCGCTGCCACTGGCCCGGGACGACGATGGCGTCGCGCAGCCCGGCCGCAGCTCCGCGACCGAGCTGGCCCTCCGCCTCCAAGCCGAGGTCGCGCGCGTCTCGCGCATCCACGGCGGCGCGAAAGTCGTGATGGTCGGAAATTCCCGCGGCGGTCTCGCCATCCGCAACTACATCGCGAACTTCGGGGGCGCGGCTCTCGTCTCGCACGCCATCCTCGGCGGCTCGCCCAATCACGGCGTTTGGGCCAATGCCGCCCTGCGTCCCGGCAGCGAATTCAACGGCGCGGGCCCGTTCCTCACCGCGCTGAATTCTCCGCCGGGTGCCTCCCCGGGAATTGAAGTCACTCCGGGCGTGCGCTGGCTGACCATCCGCTCGGATAAGAATGACAAATTTGCGCAACCTGACGGTGTCTGGATGGGCGCCAAAGGCATGCCAACCGGAGTGACCTACGACGGTCCCGCTCTCGGCGGCGCGACCAACGTTATCCTGCGGGAACGTGATCACCGCGAGGTCAGCTACCACGCCGAAGCCTTCACGGAGACTTACCGTTTCGTGACCGGTCGTTCTCCGGCCACCACCGAGATTGCCGAGGAGCCCGCCCCCACGTTAAACGGCACCGTCACGGGCTTCGCCGGTGGCAGCCAGACCAATCTACCCGTGCCAGGCGCGACGGTGGAGATCTTCGCGGTCGAGCCCACCACCGGTGCGCGAATCGGTCCGGCGAAACACCGGGCGACGGTGGGCGACGACGGGCGCTGGGGACCCTTCTCCACCGAGGCTCGCACGTATCTTGAATTCATGATCACCGCTCCGGGCCACGCCATCACCCATATTTACCGCACGCCGTTTCCGCGCTCGAGCGACCTGGTCCACCTCCGCGCCGAGCGCTCCCTCAAGGCCGAGGGCCGTCCCGCCGCGGTCGTCATTTTGACCCGGCCACGGGGGTATTTTGGTCTGCCCCGCGATGAGGTCGTGCTGGACGGAAAAAATCCTCCGGCCGGTATTCCGGCGGGAGTGGCCGGCGTTTCAACGGCCCGGCTCGAATTGACCGAGGGCGCCGGACGGCCCGTGTCCGCCGGGTTTCGATCCGGCGCGATCAGCGAACAGCTCACGGGTGTAGCGTGGCCGGCCGAGGAGAACCGCCTCGTTTTCCTCGAATTGCACCACTGATTTGGTCGGTTCGGTGACCGTCCGGTTACACGACGGTTAACTTGCGGTTACGGAGCGCTCGCCGCGTTGACGGAGCGCAGGGCGACGCCTCCTTTCGCGGCTCTTCCCACCACCATGCGAAAATTAACCACGCTGCTTGCACTGTCCGTTTTTGCCGCCACGCCCTTCGCGCTTCACGGCGAAGAAGTCGTCGCGCTCGAAAAATTCGTCGTCACCTCTCAGAAGCGCACTGAGGAAATCAAGGATGTGCCGATCTCGGTCACCGCTTACAAAGGAGAGTTTCTAAATCGCCTCGGCATCGGCTCGTTCAAAGACCTCGCCCCCTACGTGCCCGGCCTTTTTATCCAAGAGCAGTCGCCCAACAATCCGGGCATCAATGTCCGCGGTGTCACCACCGACAGCGGCAATCCCAGCCAAGAAACCCGCGTTAGCATTTTCCAAGATGGCGTCTCGATCAGCCGTTCCCGCGGCAGCGTGGTTGAGCTCTTTGACCTCGAACGGGTCGAGGTGTTGAAGGGCCCGCAGGGCACTCTGTTTGGACGCGGCGCCCAGATCGGCGCCATTTCGATCATCCAGAACAAAGCGCAGAACGGCACCTTGGGTCAGTTCACCGCCGGCTTTGGCAATTTCGGCAAAATCGAAGCCTCCGGCACCTACAACACGGTGCTCGCCCCGAACCAGCTTTTTGCCCGCGTCGCGTTTTCCTACGTCGACCGCGAGGGCTCGATCGAAAATGTTGCCGACGGTTCGGATCTCAACGGTAAGAACACCCTCGGCATCCGCACCAGCCTCCGGTGGCAACCCGGCACGGCGACCACCGCAGACTTCATCATCAACTACCAGCGCGACCAACCGCCCGGCACCGCATTCAAGAGCGGCACCTTCGCACCTCGCGGCGGCAACACCCGGGCCTTCGATACCGCCGAGTTGAACCGGGGCGCGGAGCTCGGCATCGACCGCACCGTCGTCGGCCTGACTGGGATCGTGACGCATGATCTCAACAACGCGTTCACGCTCACCAGCATCACCGGTTATCGCGATTTCGACTCCTTCGAGGCTTTCGACGCCGATGGCACCCGGCTTAACATCTTGGAGTTCGCCGAGGACTATCTCGGTGAACAGCTCAGCCAAGAACTCCGCATCAGCTACGACACCCGCGGCCGCTTTCGTGGTTTCGCAGGCCTCAGCTACTTTGATGAAAAGGGCTCGGCGCGCGTGCCGTTTTACACCGACGAGCGTCAGCTGGCCGCGTTTCTCCTTCGCGGCTCGGGCGTGCCCGTGTTCAATCCTGATGGCACGCCGAACACCGGCTTGACGGTCAGCCCGATCACCGGTGGACCGCTCCGTGCCTACAATCGCGAGGAATACACCCAGACCGGCGCGACCGAGGCTTACGACATCTTCGTCGATGGCACCTACAACGTCACCGACCGTCTCGAACTTTCGGCCGGCTTCCGCTCCACGTTCGAAGACATCACCTCGGGCTATCAGGTCATCAACGCTCTCACGCCGGCTGGATTTCCCACCGGTGCCGCCAATTTCCCCAACACGCTCTTCGCCCCGACCAACGGTCTGATCCAGGCGACGCGCGACTACAATTCTTGGGTGGCCCGCGCGGTCGCCCGTTACAAGATCAGCTCCGACATCAGCGCCTTCGCCAGCGCCTCGCGGGGCCGCCGGCCGGACACCTTGCTCATCTCGTTCGTCGGCGGGCGTTACGTGCCGGTCGAACTCAAAGAGGAGATCGTCTGGAACTACGAGGTCGGCCTGAAAGGCACGATGTTGCAAAACCGGCTCAACTGGAGCGCAGCGGTTTTCAAATACGACTACGCCAATTTCCAGAGCACCGCGGTGAATCCGACTCCGCCGCCGCTGACGACCACAGTCGATGCCGGCAACGCGACCGGAGAAGGCTTTGAACTCACCTTTCAAGGCGTGCTCAATCCCGCCGTCACCACCTTCGGCACCTTTGGCTACACGGACGCGACCTTCGACGACGTCAATGACCGCGGCCAGCGCCAACAACTCGCCGGGAACACTTTCCGGCTCACCTCACGCCGCACTTATTCCCTCGGCGCCACCTTCTCCGGCTCCTTTGGTCCCGCCGGTCGTATTCAGCTGACGCCAAGCTACCAATACAAGTCGAAGCACTTCTTCGACGACAACAACGCCAACGCCGGCGGCATCCTCAGCCAGGACGGATTCGGGCTCTTCAACGTCCGCGCCGCTTTCCAACCCAAGGGAGATCGTTGGGAGGTCGTCGCCTACATCGACAATCTGTTCGACAAGGAATACATCATCGACGCCGGGAACACCGGCGGGGCCTTCGGCATCCCGACGTTTATCGCCGGTGATCCCCGGCTCTTCGGCGTGCGCGCAACCTATCGTTTCTGATCCCTCCGCGCGGCGCCCGATGAAACCGATCGCCCTCACCGCCATCGCCTGCCTGCTCGGCTTGCCCGCCCTCCTGTTCGCGGCCAAGCCGCTCGTCATCGCTCACCGGGGTGCTTCGGGCTATCTGCCCGAACACACCCTCGAATCTGCCGCCTACGCCCACGCGCTCGGCGCGGATTACATCGAGCAAGACATCGTCATGTCCCGCGACGGCACCTTGGTCGTGCTCCACGATATCCATCTGGAAACTACGACCGATGTAGCCGCGCGTTTCCCGGACCGCAAACGCCCCGACGGGCGCTTCTACGCCCTCGATTTCACGTGGGACGAGTTGCGCTCCCTCCGCGTCAGCGAGCGCTTCGATCCGAAGACCGGCGCAGCGGTTTTCCCGCGCCGGTTCCCCGCCGCGGCAGGTGCATTCCGATTGTGCACCCTGGAGGAGCAGATCGCCCTGATCGCCGGGCTCAATCGCTCCACCGGCCGGACGACCGGCCTCTACGTCGAGTTCAAGGACCCCGCCTTTCACCAAAAAGAGGGTCGCGATCTCGGCGCCGCGTTGCTCGAGGTCTTGGGCCGGCACGGCTACGACGATCCGGCGGACCGCATCTTCGTGCAGTGTTTCGACCCGGTCGCCCTCAAGCGGCTGCGAACCGAATTGCGGACGCGCCTGCCCCTGGTCCAGTTGCTGGGCGACAACGCGTGGGGCGAGTCTCCCGCCGACTACAACGCGATGCGCACTCCGGCCGGTCTCAAAGAAATCGCAACCTACGCCCAAGGCATCGGACCCCATCTCGGTCAGATCGTATCCGGCCGCACGGCCGATGGAAAACCGCAGCTCACGTCATTGGTTGCCGACGCCCATCGCGAGGGACTGTTGGTTCACCCTTACACGTTTCGCGCCGACACTTTGCCGGCCGGCATTTCGGATATCGCCGGGTTGCTCGACCTCTTCTTGGTCCACGCCGGCATCGATGGGTTGTTTATCGACCAGCCCGACGCCGGCGTGCGCGCGGTCGCCGCACTCCCGCTCAAGACCGAAACCACCCGCAACAAGCATTGAACGATAAGGCCCAAACGAGGGCCGAGAAAAAAGGGTCCGGCCGGGACGGAGCTGGTTAAAGGCAATCATCAACGGATCGGGGCGAGGTGATGTTCGCCATCGCGGTCACCTTTGTAGGCGCCGAAATAGATCGGGTAAGAGAACCGGTAGACCTGGCCGTCTGCCAGCATCTCAAGCTCCGAGAATCGACTGCCACTCGGTGAGCCGTTGAATCTGGTCTAGAAACGCGCCCGGTTCTCCGCTCAGCTCTCGCCCCTCACATGTCCGCTGCTCCCACTCGCCCGCTCACCCTCGGTTTCGACGCCGACGACACCCTTTGGCACAACGAAAACATTTTTGAAAAGGTCCACGTGCGTTACCGCGACCTGCTCGCGCGCTACCACGACGCCGCCACCGTCGATCGCACGCTCTTCGCCACCGAGATGCGCAACCTCGAGCTCTACGGCTACGGCGTGAAGGGCTTCACCCTCTCCTCCATCGAGACCGCCATCCAGCTCACCGCCGGCCAGATCAGCGCGGAGGAAATCAATCAGATCATCACGCTCGGCCAAGAGATGCTCGCCCACCCCGTCGATCTGCTCGACGGCGTTGTCGAAACCCTCTCCTCGTTGTCCGGCACCCACCGGCTGCTCGTCATCACCAAGGGCGACCTCCGCGACCAAGAGCGCAAACTCGCCCGCTCCGGCCTCGCGGACCATTTCCAACACGTCGAAATCCTCTCCGAAAAAGACGAACGTTCCTACGACGCGATTTTTCGCCGCCACGCCATCGATCCACGGCGCTTCCTGATGGTCGGCAACTCTCTGAAATCCGACATTCTGCCCGTGCTCGCGCTCGGCGGCTCCGGCGTGCACGTGCCCTACCACCTGACCTGGGCGGCCGAGCGCGTCGACCACCCGCCGCGCGCCGCCGGCCGTTTCTTCGAGATTCAATCGGTGCGCGATCTGCCCGCCGTGCTGACGACGTGGTCGGCTGGGTTGTAACATTCCGCCCCCTTTCGATTCCGGCCGCGAACCGCCTTGTCCCCGCGCGGTCTGTCTGCGATTGCTCAGCCTCTTCTTTCCGACCGCCCGCGTGAACCTCCTCGATCGCCACATCTTCAAGAGCGTGCTCTTCACCTGCACGGGCGCCGTCGCGCTCTTCGCGTTTGTGCTGATGCTGGGCAACCTCATCCGCGATCTGTTGCCCTACTTGCTCTCCGGGCAGCTGCCCACCGGCACCTTTTTCCGGCTCGTGTGGATGCTCGTGCCCGCGGTCGCGATCTACGCCCTGCCGATGGGGATGCTCACCGGAGTCCTCCTCACGCTCGGTCGCCTCTCCGCCGACAGCGAGATCACCGCCATGCGCGCCGCCGGCCTTAGCCTCACCCGGATCGCCCGCCCGATTTGCCTGCTCGGCGCGCTCGGCTGCGCCCTCGGGCTCTACGTCAACTTCGAGTCCATGCCCCGCGCCCGCGTCCAGTATCACAAGGAACTCGACGAGACCATCCGCGCCAATCCCCTCAGCTTCATCGTCCCAAAAACCTTCATCCGTAACTTCAAGGGCTTCGTCGTTTACGTCGGCGACAAGCAGGGCACCGTCATGCGCGACTTCTGGCTGTGGCAACTCGACCGCGAGGGCCGCACCACCCAGCTCGTGCGCGCCGAATCCGGCCGCTTCGACTACGACACCGCCGCCAACGAGCTCATTCTCACCCTCACCCACGCCCAGATCGAGGAACGTTCCGCCTCCAATCCCGAAAACTTCGCCGAGTCGCCCCGCATCGGCTCGTTCGAGCAATCCGAGCCGCAACGGCTCTCACTCACCCGCCTCTTCGGCGCGCCCACCGTGCGGCAAAAACTCTCGTGGATGACCTACCCCGAACTCCGCGCCGAGGAAGCCCGCGTCGCCGCGCTCCCCGTCAATCCGGACGCCCCGAAAGACCACGCCCGCGCCGTGATGAAGGTGACCCTCACCGTGCAGGAAAAATTTAACACCGCCCTCGCCATCCTCTCCTTCGCGCTGATCGGCGTGCCCCTCGGCATCAAAGTCTCCCGCCGCGAGACCAGCGCCAACCTCGGCGTCGCCGTCCTCCTCGCGCTCGGCTACTACATGCTCACCGTCTCCGTGACGTGGCTCGACCGCCACCCCGTCTACCGCCCCGACCTGCTCTTTTGGCTGCCCAACACCGTGTTTCTGATTCTCGGCGTCTGGCTCTTTCTGCGCATCGAGCGCCCGGCCGCACGGTGAAAAAGTAGGGCAGGGTCTTCACCGTCTGTCATTGCGAGAAGCCGCGCTCCGCGCGGCGACGAAGCAATCCAGCTGGATCGCCACGGCGCGCTTCGCGCCCCTCGCGATGACAACCACCTGAAGTGACCCCGCCCTACTCCCGTCAATTCCCTCACGCCTCCTGCGCCGCCACGGTACCCGAGCGGCCGTCGATCTCAGCCATCACTTGGTCCCGCACCGGGATCGCCGCACGGTCGGCCAGATACTCGCGCGCAAGATCGTCCATCCGCACAAACTCCACGCCCGCTCTCACGCAGGCTTTCAACAACTCCTGAAACAAGCCGCGCCGCCCCATGCCCTCGATCTCCGCGTGCAACGTGAACACGTGCGGCCGCGCCGGCTCCGCCTGCATGAGTTTCAGATAATGCGCCACCATGCGGTCGTCCGGATACTCCGGCCGGCCCATCAGTTCGTCAAAAGTCGGCAGCGTGCTCGGAATCTCCACCGTCTTGAAAACCCGGCCGTCGACCCGCGGGAAAAACGGCGCACCGCCGCGCGTGTCGCTGGAGTAGAGCAGGCCCGCCTCATCGTAAATCTGCCGGCTCTTGGCGTTGCTCTGCCAGCCCGGTGCGCCGGCGGTCCGCGCCGCCACGCCAAAAATCCGGATAAACTCGTTTCGCGCCGCCGCGAATTCCGCGCGCACCTCCTCCAGCGGCAGCGTGTGCACGTAGTCCTGCCAACGGTAATGGTTGAAGCAGTGAATCCCGACCTCGAAGCCGGCGTCGCGCACCGCGCGCATCGCGGCGGTGTTGCGCCGGCCGATGTGCGGCGCGGGCAGCAGCGTGCCGTTGAGCAACGTGCGCACGCCATAGATCTGCACGACACTCGTCCGCGAAACTTTCTGGAAAAATCCCGGCCGCAGCACCCGCGTGATCGCCCGCCCCGTTTGGTCGGGCCCGAGCGAAAACAGAAAAGCCGCCGGCGCGCCCACCGCCTGCAAATCTGCCACGAGATTCGGCACGCCTTCCCGCGTGCCGCGATCGGTGTCGACATCAACTTTGAGCGCGAGGCGGAGTTGCATATCAAAGGAGCGGGTCGATCTTTCCGGGCAATTGTCCACCAACTGCCAATTCCCATGCTTCGAGCAATTCTGTTTGATGGAGCGCTGCCCAATCCAAGGCCATGGCCCGCGCCCGCATGGGCAACGATCCGGCGATCACCACGCCGCGTTGAAAGTCGACGATTGCCTCGTGCTCACCATAGGCCACGTGAAAATGCGGCGGCGCGTGGTCGCGCACATACATCTGCACGACAAGACCGTAGAAGCGGCTAAGCTCTGGCATGCACGACATCGGCCGCCAGCCCAGGGAATAACTCGTGCGGCGTGAGGCCCGTAATTTTCATGTAAAGCGTGTCAGGACATAGATCAACGCCATCGCTCCAAACTGGCTGACCAAAACCACCCAAGCGCACTGCATCAAACGCGGCTGGATCGCTCCATTGCGAGAAGGCCCCATGACCGACGTGCTCGGCCAAGTCCACAGTTCCCTCGACCCCATTTTCGAAACGGAGCCACAGCCTGTAACCGGGCAAAGGTTTGAGCGCGGCAATTCTGTTCACGGCGTAATTTTGGATTGCATCATGAATATAGCGCAAGCGCCGACCTCCTCACTCCAGCTGATAATCCTTGTGCGCGAGGTGGTAGTCCAAGGTGAGCTTGATCGCTTTTTTCAGGCCGACCTTGGGCGCCCAGCCGAGCCGCTTCTTCGCGTTGGCGATCGAGGGCACGCGCTTCTGGATGTCCTGATAGTATTTGCCGAAATACTTGCCCGAGGGCACGACGACCGTCTTCGCCACCTTGGCGTGCTCGGCGTAGTCGGGATAGTCTTTGAACGCGGTGATGATGTGCTTCGCCAGATCGGCCACGCTCACGTCGTTGCGCGGGTTGCCGATGTTGAAAATCTGCCGTGAAGCACAGCCGTCTTTGTTCTCGATGATCCGCAGCAACGCATCGACGCCGTCGTCGATAAAGGTGAACGACCGGCTTTGTTTGCCGCCGTCGACGAGCTGCAGCGGCTTTTTGAAAATCACGTTCGAGATGAACTGCGTAAACAGGCGAGAACTGCCTTCCTTCGGCTCCATCACATCGTCGAGCTGCGGCCCGATCCAGTTGAACGGCCGGAAGAGCGTGTAATCCACGTTGTCGCGCACGCCATACGCGTAGATCACGCGGTCGAGGAGCTGCTTCGAACACGCGTAAATCCAGCGCTGACGCTCGATGGGACCGTAAACGAGGTTCGTCGTTTCCTCGTCGAGCTTGGCGTCGGTGCTCATCCCGTAGACCTCGGAGGTGGACGGAAAAATAATCCGCTTCTTGTATTTCGCGCAGTGGCGCACGACGGCGAGGTTGGCCTCGAAATCGAGTTCAAAAACGCGCAGCGGGTCCTTCACGTATTGGATCGGATTGGCGATCGCGACAAGCGGGATGACCACGTCGCATTTCTTTACGTGATACTCGATATACTCGCGGTTGATCGTGATGTCGCCCTCGACGAATTTGAAGCGCGGGTTGGCGAGACTGTCCTCGAGTTTGTGGGAGCCGATATCCATCCCGTAGACTTCCCAGTCTTTTTGTTTGAGGATGGCCCGCGTGAGCGAGCTGCCGATGAAACCGTTGGCGCCGAGAATCAGAACTTTGATGGGCATGAGAGGGAGAAAGGCTGAAAGACGTGAGAGCTTAAAGGGTGAATTAAATCGGTTCGACCGCGCGGCTAAACGACCTGGCCGACGCGCAACTCGGCCGCCAAGCCACCGCGCCACTCGGTTTTCGTCAGCTCCAGCGCCCCGTCCGCCGTCGCGATCACGAGCGGCGCGACCGACAACACTTCGCCCGGCGCACCGCGGCGTCCGCGCGTCGGCGGCGAATCAGTTTCCGCCCACCATACCATCAGACGCGCCGCCCCCACATCCGCAAACGCACCCGGATACGGATCGGTCACCGCGCGGATGAGATTGAAAATCTGCACCGAGGTCTGCGCCCACACGATCCGGCCGTCCTCGGGCTTTCGTCCGCTGAAATAATTGGCCTGCGCCTCGTCCTGCGGGGTCTCGCGGGCCGTGCCGGCGAGCAGTGCCCCGATCTGACGCGCCAACACGGTGCGCGCGCACGGCAGCACTTTGCGAAACGCCTGCTCCGCCGTATCGCGGGGGCCGATCTCCACGCCTTCCTGGTCGACCACCGCGCCGGCGTCGGCCGATTTCACCATCCGGTGCAGCGTCATGCCGATCCGCGACTCGCCGTGCAGCACCGCCCAGTTGATCGGCGCCCGCCCGCGATACTTCGGCAACAGCGAGCCGTGCATATTCCAGGCGCCGAGCGGCGGCAGCGCGAGGATCTTGGTCCCGATCATGTGCCGGTAATAGACCGAGAGGATCAGATCGGGTTTGAGCGCCGCGATTTTTTCCCGCCACTCCGGCGTGTTCACCGATTCCGGGGTGAAGACCGAGATGCCCTTTTCCTTGGCCGCGACCGCCGGCGTCTTGAACCAGATTTTTTCGCTGGGATTATCCTCGTGGGTGATCAACGCCACGACGTTGTCCCCGCGTTCGATGAGCAACGAGAGACACGCGTAGCCGACCTCGCTGTAGCCAAAAAAAAGAATCCGGGGCCGGTCGTTCATTTCGTCTCCAGCATTTCCTTCACGTGATACCGCTGCCGCGCCCGCACGACTTGATAGGTGCGGCCCACGTATTCGCCGATCAGCCCGATGCCGACCATCGTCACGCTCACCAAGAAAAACAAAATCCCGAAGAGCGTGAACAACCCGCCCTCCTCCGGGCCGACGATCAACCGGCGCAGCGCCAGCACGATCACCAGCACGAAACTGCCCGCCGAACACGCGCCGGCGAACATCGTGAAATACTGCAACGGCGCCAACGAAAAGCCCGTGATCAGATCGAAGTTGAGCCGGATCAGACTGTAGAACGAGTAATTCGAAACGCCCGCGTGCCGCTCCTCGTGCTTCACCCCGACCTCCGCCGGATTGGACGAAAGACTGTAAGCCAGCGCCGGGATAAAGGTATTGATCGCGCCGCTCCGCACGATGGCGTCGATCACGCCACGCGAATACGCACGCAACATGCAGCCTTGGTCCGTCATCTCGATGCTCGTGGTCTGCTCGCGCACGAAGTTGATCAACTTCGAAGCGTAAGTGCGGAACCACGAATCCTGCCGGTTCAGCCGGTAACCGCCCACGTAATCGTGACCCGCGTCCATCTTCGCGAGGAGCTTGGGGATTTCTTCGGGCGGATTCTGGAGATCGGCGTCGAGCGTCACGATAACCTCGCCGCGCACGCGCTCAAACGCCGCCATGATCGCCATGTGCTGGCCGTAGTTGCTGTTGAAATCGATCACCCGCGTCACATCGGGCCGCGCGGCGTATTGCGCGCGGAGCAACTCGATCGAGCGATCGGCACTGCCGTCGTTCGTGAAAATGATTTCATAACGACGGCCGATGGCGTCGAGCACCGGATAGAGCCGCGCAAAGAGCGTGGGCAAATTCAGCGCCTCATTGTAGACGGGAATGACGATCGAGAGCGGGATCGAGGACGCGATACTCATGGCTTGAGGTAGGAGCCCGCTTGCGGGCGATAAACGGGCTCGGACAACGTGATCATGACTTCCCGTGACCCAATAAAATCCCGGTCAGCACCTCCACCACGCGCGTGACATCCGCACGCGTCATCGCCGGAAACAGCGGCAGCGTCAAAATGCTGCGGCACACGGCTTCCGCTTTCGGAAAATCTCCCTCCTTCCAGCCGAGCCGCCGATACAGGGCAAACAGGTGGATCGCCGGGTAATGCACGCCGCTGCCGATCCCCGCCGCGTGCAGCGCCGCCATGACCTCGGCCCGCTTTGCGGCCGGCGGCAGCACGACTTGAAACATGTGCCAGTTGCTCTGCACCAAGTCCGCCACGGGCAAGCCCAGCCCCAGCGCCGCCGCGCCGTGCGCCGCAAACGCCTCAAAATACGCCCGCGCCAGCTCGCGGCGTTTGCCGTTGAACTCCTCCAAGCGCGGCAACTGCCCGAGCCCCACGCGCGCGGCGACATCCGTGAGGTTGAACTTTCCGCCCACGACCTCGACTTCCATGCCGTCGAGGCCCGAGCGCACCACGCCTTGCAGGCGATACTGCTCGGCCAGTTTCGCCTCGGCTTCGGTGGTCATGACCAGACAGCCGCCCTCGATCGTCGTGATGTTCTTGTTGGGGTGAAAACTCACCGAAACGAAATCGCCCGTCGCGCCGATGCGTTTGCCGTTCCACGTCGAGCCCATCGACTGCGCCGCATCCTCCACGATCCGCAAGCCGTGCTTTTTTGCGATCGCGTAGAGACGATCACGGTCCACGGGCAGACCGGCCAGATCGACCGGGATGATGGCCCGCGTCGCCGGCGTGATCGCGGCCTCGATGAGGTCGAGGTCCAGGTTGCGCGTCACCGGATCGATATCGACGAACACCGGACGCGCGCCGACTTCGAGAATCACGTTGCTCGTCGCCACCCATGAGAGCGGCGTCGTGATCACCTCATGTCCCGCACCGACGCCCGCGATCCGCAGCGCAATTTCCATCGTGCAGGTGCCGGAATTGAAAACGCGCACCGGCCGACCGCCAAAATACTCCGAGAGCTTGCCCTCCAGCGCCTTCACGTTGGGTCCGGAAGTGATCCAACCCGAGCGCAACACCTCGACGACGCCCGCGATGGTTTCTTCGTCGAGGGTCGGCCGCGTGAGCGGCAGGTAAGGAACGGCGGAGGCGGCGGCAGGCGCGGACATATCAGGGTTGATTGCTGAAGAGAAGATGGGCGCGCGATTCGGCGATCAGATGATACCGGAACGCGGGATCGGCGAAAAGTTCCACCACGTCTTTCCTTCGCGCGACCGCGTAGATTCGCCCGGATCCCGCCCATTGGCGGTGAAACTCCGGCCCGTCGATGAAACGCCCGCTCGCTTGGGCCACCGGATCGATCTGGATCCCGAGTTCGCCCTTGAACGCCACGGTGCCGACGACGCGTTTCGCGTAGAACGAGAAATCGTGGAAATACTCGCCGTAGTGATAAACCGTGTCGCTTGGCTGCGCCCGTGCGGCGAACGCGAGGGCGATGTCCTTGGTGCCGGGCCGTTTGATGTGGGGCGCCGCCAACATCAGGCACACGTAGAGCCCGACCGCCGTGCTCACCATCGTCGTCAGACCGGCCCGCAACCCCCGCGCCCGTGCGAACCACGGCGCCATCACTCCGCCCAAAATCAACACCGCCGCCATCGCATAGGCATACGGCCGCAGCAATTTCGCCTGCACGGGATCGCTGATCAGATCGGGCATCGTGACCGCCACAATCAACGCCACCGCGAGCAGGCCGCTGACGACTGAGAAAAAATTAAATCCCAAACGCAGCTTCCCTTTCCCGCCCTCGGCCCACTGCCGCGCCAACCACGGCCCGATCAGCACCGCGATCGGCGGAAACACCGGCAAAATATACGGGATCAACTTCGACTGGGACTTGGAAAAAAACAGAAATATAAAGACGATCCACGTCACGAGGAACCACGCGTCGGCGTGCTCTTTCCTTCGAGCCCAACCGCCCGGAAGCGCCTCGCGCGTCGCGTTCCAGAAAAATCCCGTCCACGGGAAAATCCCCAGCGCCACGATCGGGAAAAAATACCACCACGGCTCGTATCGCCCATGCACCGTCGTCGTAAACCTCGTGAAGTGCTCGTGGATCAGGTAAAACTCCGCCCACGTCGGGTTGCGTTGCGCCGCCAAGAGGTGCCACGGCAACGCGATCGCCAGAAACAGCGCGATCCCGGTCGGCAGATGCAGCGGACGGAGCCGTTTCCATTGGTTGAAGACGAGCAGCCACAAAAACATCACCGCGCCCGTGACGAGGAAACCGATCAGGCCCTTCGTCAGCGTCGCCAGCGCCGCACTCGCATAGAGCCCGTAGAACAGCCATCGGCGGCGCGCCCCGGGGGCTTCGCGCACGCCCAAAATAAAGCAAAACAGCGTCGCGCACATGAGCATCGAAACCGCCATGTCGAGGATCAGCAGCCGCGAGAGCGCGAAGAACAACAGCGACGAACCCAGCACGATCGCCGAAGCCACGCCCGCCGCCCGCCCGTGCAGCCGCCGCGCCGCCGCATACGTGATCAGCACTCCAAAAAGCCCGAAGAGCGCCGGCATCGTCCGCGCCGCCCACTCATTCTCTCCGAATACCGCAAAACACCCCGCAACCGCCCAGTAAAGCAGCGGCGGTTTCTCGAAATAGTTCACGCCATTCAGCTTCGGCGTCACAAAATCGCCGGTCGCGAGCATCTCCCGGGGAATCTCCGAATACCGGCTTTCATCGGGGTTCGACAGCGCATTCCCGCCCAACAGCGCAAAGTAGAGCGCGCCAAACGCCAAAGTGAGCAGGAGCAGATCGCGTCGCCATGAAGCGGAGTCCGGGGCTGGGCCGGGATGATCGGTAAACATGGGAAATTTGCTTGTTATTCAGCCCGCGCACGAGGCGCTGGCGATTTTTTTCGTGCGCCCGCACGCGCTTCACCGCCATATCGAACCGACATGTCCACGGCGAAACCCTTCACGTTCATCTGCGGTCAGGACGACTACCTCGTCGGCCGGATGGGCGCGGAGCGTTTCGCCGGCCTCACCGCCGATCTCACCGATGAGTTCGCCCAGGAAACCGTCAACGGCTTCGCCGCCAACATGGGCGAGGTCGAAGCCGCCTTAAATCGTTTCCGCGAAAGCGTACAGACCGTTTCGATGTTTGGCGGCAAGCGCGTCGTTTGGCTCAAAGACGTCAACTTCCTCGCCGACAGCGTCACCGGCCGCGCCGAGGGCACGCTCAAGCTCGTCGAGGACCTCCAGGAACTCCTGACCGGCGTCAACCCGGCCGAGACCTCCATCCTCATCACCGCCTCGCCCGTGGACCGCCGCCGCGCGTTTCCGAAGTGGTGCGAGAAGAACGCCGATTTCGCTCTGGCCGGGGGCGACGGCGACGATGCCGGCGAAGCCTTGGCCGGAGTCGCGCTCGCCGAAGCCAAAAGCCTCGGCACGAGCTTCGCGCCCGGTGCGCTCGAGCTGCTGCTGCAAAAAGTCGGCGCCAACACCCGCCTGATCGTCGAAGAGACCCGCAAACTCTCCGCCTACGCCCAGCCGCTCGCCCCCGCCGCGCCCACAGGCCTCGGCGGCCGGATCGAGGAAACCCACGTCGCCGAACTCACGCCAAATGTCGCCGCCGGCGATTTCTTCGAGGCGGCCGAAGCCTTTTTTAGCGGCGATCTCAAGTGGACGCTCGCCGCCTTGCACCGCCACTTTTTCAGCGGCGGCGACGCCCGCCCGATCATCAGCGCCCTGCAAAACCGCAACCGCATCTTGATCCAGGTCCGCGCCCTGCTCGACAGCGGCGACGCCCGTCTCGGCCCGCGCGGCCTCGACGGCCTGCCCAAAGCCCAGGCGCTCTACGGCAAACACTTCATCGGTGCGCCGGAGAAGAGCTCCTACAACTTGTTTTCCCAAAACGCGTGGTATGTCGGCAAACTCGCCGGCAACGGCAAACTTCCGACGTTGCGCCGCCTGATCGACAACCAACAGGAATTCATCGCCGCGTTTGAAGAAATCATCCGCCGCCCCAGCAACGCCCAAGAAGAAGTCCTGCGTGAACTAGCCGTGCGGTGCTTGGCGGCGTAAACGACCCGTTCCAACGCCGTGCGTCGCAAAATCAAAGGCTACTTCTTTCAATTCACCAGCGCCGATCACCGGGGGCGGCATGTCCATGTGTATCGTGATGGCCGCGAACTCGGTGTTTTCGATTTAATCGACGGCCCCGGGCGCGGCTTGGAAATTGCGATGAATGCACAGTTGCGCGAGGCGTTGGACGAGTTTATCTCCGAGCTAAATGAACGTGGATTTTTCCGCCGCTGATCTCGTCGCCGAAAAGGTCTGGTATGATGCTGGCACCGGGAGGCTCTGCCTCTCCGCCGGTGCCTACCAAAACGGTATTCCTTTGGCTCAGATCCCGGACGCCGATTTTGAATCGACCGCACCAATCAGTAGTTTTTCGCTCGGGCAAAACGGCGCAGTCGTAATTTGTCATCATAAAGACGGCACCGAGACTTGGTTGCCGGTAGATCTTTGGTTACCCGACGGTTTTTCAGTCGGGGCCCTTCGTTGACTGCCGTCTCGGTTGAGCCCGCCTCGGCCGGCCCCAACTCCCGGAAGACCACCACCGCCCGATTTTCCATCGGCCTCATCTCGGCCAGTCCTCAGTGACGCCCTTTTCCCGTGAAAGCCCAACCCGAACCCGCCACCGATTCCGCCATCCTCAACGTCCTCGCGGACCGCTACGCCTCCACCGCGATGAAGGCCGTCTGGTCTCCGCACGGCCGCGTCGCCCTGGAGCGCGATTTCTGGATCGCTGTAATGAAGGCCCAGCGCGATCTGGGCGTGCCGATCCCCGCCGACGCCATCAAGGACTACGAGCGCGTCAAATCCGCCATCGATCTCGTCGCCATCGCGAAACGCGAACGCATCACCCTCCACGACGTGAAAGCGCGCATCGAAGAATTTTCCGAACTCGCGAAACGCCAGTTCATCCACCTCGGTCTCACCAGCCGCGATCTCACGGAAAACGTCGAACAACTCCAAATCTTCCGCGCGCTCAAAGTCGTCCACTTCAAGACCGCCGCCGCCCTGCTCGCGCTCGGCCGCCAAGCCGGCGCCCACCGCGACGTCATGCTCACCGGCCGCACGCACAACGTCCCGGCCCAGCCCACCACCCTCGGCAAGCGTTTCGCGATGTTCGGCCAGGAACTCCTCGGCGCTTTCACCCGCATCGAAGAACTCATCGCCCGCTACCCCGTCCGCGGCCTCAAGGGCGCGGTCGGTACCCAGCTTGACCAGCTCACGCTCCTCGGCGGCGACGCCCGTAAAGTCGCCGACCTCGAGGCCCGCGTCATCCGGCACCTCGGGTTCCACGCCTCCCTCGACGCGGTCGGTCAGGTCTACCCGCGTGGCCTCGATTTCGAGGTCGTCACCGCGCTGCACCAGCTCGGCGCCGCCGCCGCGAGTTTTGCCACCACGCTCCGCCTCATGGCCGGCGCCGGCCTGCTCACCGAGGGTTTTCAAGACGGCCAAGTCGGCTCCTCCGCCATGCCGCACAAGGTCAACGCCCGCAACTGCGAGCGCATCTGCGGTTTCTCCACGATTCTCTCCGGCTATGTGACCATGACGGGCGCGCTCGCCGGCCACCAGTGGAACGAGGGCGACGTCTCCT
>SXGQ01179483.1_pt1 | contig 33457 bp, 43 predicted proteins | sample 3178371 | NCBI WGS metagenome assembly SXGQ01 (sample SAMN11356859, study PRJNA531348) | freshwater metagenome | isolation source: freshwater sample F1-20 | place: China: Fuxian Lake, Yuxi | collected 2017-12-25 | reverse complement strand
TCCATCTTCGTTGTTTATTTGGTTCTTAGTTCTATCTCCTCGTAGGCGACCGCGTTCACATCGCCCAGTGTGTGGTACTTCGCCCATTGCTGTATGTAGATGCCCCTCTTCGGGTTTTCGTCGTCCTCAAGCTTCTCGTCATATAAAAATAATTTTTTACTAATCTATATATTATTTTTCTATCTTTCCAAAATTTTTCTTGAGCTCCCTAATCTCATTCTCAATCTTACGTATAGCGGACTTCGTCATCGTTGCATAAGTTCCTGGTGATTTAAGCCCCTTCAACTTCTTAACAAGCATCTCGTGTTTCTTGTTGAGTTTGTTTAGCATTCTATCAGCGTCTCTGTCCTTTCTATCAGCGTCTCCGTCCTTTTTGACGTCTTTTACTTCAACGTCGTTCAATGTAAACGAGTCTGTGTTGACCGCCTCAAACATACTGAAATTCTTAATGTGTTTCATTTCATTTATTTATTTTGTACATTATATATTATTTATTTATATTCGTAAAATAAAAACACAGTAATGATGCGGTTAATTTGTTTAAGAAATCTTATAGTAGTAGGAAGTTAGATTTAAAATTACTACGTCCAGAGTTGAAATCTGTTTATGATTCTGGAAAAATACTTGAGTTTCTTGAGTTGGCTGGTAAAGAATTCGTTTTGAATTGTCTCGCAAATAATATTAATGACTTTTTAGATATGCCTAAGGATGTTTTTCCAGTAATAATGAGTGGTGCTAAAACCGAATCTGGTGAAGCTATGTTTCCGGATAAAGAGAAGAACAAATCTATAATGGGGTGGGTAAGTAAACAAGAGTTTTATAAAGGTTAGTTACCTCTACCCATAGGTTTACAATATTTGTTATAGATGATTTTATCACCATCTTCATCTATTATAGTAAAAGCTGTTTTTGATATTTTTACCCATTCTTGTTCGTGATCTGACATATTTGCGAAATTAACAGGGTCGAAATAAGAACCCTCCGGTATTTTGAAACCAGATATTACTTCACCTTTTATGTTTTTGACATAGATTGTATTAGTACTTGTTCGGAATATAAGTACAAAATCGTTACCATATCCTATTATTTGTTTATCATCATTTTGATTTTCTATATAGAGTGTATTACCATTACTATTTATTATAGCAACTTGATAAGAATATGGATGACTCATATCTTCATCTAATTCTTTTAGAAATATTTGTGAATATATGTTAGAATAAACTAAACAAATAATGAATGTTGAGATGATTTTTTCCATTTTCCTTTTTTTTTTATAAATATAACATTTTTTATTTATAAGGGAAAATAAATTTATTAAATATGTATAGTTATAGTATCCCCAATTTTATATCTTTTGTTTTTAGTGGCTAACCAACCACAATCAGTTCGTATAGTATAATATGGATCAAATTCTTGTATAGTAGATGTTTTAGTTTTTTTAATCTCTCTTACAATACATCTTTTATTGTGTTTAGTAGGTTGACTACACGCAGTAATAATTGAAACTAAAATGATTAACTTTTTCATAATTTTATAATTTTATTATTCATTTAATCTTGATGGCATATCTATAGCATATAAATGAATTACACCATCTTTTTTATAGAACTCAATACTAATTGATATTTGTTCACCTATTTGTGGTCCATCTGTATAAACACCATCAAATCCAATTGTTATTGAAATAAGTCCATTTTCATCAGTTTCTTTTCTATATGATTTGGATGCTGAATTTAGATTCTTTCTGAGTTCTGGATTCAAAATATTTTTATAAGATATTTCGAAACTTGGATAGTCTTCTAATGTTCCTTCTTTACAACAACTTCCCCAGTAATATCTGGAAGGAACTAAGTTTTTCTGAACTTTTCCATTCTTAAGTAATTTTCCATCAAACAATTCAGTCAATATTTTCAAACAATTTTGAAAGTCTAAACTATCTTGTTTATTTTCCCAATTAGATTGTGCATTGGACATAGTTGATAATAGTATACAAACTATTGATATTATCGTTTTCATTTTTTTTGGTTTTGACAGTGAATTTTTTCGTTTTTTTTGTAGATCCATTCTTCTTCTTCATCAAAATAGTAGTTCTTTGTGTCTTCTGAGTTTTCAGAACTAATCTTACAATAAACTTCATGTTCCTGACATATTTCTTCACATAAAAATGTGTCTATGTCCTCTATGTTTTCAGTGTCAACATTGAAGGTGATTGAAAGTAATTCTTCATCTTCGTTAAGGTCTATATTGAATTCAGTTTCAGGATAATCCATCTGAAAACGTTCAACAATATTGTTTGTCATTGTTTCATAATTTGAATAATCATCAATGAAAATGTAGAATTTTACGGTCGTCATAGCTATTTATTTTTTATTTGATTTTAATTTTTCTTTTGCTTTCTCAAATCCTGTCAACATTCTTTCAGGTGTCCTGCAACCTTCGAATGTGTAGTATTGTAAATTGTGTTTAGATATTGTTTCTAATCTACATGTCTCATACATCTTTTTGAATCCATATACTTCGAGTAGTGCCATATACCATTCAACTGAATCAGAAACATTATAAAGAAGATATTCTGAATTAGATTTTACCACCTTTGAGAAATCCTCTTTTGTTCTTGGACATGTCGTTAGTTTATCAAAAGTTACTTTTCCACGTGGTGTAAATTGTGTTTTGTCCCAATCACATTTTTTGGCATATTTTTCAAAAAGTGTTATTACCTTCTGTGCTTTATCTGCAAAATCATCACCTAATACCGTATTTATAGCAGAGTCTCTCTGTATTTGATCTTGTAATTGTTCTATTGTTTGTTTACGTGATTTTTCTGACTCTAATGTTGCATCGATTGTTGTAATTGTAATTTCTTCGTCTTGATCTGTCTCAATTAGAAATTTTAACAAATCCTTTTGTTTTTCGAACCATCGATTGGTTCCATTTTTTCTTTTTACTAAATATATTTTCATAATTTAAATATAAGAAAATTTTCACTTAATTCCAATATCATTTAGTTTTTCATCTCTTCTAACTACAGGATCCAAATAACCGTCCCAGCTCTTCAGTATCGCCTCCTTTTCCTTCTTTTCATCTTGTCGGGGTAGAGCGCCTGCTCGCTTTCGAATTTCTCTGTGGCGCCGTTGTATAGCTCGTAGTAGTATGTGCCTCCGTCCTGGAAGATTGACTGAACTGGACTGAACACGGTCTTGAGCTCGATCCTGTACGCGGATATGAACAGTGTGATTGATGCAGCGAGCAGGAGCATCCTTCTCCAGTTCTCGAGTGTGATTCTGTATGTGAAGATTAGTAGGAACTTTATCATATTTTTATTTTATCTACAAATATAATTAATTATTTGAACTTATAAAAATATGAATTTATTTACTAAAAACCACCTCCACCAGTTCCTGGACCTCCTGGACCACCTCCACCAGTTCCTGGATCTATTATAGTTGGTGCCGGTGGTGTACCAGTTGATATAAAATGTTCCATATAATTAGGATCACGTTTCGTTTGGTACCAAATATAATCAGTGGATGTGAATGTATTTTGATATTGAAAACTACCTAATGTAAAAGTTAGTCTAACACCATTTTTACACATTCCAGTTGGTGAATAAAGTAGAGTGAATTCATTACCAATTCCTCTAATATCTGTGAAACTTAAGTTGTATCCTGTATATGGATCTTGGTCTGGTGAAACGGTTGGATAATATGGTGTTTGTGTTACTAACCATCTATTCGAATTTATAGGTGTATTATTATTAAGTATCAAAGCTGAAATTGCAACAGGATTTCCACCTTCGGTAAGGTTAGTTATTCTTAATTTATCACCTATTGTAGTGGATTGAAGTGTGTTTTCTATAAAAACAATAAGTTCGGATGCATTACTAAAATTATAATTTGCCTTAATTATATAATTTCGGTTTTTTAAAATTGCACTATAATAAGAGTCGTTAACACTGAAGACAGAAACATCAACTGTGAAATTTTCATCACCAGTACTTAATGTTGCATTTGTGTATGATGCAAAACCATTTACATCAGAGACAACAATTTTGGAATCATCTGCATTGTTTGTGAAGAAAAAATTTGTTGATCCATCAATTGTTAATGAGTCTATTTCTAATTTTATTCCCATATTAAAATGTCATATTTATACCATGTGCACTAGTTATTATCCAATAATCACGTGTAGAATAGTTGCCAATTGAACTACCTTCAATATAAAATCTTGTTAATTCTATTGTACTGTGTTGATTTATCATAAACCATTGTGATTGTGTCCATGATGTTGTTGATACAGGTCCTTTTGTATAAGCTTGTGGCGTTGAATTATTCTGACGTGAATTATAGAATATCATAGATGCAGTAGAGCCCACATAAACTTCCCATGGTTCACTCATCAGTGTAATTCTTATTTTTGTAAAATTACTTGAAATTGGCAGTAAAAGTCTAACTTTATTATTTGTATAATTTGTATCTCCTTGGTTATTGACCACCATATGATGGTTGAATGCAGAAAGATTAATGATATTACCACCTTGTCCTGATGTGATTATATTATTTGTATAGATCCATCCATCTTGTGCACCTAATGACCCTGATACCCAATCCAATTTCCCGTTTGAGTCAGATGTTAATATCTTTCCTGTACCTTGATTTCCAGTATCTATTCTGAATGTAGTTGTTCCATCAATACGGAATTCTTCATTTGACATTGAATGTGGCATCTTTCTTCTTTTATTTATTTATTTATGGAACATATATTAGTCCTGATAAGTTAGTTACCCACCATGCATTGATTTGTGGTTTTGAAATATTATTTGATGGATAATCTGGATGTTTGTTAGCATAAGTAAGTTCTATTGTAAGTCCAGAGAATAACCTCATATAAACACCACTTGGTCCTGAGATACTTAATATACCATTTGATGTTTTATAATAGATTATATGTACACTTGATCGTATATAGATATAATTTGATACTATAGATGTATTTGTTACTCTTATAATATCACCTTCAGTAGGTGTAGTTGGTAGTTCTATTATGTGTCCACCATCAACCGAAGTCCTTTCACCTACTGTATAATAATGTCTGAAAGGAAGTGCAGAAACTGTTAATGATGTGTATGTGAATGCATGAAATATACTTATTACAGATGTAAATGTCTGTTGTCTAGTGGATCTCCAACTAAGTAATCCATTAGCGTCACACGACAAAACTTTACCAGGTGCCTGTGTTCCGTTTTTTAGATACATCTTAGAATTACCATCAATCGTTATGGATTGTTGTGATAAATTTATACCCATTTATAAAGTATATTTTTTAAATTATATATTATATATAATTTATTATACTACTAAATGATTTAGATTCCTATTTCACCCAGTTTCTTTTCCCTGAGCCATTCCTTCATGTGTTTTCTGACGAAATCTCCGAAGTTCTCGTATCTAAGATATTGTTCCAGGTCGTCGTTGAGCATCACTGAATGGCACTCGATGTATGAACCTACAGCGGGCTTAGCCAGCTCTATCAGCTCTGCGAGGTCCTTTTTGTCGTCCTTGCTCAGCCTCGGCTGTGACTCGAGCGCGTCAATCTGCGTGATCAGGTCGTCTATTATCTTCCTGAGTGTGCCTCCGTACACGTTCATATAAAGGTCCATAGCCGTCTTCATATTCCCAATTTTTCTAGTTGCTTGTTCCTGTTCGGCCAAACGTTCAATTTGTCGCACAATTCTTCCAGTTCTTTGACGTCCTCTTCGCTCACCACGGACATGCCGTGTTTGTAAGCGATGACATCCTTCGTGTACCAGTGCAGGCCTGGATAGGACTCGTCATAGTCGGGATGTTGCCTATCTCTGACTGCGGCGCAGCCAACTCTTACGTCGACGAAGTATCGATCTTTCATATTCCTAATTCTCCTATCTTCCTGTTTCTCAATTCGGCAAGGTCCTCGTCGTTTATGTTCAGTGTGACTGATTTCTTGTCTATGTGTACGTCCTTTATACCGTAATGCCCCACGTCTATCCCGTAGTACTTTTTGTAAAGGACCATCAGTACCGTAGTTGTGTCGGAATCGCGTATGAGGTCGACCTGGTCGATTGGTAGTGACGTTATTATCCTTCCGCCGTGTTTTATCCTTATGTCCATCAGATTAGCTCTTTGATGTACGTGTTACTACATGCGTGTGTTTTCGCCCTGTAGCTCGTCCAGACGAACTTTCTTCCCGTTCCTTTCTCTTTGGGCTTGAAGAACTGGAAACTTATCTCCACGGTCGTCATTTGCGGGTTTTTTACGTCCTCGGTCTCGGTCAGGTTGCCCGCGTAGATTGACCCGTTGTTCTTGAAGGTTTGGTCCTCAGCAACCATCGAGAAGAATCTCATAAGGTCTTTTTGATCAGCGTTCTTGAATTTTTCTTCGTTGAAGTCTATCTTATTCATATAATAAATTTTAACGAATATAATTATTGAGATTTGTATTTCAAAAAAAAACGAGCATTAAATGCTCGTTTTTTATTAAAATGGATTCTCAGATATGTTTATCATTCCAAATTCATTCTGAAAGTTATCTATTTCTGGATATCTTGAACCATTTGTGTAATGATTGAAAATGTCCATAATTCTTCGTGGATGGTCTTTTACATATTCTTCACCTTTTACAAAAACAGCAACATAATCAAACCATATATCCTGTTCTCTTAATGAAGTGAATTGCTCTAAAACTACACAATCGTGTCCATTTCTTTTTGCCCATTTTGATAATGCTTGTGCGCTATCTGGATAAAATCTCCAACAATCGACTGGCCAACGGTGAAAAGCTCCATTCGATGGAGCGTTTAAGTAAAAAAGTCCACCAGGTTTAAGTACTCGCATAATCTCAAGAAAAGAAAGCCAAAAGAATTCCGAATGTTCAAAACAGGAAGAACTAATTATGTAGTCTACAGAATTATCTTCCAATGGATAAACATATGCATCTTCTAAAACAAGATCTACGTTATTTCCTTTTTGGAAATCTAACCCAATATAATTAACATTTGGTGGTACTATATTTCTCATTGAGAATTGTCCTCCTACGGCTTGTGATCCAATATCTACAATTGTTTTACCTTCTTCGTTCTTAACGTAACTTACTATGAATCGGTGTGCATTTTTTACTGATGTATCGTGCATATATTTATCTTTTTGTTATTATAACAATAGAATTTAAAAAGTTTATAGATTCTATATCAGTTCTTATACCAGATGATTTAACATATGCAGTTTGTTCTAACATATCTTCTCTTCTTGCGTGTGTGGGTTCAAAATTATCACATAGACTTCCGTTGAAGTTAACATCATCTATTAAACTTTTAAAGTGTTCTATAGAACTACCATCTACACGAAGACCTCCTCCAAAACTTGGCCAATATGCACAACATGAATCCTCTACTATATATGTTCCACCATTTTTCAAATATGGAAAAAGAAAATTGAAAGATTTTAGTACATGTTGTTGTAAATGTGAGCCATCGTCAATTATAAGGTCAAACTCACCGTATTTCTCAACTACACTACTAAGAAAATCATAATCGTCTTGTGATCCAATCTCTATCTTTATCCTATCTTGTTCATAGACTTTACAGTGTGGATTTATATCAATTCCGACTACAATTGAATTAGGATAAAATTCTGACCAAGTTTTGACTGATGAACCTGCCAATACTCCTATCTCTAATATTTTTATTTGTTGATTTCTTTCAAACTTAAGGTATTTCTCATATTTATCACAATAGTTATGAATTTCGGAACTTTTATCTGTACCATTTTCTCTTGCAATTTCGTCTAATCTTTTCACTACTTTTTTTTATTTTATTTTAGTGAAAAAATTATAAATGTTTTACCTAAATTATTTCTCCTCTTTGTATCTGCGCCTTGCGCTCGAGAAGCTCGAGCCTTCTCTCGATGATGGCTCTTGTCTCCGACTTGGTCCTTCCCTCGTCCTCGATGTTGAAGTAGAGCCTGAAAATCTCGCGTGGCACTTCCTTGGTTATGGTCTCGCCGAACAGAAGGTATTTCTTCCTCGACACGGTCTCTGTTCCTTCGTAGAATACGGTCTCGTAAGTATCACCGTACTCGGATACGTCGTAGATTACCTCGTACTGGATTTTCCTTCCGTTGATTTCTATTGTCTTCATTCCTTAAAAATTTATCCCGAACGTGAATATTTTTCCTTTGGTTATCGCCTCAATCTCCTGCTTGGTCAGCCTGTACTGCTTAGTGTTCTTCCAGCCCCTGAACTCCTGACCCTCTCCTGCAGCCCTTGCCTTTTCAATCTGTCTGAGTGGGCCCATCCAGAATGCCCTCCCGTTTTTCACCTTGTAGGCGAATCCGTCCTCGTGCTTGGACTCGACGACCTGGTTGCTTAGTGCGTAGTAGTGCGTGCCGTCCTTGGACTGGAAGTGCTTTCGCAGCTGGTAGAAGCTAATACTGTTGTCTATCGTGAACGATGCCATGAAGGATATCAGAGCTATTGGCAGGATGATGGCGCGAGTCGGGTTCAGCCTGATTACGTTTATGACGAGGTTTTTCCAGAACCTTCTCCTGTCTTTCTTGTATATCATTGGTTAAGTGTTTTGTCTATTCTAAAATTCCTGATGTTTTCCCTAATATCGATGAACTGGTCGAGCTTGTAGGCCTGGCGTTCTTTGTGTTCGGCGACCTTCTTTATGATGTAGTCGATGATGGTCTCGTCCTCGATCCTCTCGGATCCTTCCGAGCCCGGGTAGCCGAACCAGATGGCGGGCTCTTGTCCGATCCTTCGGTCCAAGCAGAGCTCTATGGTTCGGTTGCCTGCCCTCTCGAGCCACTCGACATTGGTCCACGGTATGGTCATCCTGCACTCTATCCCGACGGTACCTCCGTCCCTGTATGTTGTTGTCTTCTCTATTACTAACATATTTTATCCGTATAAGAAAAAATCAAGTCTTTCGTATCCTCTGGTTTTGCCATATTTCATCTCTATTCCTTTATCACGTAACCAATTTTCTTCCATATCCAACAATTCTTCTCCGTAGAATACGTGGCTAAAAATAACGTCATTTCCTCTGAAGTCGTTAGAACCTGGATAGTTCACAAAAGTAATCTTTGAAAGGTCGAACTCTTCTTCTCCTGTCTCGACCATGAAAGACCATGTTGTGATATCGTCGAAATAGATAGTTACTCCGTTATCTCTATCGTTATTATCATCAAACTTTATCAATTCAGGATATTCTAATTGGTCGTTAATAAATTTACACCCGTGTTCGTTTTTACCCCAGTAAGTATACTCATTGTCACCTGTACTGAAACCGAAATTCGGATTAGCTTCTTTAATCTTTCTTATCTGTAAAAGATCTTCATAACTATCGTCTCCTTCTTCTGTTTCGTCTGTACTACCACTACTAGTTTCTTCTATAAAGTCTGATAAGTTTGTTTCTGTCATCACCTCGTTTCCATCATAATCGTACACTGCTATTGTAGCATCGTCTTCGAAAAAAGATATTCCAGTAAATGTTCCATATCCAACTCCTCTATAATCAGGGTAATCGAATAGTGCTTCCATCATAATATAATGACCAAACTCTTCTTCGATATATTCGTTAACAACTCGGTTAAAGTTTGGTAGCTTAGCCAAATCTTCACGTGATATTTCGTTGAACAATTCCTCTAAGTGGTTAGTTGGTCCATCCATCGGAAGGTTGAAGATTAAATTTAAGAAGTCGTTCTCGTCTTCTACATTTTCTCCTTTACATAACTCTACTGCTAGTGATAATTCATCTCTAAACTCTTTCATTAGAGTTCCAAAAAAGTATTTCGGAATCCTTCCTGATACTTGAATTTCAAATAGTCCCATTTGCTTGTTTTTATATTTCTATTATTTTATCAATCTTCATATCTCGTATGTCCTCTTTTTCGACGTAGTATATTATAGTTGTATACCTATATCCCAACTGGCCACCCGATGTGGAATGCTCCGTCTTTATTACCTGCCTGATATCGATGGTCTGCAGAAAGTTGTTCACGTCGGTCTCCAGGTGTTGTGAGTATTCACTTACGAATACTTTTACTTTTGCGTTTATCATCATTCCAGTATTTGGTTTATTGCGTTTTCCCTGAAGATGGACTCCAGATCTTCGAGTTTAGTTCTCACGTTTCCGAAGCTGGTCCTCCAGGGATTTCCAACGCCTTCTTCAGTCATATAGTTCACAATTAGGTATTTTTTACCTTTGTTTGAGTCGGTATATATGGCCTGGATCTTAAGCAGGTCGAAGGTCTCGCCGCTGGCCTCTATATCCCTGGCTATTATTCTGTGCCAGGCTCCTTTGTCCTTATATTTCGTTATGTCCGTCATAATAGTCCTTTTAGTCTTTGTTCTCTTATCTCAGCGGTCGGATCCTCTTTCAGTCTTTTTACTCTTTCGTTTAATCTTCTTCTTGTTAGGATGGTCTCTACCAGATCGTCGCATATTTCTTTGAGTATCTTAAAGAAGTCCTCCTCTGCGTGCTCTGTAATCGCTGTGGGTATTTCGACCATGAATCTGTCGCCGTTGCCAAGCATTGAGAACTCCCAGAAACCGTCGAAAAAGACAGTTCCGACAACATATAGATTGACCTCTGCGATTTTACCACCTGCGCTCTCGGAGTGTATTTCGAACGAGGTTCTATCATTGTCGTATTTTCGGTAGTTTACGACCTTTATGTTTTCCTTGCCGAAGGCGCCCTCGAGTAGTTCCTGCATGCGTTCTGTTGTTATCCGCTTTTCCATTTTACGAATATAGTTATAAAATATCAGATACCGATGTTTTTCAACTTATAATTTCTATGGAGTGTTTGATAAGAAGAGAGTTGGTTCTCCCTGATTATACGTTCCCAGTACTCGAGTCCCTGGGTGGATGTTTTCATTATGAATGATGCCCATATGAACCAGTTCAGATGGCTGAACGTGCCTGATAGCACTTCATCCTTGTGTGGGTTTTCGTCGTAAGCTTTCTGCCACTCGGCCTGAACGTCTTCCGGTAGTGTCGCGAGCCAATCACTGCCATAGAAGTATTTGCCGTCTTCGTGTTCCTTAGACATTGGTTTTCAGGGTTTTAATGCAACATCATGATATATAGATACTTATATGCCGAGCTCTTCGAGGCGTGAGTTTCTAAGGTAGGATTTCATCAGTGGTTGCGGGTTTTCACTGAGTATTTTCTCGCCTAGGTCGTCGGGTATCTCACAATCGTATTCCTTCTCGATGTTCATGATTGTCTCTATGAGGTCCAGGTCGTCGACGTCCATCTCCGCGAATGTCATGGCGCTGTAGTTCCATTCGAAGTCGTTGTCTACGTGTTCGCGTATCATATCGTTGAAGGTCTTTGGAAATAGCAACGTAATTAATTGTTCTATCGTCTTTATCGTCATTTTTCAAGTATTTCGTTTATTCTTTAGCAACGCACCCCACTGGTACACGATTAGCGTCTTCTTCTTATGATGTAGACTACTAATAGTATTAATAGAATTGTTGTCATTCATTTTGTTTTTTTTAATATTACGAATATAGTAAAAATAATCAATGTGTATAATAGTATAATAGTATATAAAAAAGAACATAAAAAGCACCTTTAAGGTGCTTTTTTGAATACAATTTTTAAAATTTATTTTATCCTATATCTATTACATTTCTAGTAAATGTACAGGATTTACCACCTAATTGTATGGTAAATGATGCAATACCAACATTACTAGCCATACCAGTTATTGTATAAGTTAAAGATCCATTTCCAGATAGGAAGTATCCGGTTTTTAATGTAGCTTTTAATCCGGTTACCCCAGTTGAATTTATGGTTTGATTTGGATATGAACCACCATTTCCACCAGTGTAAGAAATAGTAGTTGTTGTACCACTACTAACTTGCCAAGCATGCCATATAGTACCTGTGTTACTTGTAGAACCACAATTTATTGATTCTATTATACCATCAAATTCTATAACATTTGAATTTGGCCAATTGTTTGGATTTTTATATGGCTTTATACCAATTATTAGTTTGCCCCATTTATTTAACCAAGTACCTATATTCATATAAAATAGTTATTTTTTATGAACTATATATTAATTTAGAAGTTAGGTTTATTCTCATCTAATTGTGATAGTATGTAAGATATGGCATCTTCTGCAGTGTCTACTAGTTTGAATAAGTTCAAATCTTCTTTTGAAACTTTACCATCTTCTAGCATAGTTTTCTTTATCCATTTTATCATACCTTTCCAATAATCTTTACCAATTAATACAATTGGAACAGGTCTCATATGTCCTGTCTGTACTAATGTTATTGTCTCAAACAATTCATCTAATGTACCATAACCACCTGGGAAAGCAACAAACGCTTGTGAGTATTTTAGAAAGAAAACTTTTCGGGTGAAAAAGTATCTACAAGATACTAACTGATCAATATATTTATTTGCACTTGCTTCAAATGGTAGTTCAATTTGTAAACCTATTGATTTACCATCTTTACCATATGCTCCGATATTTGCAGCTTCCATAATTCCTGGTCCACCACCTGTTATTACACCATAACCATTTTTAGTTATTAGTTCTGATAGTTTTATAGCTTCTTTGTAATATTTATCTTCTGGATTTGTCCTGGCAGAACCGAATACAGATATACATGGAGCTAACTCTGAAAGTTCATCAAAACCTTTTATAAATTCACTTTGTATTCTAAGAACTTGCCAGGCATCTGTGGCTTTCTTATCTGATTTCCATTTTTGATCCATAATTTTTTTTTATTTTTTAAATTACTGTTTTATTAGAGGTAATTTGAACATAAGACCAGGTGAAAAATAATTATAATCAGTTTTTCTCCATCTTAGGTCTATACCACCAATTAGGGCTGCCCATAAAGAACCTTGAGCCCCGAAGTAATGTTTCCCATTTTGTATTTCTAATACTGGTCCAAGTGATAATCCAATTCCGGAACCAGCTTGTGCTTCTGTGTATATTCTTAATTTTTTTGTTCCGAATTCATAATCTATACCAAAATCAGAACCTACCAGTACTGAATTCACATTAATAACTCTCCAATAAGATGCTTCTAATCCAAAACTCACTTTTGTTTTTTCATTACCGATATTGAAGTGTAACATTGGTCCTACAAAAGCAAATGATTGTCCTTTGTATATTAGCTGTGCATTGGTAAATAATGTCAATAGCAAAGTTATAATTATTGTTAATATCTTCATTTTTATAATCTTTTCAATTTATAATACCTACATATAGTCTTAGATTGTCCATTCTCATCTGTAAAATAGACACATTCTCCGGTTATAATTGGATCTGTTGTGAGGTAATACTCACCGTTGTGTATTATTTGCCAATATTTCTTTTCAGTAGGTTTCATAGTTTTGACTAACATTGAAATAAATAGTATTGTACATATGAATAATATCAATATTGTTAATTCTTTGTTTAGTCCGAAGATGTCTTCTATTTTTTTTATTGACATAATACATATATATCTTAAAATAAAAAAGACGAAAAATACCGTCTTTTTTATTGAGTTGTTAAAATTTACTCGATGATTTCAGTAACCTGTCCGGCACCTACGGTTCTACCACCTTCACGAATAGCAAACCTTAGTCCTTTGTCCATTGCTACTGGAACTATCAATTTAACATTGATAGTTACGTTATCACCTGGCATAACCATTTCTCTTCCGTCGCTCAAAAAGATTTCTCCTGTAACGTCAGTTGTTCTGAAATAAAACTGAGGTCTGTATTTGTTATGGAATGGAGTATGTCTACCACCTTCTTCTTTTTTCAATACATAAATCTCTGCTTTGAAATCGGTGTGTGGTTTCACAGATCCTGGTTTAGCAATTACCATACCTCTCTTAATCTGTGATTTCTCAATACCTCTAAGTAAAAGACCAACGTTATCACCTGCTTCACCTCTGTCGAGAATCTTACGGAACATCTCAACTCCTGTACAAGTAGAATTCAATTTTTCATCACCCATACCTAAGATTTCAACTGCATCACCAGTATTGATTACACCAGCTTCAATCCTACCAGTTGCAACAGTTCCACGACCTGTGATTGTAAATACATCCTCAACCGGCATCAAAAATGGTTTATCAATATCACGTGGAGGTAATTCGATATAACTATCAACTGCGTCCATTAGTTCATCAACTTTAGAAACCCATTGTGCTTCACCATTTAATGCACCTAACGCAGAACCCTGAATAATTGGTGTATTATCACCATCATATTTATAGAACGATAGTAACTCACGAATTTCCATTTCAACTAATTCTAATAACTCGGCGTCATCAACCATATCTACTTTGTTCATAAAAACAACCATTCTTGGAACACCAACTTGGCGACCTAAAAGGATGTGTTCACGTGTTTGTGGCATTGGTCCATCAGTAGCAGCAACCACTAAAATTGCACCATCCATCTGAGCCGCTCCTGTAACCATGTTTTTTACATAATCGTCGTGACCTGGACAGTCAACGTGGGCGTAGTGACGGTTTAGTGTTTCGTACTCAATGTGTGAAGTGTTGATAGTAATACCACGTTCTTTTTCTTCAGGTGCATTATCAATTGAAGAGAAATCACGAACAGCGGCAAGACCTTTAGACGCTAATACGCTAGAGATAGCTGCAGTTAATGTTGTTTTACCGTGGTCAACGTGACCAATAGTTCCGATGTTCACGTGTGGTTTGGATCTGTTAAAACTTTCTTTTGCCATTTTATTTGTTTGATTTTTTATTATTGAATAACTGTATATGATTTGATATCATAAGTGTTTAGATAATTATAAAAAAAAGACGGCATTTACCGTCTTTTTTTTTAGTCTGATTCTATATGTTCTATTCGACATATGGGTAACCAAACGCCACCTTTCAGACATATGTATTTTGTTCCAGTTGCCCAGATTGTCGTTGTTACTGATTTTGGACCTTGATCAGCGACAAAATATATGTTAACCTTTGAATGATATCCATTACCTAATCGAGTCGCGGTTTCGAGTTGTGACATTATATTTTCATCTTGGTCAATGTCTAATTCATTATGGAATGTAAGGCTAGGTATATCTTCCTTAGTTATCCGAGTGTGTTCTGTTGTTATCATAGCACCGCGTATTTTTTTTATTTGGAATGGGTCCAATTCCCTTTGCCGTAGTTGGCCTTTTCTTGTTTATATTTTTATACCCATCGATTGTTTAAAGTATTCCTGCAACTTTCATTAATATAAGCATTATTAAATGTGCAAAAAATATACAAAATAATATACCGCCGATAAAAAAGAGAGGTGAGGTACTCTTTTCGGAGCACCTATTATTATACCTGTTAGTGCCAATATAAGTAGTATCAGTGATGTAAGTATGTGTATTGTCATTCTATATTATTTAGTAAATCGTCTATCTTTTTATCTCTTTCATATTCGGTAATTCTTCTTTGAACGGCATCTATTCCTTTTATGAAATCCATAACATATCCAGGTATGATATTTTGTTTTTCGGATTTGAAATAATCTAACTTTCTGGAATTTGCATATGGATATAGAGATTCGAATGTAATTTCTTCATCTAAGTCCATTATTTCATAACGTATACCCGTTCTGGCTAACTTACCTGATTCTTGTGCAAAGATTGCAATGTCGTTAAATTTTATAAAATACATATACAAATATATTGATTTTATTTTATATATAGGTTTATGAGAAGGATAAAATTGTTTGAGGAATTTGAATTATTAAGAAATAATCCGGTTGAAGTGGTTGTAGGTATCTTGATAAGATCAAAAAGAGGAAGATATTTTTTATTACATCGTTCTGATGGAAGACAACTTTGGTCTATGATGACTGGTGGTCAGGATGCAACAGACATGGATGATCGAGCAACAATACTTCGTGAAATGGAAGAAGAACTAATGTTGAAATCTGGTTCTGATATAAAAATGGAACATATTCGTGACGAAGAGATAAAAGGCAAAAATCGTGTTTTACGTTATTATATTGGTCACGTAGATAGAGAATTTGATGTACATCTTGATCATGAAAATCTCGAATGGGGTTGGTTTAATCCAAATGGTGACTCTATAAAAAATGGTAGTCAACATATGTGGGGTTTACCGAGTCCATTATACCCTGGAATTATTGAGAAAATAACAGAATTTGAACAAAGAAAGTCATAATATGAAGAATTGTCAACATTATAGTTATGATTATAATCTTTATGATTTCATAGAATCTGATGCTGTACATTTTGCACGTTATTTTACTCCGGTTGATAATAGAGTAAATTGGTTAAACTTTCATAGTATGTCGGATCGTTCATCGATAGAATCGATTTGTAATCGATTTGGTGTTGATACAGGTACGATTATAAAATTATTCTCATCTAAAAAGGAATATGGTTTAGAAGAATATGAAGGTTATATTTTTTTCAAATTACCAACCGTGGATGGTAATGATATATCTTTTATCATAACTGATAAATTTGTATTCACTTTACAACCTAAAAGATATGAGATATTCTCATTGGTTCGTGAAAGAATAACTAGACGTATTGGTAAAATACGAATGAAGGGTACCGATTTTTTAGTTTTTAGATTATTACATTGTATGATAGATCATTATTCACGTTCAATGGATACATTAGAATCGGATGTTATTGTATTAGAAGGTTATTCTGGTAAAGATATTCTGAATAAAGTTGAGTTATTAAAACGGAGACTTTATGAAATGAAAAAAAGAGTATCACCAATAAAAAGTGTTGTTGCACAACTTGAAAAATTACAAGATTTTGTTGAAATAGATGATATAAGACATTTCAATGAATTGAAACATCATTCCACTGATATAATGGATTCGGTAGATGAATGTCGTCAAGTTTTAGATGGTGTTGTAAATATTTATTATGCTACACAAGGACAGAGAATGAATGAGGTAATGAAAGTACTTACACTAATCAGTACAATATTTATACCTCTTACATTCATTGCTGGTCTTTATGGTATGAACTTTAAGTTTATGCCTGAACTAAATAGTCCATTTGGATACCCTATAGTATTAGTCGCAATGCTATTAATCGCAGGGTTTTTGTATAAGTGGTTTAGAGGTAAGGGCTGGTTAGAATAATAAAATTTTAGAAAAGGCCTCGTTTGAGGCCTTTTTCTGTTATTCTATTTTGTTTTGTCGATTACTACGTAGATGGTGTCAATCACTTTTCCGCCGTTCTTACACCCACATGTCGAGTCACCTGTCTGTTTCTCACCATCTCCGAAGATGTGACCGATTGGATTTCTGTCGAGCACCTGCACATCGCTGACAAAGTGGTCTGTTTCTCCCCTGTTGCTGAACCAGTTCCATCCGAATACCTCGTGGTACTTAATTTTGACTTTCCAACCATATGTTGCTGCAGAGTCCAGCGTCGCGACTACTTTGTCGTCCTCGTTGTCCCTGTCCACCGAGAAGTCAAAGGGTTTAGTGGAGCTCGAGTTCATACCAGTCTGTGTTAGGTTAAGGTGTCCCTCGTGTGTCTTAAACATCAGTCCTGTCTTTGAGAATTGTGTAATCATCCCAATTCTTTCTCCGTTGGAATAGTTCTCCGTACAAGATGTGAACATTAATGCGATAATTGTTAATAACGCAATTACTTTGATTTCTAAAAATTTAATTTTCATTCTTTTTGTTTATATGGTTTATTGTGCTAAGATAATGTTTTTATATATACAATATGAAAAATATTAAGAGTTATTCAAAATTTTTTGAGTCCTCCGTTTCCATTAGGGATATGGTACTCGGTGCTACCGACTGGACTGATTGGTTGGACGCAGTACGTGTCGAGTATGGGGAAACGGTACCATTATTCCACGCGACCACCGAGGAGGCCGCCGCGGAGGTGGATCGAGTCGGATTCCGACTATCCGAGGGCGGTGACCGCACTTCCTTCGGTGGTGGGTCTACTTTGTACTTCCAACTTGGGAAGTCCTCTTACTTTGCACCTAATCGTCCCGTCTTGTTCAGAGTGGACGTCCCGGTCTCCTTCTTGATGCACGCACAGATAGATATGGACTCCGTGGGTGCCACCGAAGAAGAGGCTAGACGTCATGTCCAGTACTTCGACGAACTCGATACCGACGTGCGTGATGCAATCCAGTACTTCGTAGGCAACGGGATGTCCCTAGATGGTACTGAGTTGGTGTTCAGGGATTCGGCTTTTGATGAACCTGATTCTGCGTTCGAGGGAATTCTGCCGGTTAGGATCCAATGATTTCGTCGATTCTATTGTTTCTTATGTCTGACTTCCTTTCGGAGAAGGCACTCAGGTGCGAGCTCGCACAAACTATACCACGCTCGTCGGTGAAGATATACTTCCACTTGTAGTTGCCCTCTCGTTGAACTATGTAGACAACTATTGCATCGTATAGGATACCTTGTTTCATAACAAGTGTCTTACCACCTTGGTGGTTTACGTACATATTTTTCTTAACGAGTATTTTGGTATGCTCTGCCTCTGTGTTGAGTGACATGCTCCTGTTCCAGTAACCGATGTTTGCCTGGTGGTGCTTGACTTCCTTTATCTTCCTTATCATTTCATTTGAGTATTTCGTCTATCCTGTCGTCTCTCCTCTCCCAGTCCTCTGTCTTCTGTGTGAATATCCACTCACCGCCTAAGTACACTTCCTTCCTCTTACACCCCTTGCACCTCCTGATGTCACGAATGATCTTTCCTGTTGGTATTAGGTGTGTTAAAAAGCCGAATCTGAGCGAGAATGGACCTCGGTATCGGTCCCAGTCGTGGTAACCGAAGTAGCATTTTATCCTCTGTATCATTTTAGCACTTTATTTAGTGCGTCTTCCCTGAGCTCGGCCTTTATGTGTGCCAGCGTCGCATCTAGGCCTATCTTCTTACGCATATCCATATACCTTTTGAATTCCCTTATGTTCGCACAGCTGATTGTGAACTCCCTCTCGATGTCGTTCCTGTAGGTGGTCATCCAGATTTTTGCACTGCTTGGCACGAAGTGGTGTTCACAAAGTGTTAAATAGAACTCTCCAGAGAATTTTCTTAGCATGTCCGTTATCTCTCGCATATCATGTACCCTCCATATCTGTGGGTGTGGCATCATTGGGTTCTGTCCGCCGAAGGTCATCGCCACGATCAGATTCCTATTCCGTCTAGTGCGCTTTGTCTTTGCCATGTCTTTCGGTATTTCTTTATTTCCTGTATGTGTTCGAAGTCCTCCGGTCTGAGTGAGTAATGATCCAAAAAGTTCGCATTGTTCTTTAGGAAGTGCATATTGTCTATCAGCTCCTCTATGTGTCCACCAATCTCGTGCACCTCGAACGCGAACACGTATTCGTTCTTCAGGAGGTAGGTGATTGGTTTGTCACCGTTTTCATAAATCTGGTCTCCAGATGATAGTGTTACAGTCCACACCCCGTGGCTGTAGCGCTTGTCTATCGCCCGGGTCATAAAGAATAGCCCGTCGTGACAGGACTCGAGTGCGTGTAGGAAGATGGCCACGTACGATCCGTCGACCTGCTTCACGCCGTCGAAGTGGTGTGAAATGACCTCTATGCCCGGCAGTCCGTTCAGTATGTCGACGAAGGTGTCGAGCCTCATCTTTATCTGCTCTGTCGTCATTCTATACCTAGATTGAGTAATCTTTCTTCTCTTAAGTACTTTTCCCAGTCCTTGAACTCGTTTATCATTGTTGTCAGTCCTCTTCGGTATCCCTCCATTTCGAGTGCGTTCAGTGTGAAACCGTTCTCTTTGTAGTCGTCAATCATTTGGTTCGCAGACTCGAGTTCTCGATTTAGCTCGTGCATCACCGCTTCGTAATGGCTTTTGTAACGTAGTTCCTCGTTGTCGTTCAGTTTTTCTTTGACCATTGAATCGACCATCTGATTGAGTTTCTTAGAAATTATTCTTATCTCTTCTTGCTCTATGTCTATTTTTCCCATTCTACAAATATAAAAATTATTAAAGACCTTTCAAAAGTTCGTCAATCTTCATTTCTCTGAAAATGTCTTTTTGTATCAGAAAACTTTTGTGTACTTTGTAACCATTCTGCCTACCACCTAAATCTTTACCTTCCTCCAAGACCTCTACACTCTCGCCCCATCGTCTTATAACGACGTAAGTGGTTCCGTCTATGAGCTGTCTGGGATAACCATTGCCCTTTCTTCTGAATACAATCACCCGGTCACCAATCATATGGGATATGCTACCCGACATAATTGTGTCTTTTAATTTCCAAGTATCCATTTTGCATCGTGTGTTACGTTTGTGTCGTATATGGCGTACTCTATCTCGACCTTCTCGTATTCGAAAGAACGGAAATGACTAAGCATGCTCCAGTCGTTCTTTCCTGATATTATCCTCTCTATCGACCTGACCTCTGTCTCGAACTCTTTGGCATTCACCATATTACTCCTATATGTCAACATATTGATGAACCTACCATCCTCCGTCTTCTTGAAGAAGTTCTTCGACAGCTTCGCCGTTCCACTTAACTCGCATATGCTATCGTTTAGGAAATCGACAAGTTCTTCGAGATCTGGCTTGGTCTCCTTGGTCACCAGTACGCCGATGTGCGACTCGAAGTAGCACCCGTTCGGGATTGGCTCGCCGTGCCATAGCGGGTGGTCCTTGTCGTCGTCCTGCGGCGCCGCCGGGTGCCACGGCACTGTCTCAATTTTGTTACGAACGACCTCGTAGCCCATCTCCTTCAGTCTCTTTGCTATCCTCTCGGACTCCTCGTATGCGGTCCTGTTGTCGCCGAAGAACTTTGAGCTGGTCATCACGTCCTTCATGCTGGACTTGTCCTTCATCTCGAGGTCGATGACGATTGGCTTGACACCGATGCTTCTGCAGTGCTCTTTGAAGTCATTGAGGCTTCCCGAGTTGATATACTTGTGCGTGTATGAATTTTCGAGGTCGACGGTTACGTGTATCTCGTATGGTAGAGGAAACGTGGCCTTGTCTTCTTTGGCCTGTAGCGTCGCCCACTTCTCTGCTTTCCTGACCATCATCTCGTTCAGCTCGTCATCTGTGAATCCAAGCGAGTGTGCGATCGATATGTTCGTCAGGTGCACGTCTGCTATCTCTTCGAGCAGCGCCTCTCGGTCGATGAACCTGTGGTTGGTCCCGTGTGCGGAGTCGTATGGTAGTACAACTCTGGCTAGTTCTCCTACTTCTTCGACCAGTTTAAGTGCCTTCTGTGAAAGTGTCTTTTTGTCCTTCTTGGACAGTTCCTTTACGTATTCCTCTATTTTCATATTCCTAATTTTCTAATCTTTTGTTCTCTTGCCTTTGTCTTTAGGTCGGCTAGTGCCTTGTTCGTGAAGTCGTTGCCATCCAAGGTGAAGTCCTTCAACCCTGTCAACGTGAGCCTGTACTCATGCACCTCGCCGGTCTCCCTGTCTTTTGCAATGAGTATTGGTGCCATCGTCTGGTCGTGTAGCTGTGTAGTGAACTCGAAGTACTCTGTGAGTTTCATCATTTCTGTCGTGAAGTCGGATGTTGTGTTCATATAATAATATATACAAGAAAATATATAAAGTTATGAGGCTTAAGAGGTATTCTGAAATCAACGAGAATAAAATGTGGTACAACACCATACCTGAGATACTCGCTTGGCTTGAATCAAAGTCTTCTATGCCATGGATTTGGTTAGATACAGAAACAACAGGTCTTGGAGGTCCTAAGGTTCAACAATTAACACAGGTATCTGCAATTGCAACAGAATATGATTTTTCGAATGGTTTTAAGGAATTGGAATCATATGATCAAAAGATAAAGTTGGATGATGTTACTAAAAATAAATTTTTGAATACTGGTGATACTACTAAGAAGATATTAGGTTTCAATCATTATGGGTCGGGAGATTTCAAATATAGAAAAGAAGAGGATGTTCTTGGTGAGTTTTTTGAGTGGTTGGATAAATATAGTCCATGTCTTTTGGTTGCTCAGAATGCTGGTTTTGATATGAATATGCTTGCTGGTAGATCGGGTAGTGGTATAGTTAACGAAGTTTTTGATACTAAGATGTTGATACAACTTTATTATATACCGGCACTTCAGAAGCTTGCAGAGACTGATGAGTCGGCTGCGGATAAGATACGTCAGATTGGTATATCTGATAGAGATAACGGATTGATTTCTTCATCGTTATCTAAAATTGGTCCGGCATTGGGTATAAATATGACGGGATATCATGATGCACTAACTGATTGTAGGCTAGCGATGCAGATGTATGAAGGTATGGTTTCTTTTCTTAAGGAGAATATAAGTTTAGATATATCTAACTATCAGTTAGAGAGAATTAAATCAATAAGAAAGTAATTGGATAAAAGTTTAATAGAAAAGATATACTCAGAGGATTCGAGGCGTCTTATAAATATGACGGAATTCGACATAACCGTTGGTAGTGAGGGATATGGTGAAACAGGATTTACTTCGATGGAAACAATAATTTCACATTTCATTGAACATTTTAATGAAAATACCGTTTTCTATGATTTGGGATGTGGAACGGGTAAAATAGTTTATCATATTGGTCTTTGTTATCCGGTTAAAAAATCGTGTGGTATAGAGTTCAGTAAAGAAAGGTGTATTATAGCCAATCAGATAAGGGAGAAGTATGATATACAATCTGATAAAATAAGTATTTTGAATAAGAATATACTGGATTGTGATATTTCGGATGCGACCGTAATTTATATGGATAACACACTTTTTCCTAAAGTAATAGTAGATAAAATAAATGATATTATTCCTGAGGGTTGTTTGGTTATATCGCGTGCTAAATTTTCTAATCAGTTATATATCTCAAATAAGATAAAGGGATCTATAATATCAAATTATGGTGGGGCTTCTCTCTATTATATGATAAAGTAAAAATAATTATTTTTTTGTAAATTATTTTTTATTTCTATATCAAAAATCCTTTGTTTTCCAACATTGTTATTATTTACATTATCTGTTTGTAATATATAGATAAGGTGTACTAAGTACGCACATATGGAGATTAATATTTAGAAGTTTAAATTAAAATAAGCAATTATCTTGCTTATTTCCAAAAAAAAAAAATAAAAAATGGCAATTAATGAAAGAATTGGTATTTTAACAAGGGTACCTGGATCTGATCCAATTGTGCCTGGACTAATTGATGGGGTTTATGCTGAGTTTAAGTCGAAAGAATTTGATTTCTTAGACGATATCAGTACACAACCAACTCTATCAGATTTTACATCTAGTCCGGCATATTGGTTTGGATACAGTCAAGACCCTCAGGCAATCGGTGGCGATTGGGAAGACCTTGGTTCTTCATACAGATGGTGGAGAGACGCATATAAAAAATATGAGAGGGAAAACTGGTTAGCAAGAACTAGAAGGTTTCCACAACCGTTTGAATCGATTGTAATCGATCCAACACCATGGAAACAAACTAATCCGGTTGAAATGATAAGATTTGTGGTTCCATCACCAACAGATTTTTCATTTAATTATCCTTATCCTGAGTTTCCAGTGGTAGGTGATCATTATTCTTTTTATAACAACAGAAGAAAGATGAGAACAATTAAAACTAGACTTAGATTCGGTTCATTGACTGACATGTACAGAATGTATGGTTTATGGGAAGATATGTATACTGCACCAGTTGAATGGTTCGATCCAATGGCAACTGAGGTTAATGATGAAAATGGTGAGCTTATTGGATTTACAGGAGCGACTGCTAGTAATCAAATAGGTGATATAATGACTTATTTTAGAGCTAGAAGAGATTCATTTTTGTGGTTATCAGGTAGTGAACAATCGAGAGAGTTGACTACATCTGAGCAGGTAAGAAAAACTGCGATAGTTGATTTCCTTACTACTTTTGATTTTGTTAGATTTCATGAACTTAGTGACATACGTACAATTACTCCTGAGACTGGATATCCGGGTTATTCTGATGTTGTTACAAATCATCCTTTTATGGTACAAGCACTGGCTGTTGATAAATTTAATTATTTACCATCAGTAGACTCAGAAAGTAAATTACCTACTACTGGTAATATTGGTGATATTGTGCCTGGTTATACAACACAATATGATCATTATATATGGAATCATATTGAAGAATCATTTGTTCCTGGTAATATGGATCAAGTATTAGAAGATATTTTTACTATGGAACGAATGATGCGTGATGCAAAACTAAGAGCATTAAATGATATTGAACTTGCAATGAAACCTTATTTATTTGCTGGATTATATGTTCCTAGTTCACAATTAACACTTGATGGTTCTATAAATACATCATTAAAATAAAAATAAAAATAAATTATGTTATTTGATTTAGAAGATTACAAAAGCGCCGGTATAATCGGTGTTGCTCGTAAGTCTGTTGGAAACGTATATTGGGGTGACTCTTATACTACTTGGCGTGCAACTCATGATGCATATCGTAAAGCTATAAATGAATGGTTCTTAGCATCTGATGTGATGGCATCTGCAGAAGATAAACATCAATTGATGGTAAATTATATAAATATTAATGATAAATTTTCTGATTCTTGGAGAAAAGGTAAAATTTTCTTTAGTGCGTTGTGTTCAAAATCGATTCCTGCAGAGATAGTATCTACGAATGGAATTACAGAAGGAACGACTTTACGTATATTTGTCGTTTATAATGGTGAAAGTTGGTACAATGATTTCATTGATTTACCAAATTTAGAATATCCATGGGGTGCTGGTAATAAATATGTACTTTATGTTGGAGAAGATTCACCTAATGGATACTCAGAGCTTATTGGTAGAAGTGATATTTTTGTTTATACAACTATGACTCAGACTATCTATGATGCACATAAGAATGCATTAGTTGACTTACAAGCTAAAATAAAAGAAACGTATATTATCGCAGAGGGTATATCTGATATTCCTGAATGGATTGCACCTGCAATTCCTTTATGGAGTGAAAGTGCTGAACTTTCTGGATACGTTAGAGATTCAAAAAGTTTACCTATTTCTGGTGCAACAGTTAGATTGGTTGATGCTGATGGTATTAACCACGATTTAGTTACAAATGATTTAGGTTATTATCACTTTACTAAAGAGTATATCTACAATAATATTTCTTTTGGAACTGCATCATCAGCAGAGTTTGATATGTTTGTTCTTGAAGAGACAATTAGTGGAACTTTACTTTATGACCAAAGTAGTATATACCAAAACTCTTTCTTTGGAGCTTTAAATGATAGAGATTTTACATGGCCGGTACTTGTGAAGTCTGGTAAACCTAACAGAAGAAACTTTAAGATTCAGTATGTTACTGATTACTCAAATTATCCTTCATTTAGTGGTTATGTTAAAGATAATGATGGAAATCCTATCAAAGATGCATTAGTAATGATTAAGGATGGAAATACTGGATATTGTATAGGTAATTATAAAAAGTCTAACGGTGATATTGCTATGAACTATAAGTATAATGACTTTGGTGTTGATAGAACAATACTTACTGATGCGAATGGTTTCTATGAATATACATCACAGATGGTTGGTGAGTGGTTCAACAAAGAATTTATGCAAGTTGGTGAAGTTGCTGGAAATCTTGGTGGTAGAATATTTGATGATTATTTTGGAAGTAGAGAAGATCTAATTTCTTTTTATGACTCTTTTACAGAAAGAAATCTACAATACAAAGAGTCATTTTTCGCACTTCTTAATCCTTATAAACAAGATGTGAATAGCAATTCTATTGTTTCGGAAGGTGCTTCTTTATATGATATTAATGACTATTATACATCTAGGTTTAAATATGCATTGACTTCTTATAATGAGTTCCAATATCAGAGAATCGACCTTAACGCGCACTACGACATCGACATAGATGTTACGGTTGCTACAAATGACGAGTTCAGAGCTAACAAATTCACAGTAGAGTTAGAAACTAATAATAGATATGCGGGTTATGGAATGAGTCAGGAATTTTATTGTACCTCAACTACAGGTTATGTTAAAATAGTATATCCTGCAACTGGTGAGTCATATATTTGGAATAGTGGTAATTATTATAGTAATTGGCATATATCAATAAACTCTAATAATATAGACGATTATAAAAACTATTACGTATATGCTTGTGATAGTACTGGAAAGGCTATGGGTTATATTCGAAATGTACAATCAGGAAATTTTACAAAAACGATTGATCTTTCTGAATTAAAGTATTTAAATATCTTTGAAACATATGGACCATTCTACGGCGAATCGATTGATTTTAGTGGATTAAATTATTTAAGTAGAGTAGTTATTAGTCTTGCACATTTATTGAAAAACATCATAGGATTGAATTCTAAGAAATTAGATTTCTTCAGTTTACAAAAAGCGGATCTTATTGAAAATATTGATATTTCTGAATTAACTAATCTTACCTACTTGAGTCTTGAATATCTACCTTTATTGGAATCATTGGATATTCAAAATAATACTAAACTAAACACTCTCTATATAGGTTATGTAGATATAACATTAGATGTTACCGGATTGACTAATTTGAATACTATTCAATATAATAAATTGACAATGACATCTGATGATGTTGATGATCTATTGATTCAATTGGCTTCAACGGATCTTATAGGATCTGGTAATGTTTCTATTGATAGAATTTCGAGATCATCATATAGTGATGATGCATTCAATACATTGATGAGTAAATCATGGAATATCAATTTAGGTTCATATTTTTATGATGAGGAAATAATTCCAAATAAGTTAGTTCTAACTATTGATCCTACGCGTGTTGTAAATGAAATGATAAATTATGGTTCATACGAAATTACTACAACTACTGGATATTGGATTGGTAAGTTATGGTCGGGTGAATTGATTGGAAATTTTGTTGGTAGTTCAATTAACCATAGATTAGCATTTAGTGATGATGATGCAAACTTAGAAATATATTCATGTAATGAATATGGAGTTCCACAGGGAGAAATAACAGAAGTTAATTTGTATCAGTCGGATTTCAAAAATATCGATACATCTGAATTAGTAGCATTAGAAAGATTCGTAACGGTGTATTCTAGAGCATCCATAGAATCTTTAGATTTTACGTACAATTATAATCTAGTTTATTTAACTGTAGAAAATAATAATACTTTACAATCAATTAATGTGAGTGGTCTTACATCTCTTGAAGAATTAAATTTAACTTATTGTCGAAATTTGGTTAATGTAACAGGATTCTCTACATTATCTTCACTCATTCAATTACGTTTGAGGAGTCTTTCTGGATTAGATTATCTTTCATTGGAAGGAATTAATACTATAAGATTAATTGAAATTGATAATTTGGATTTATACGATTCTACACACGTAGATACTATGCTTTCTGAATTGAATGTAAATTCTGCGGCGGGTGTTGCTTCACTTGATGCACAGATTGCTATTAAACAACCTGAAGTAGATGCTTTAACAATTTCTAGTCAACAAGCTATAGATGCATATAATGCTAAAAGTGATGAAGTTCAAAACTTGATCAATAGTGGTGCTGACCAATCATTGATTGATGCTGCTCAAGCAGAATTGGATATTTTAAATACAAATAGTTTATTAATAAAAGATCAAAAATATATTGCCGTACAAGAACTTGATACTTTACAAACACAGAGACAAAATTATTTTAGTGGAAGAAATTTAAATACTTTTTACATGGCCAGAACTTCTGCATCTGATGCTGATTACGATTCATTACTTACATATGGTTGGAATCTTCAATTAGGATCAGAATTTGTTTCACCATATACTGAACCAGTAAAAGGATTCTTTACATATGATTGGACTGATGAACAGGATAGTTCCGATAATATATTCATCGGTAATCAAACTTTGAAATTATCGAGTAGTACTGGTTTTGTTAAGTATGTATCGGGTAGATACTCAGATGTATTATCGGTAGGCACAGATTATTCCAATTTATCTGATTTTTATAATCAGATAGTTAAAGGAGTTACGGAATTTTGGAGTTGTGATTCACACGGAAGAGCCAGTGGAAGTATCACTGGATTTGGACATGGCCAGAACTACAATGACTATATGAAGTCTTTTAATATCAGTAATCTTACAGAAATCAAAAATATTTATTTATATGGTATAAAATTGTCTTCGATTGATTTATCTTCTAATATAAACATCGAATCAATTAATATTGGTGAAACATATAATAAATTAGAATCAATCGTTGGATTTGAAAATCTTGTAAATCTAAAAGATATTTATATTAGTAATTCAGTTTCAAAATTAGATATACCAGTTGACTTTACATCAATGCCTAATCTTCAAAGAATTAAGTTATGGGAATTAGGAATAAATAAAAATTCTAGGTTAAATATATCTGGACTTACTAAGTTACAAAGTGTTGGTTTATCTTGGACAAACATTCTTTCAGTAGATTTAGATAACGCTTTATTGGCTTTAGATGCTGCTGGATTAGATTCAGAGTTTGATTTTAACTACGAAGGTCATTTAAATGAGCTTGGTAACGAAATAAAATTAAATATTGGAATGGGAATCGATCACCATACCATAGCAGACGCCGCATTTACTTCTCTTGAATCCAAAGGATGGTCTCTAAACACAGGTGATCAGATAATCGACTCTATAGAAGATCCGACTAAAGGTATAGTTAGATGGGGAATGGATGCCACTTGGATTGCATTAGGCTTTAATTACAACCAAGATAGAGATGTAATGGTGAAAGATCCTTACGGGAATACATACTTGGTTGGAAGTATGTTTTCACTTGGCTTTAATCAAAATTCTATAGATGAAAGAGTTGTTGAATTTTGGGGAGTGGATAATTACGGTAGACCTAGACACGATGTAATTACTAGAGTACATGATAGTTGGAATACAGGAATAACTTCTTTTGAAGCAAATAATGTTAAATCTATTGAAGAAATCAGTCTGGATAATGCTAAAGTCACTTCAGTTGATTTGAGTAATATGAACAATTTAATGACAATATATATTGAAAATACCAATACTTTATTGTCTTTAAATGTCGATGGTTGTTCTAAAATAAGAAACATATTTGTAAATTCATCTTATAATTTAGACATAGATGGATTATTAGAATCGTTAGACGGTACTGGTTCTGAGGGAGATACATCATTGTGGGGAAATAATCAAATAAGTGCGAATGGTCTTGTTAGAACATCTGCTTCTGATACATTTGTAGAGTCGTTGTCTTCTAAAAAATGGAATATTAATGTAATTGATCCTGCGGGTACGACTGTAGTTATTAACGTTATTCAACAACAGTATGTTCTTATTAATGTAGCAACCACAGGTGGTGCGGTTAAGTTTGAATTCCCAGTAGGAAGCGAAATGTACAATTGGGCTGGACCTAACGGTTATATTCAACACAGTTGTAAGTACAGAGGTGAAAATGATTTTAATCAAACTTCTTTAAGTTTTTATCCTGATTTTACAGGTCAGGTAAGAATAACTAGTGTTAATAGTAATGACACTAATATAGTTTCTGGAGAAGTTCGTATGTTACAATTTATGGATCAAGGAACTTTGAATTATTCAACAGCTACTAAAGTTAGAAGCATATATCTTAATTCAGCACATTCTTTGACTATGTTGCCATATTTATCTAATCTACAATTAGACTCTCTAAATATCTATTCTTATCAAGGTAATACATTGAATTTATCACAATTCATATCTAAAGGGATTCATATTTATTACGCAGAATCACAAAACGTGATACTTAATCAAAACTGCGTTAAAAAATTATCTTTGGAAAATTCAAATCAATTAGTATCAGTTAATATACCGGACACCGTAGAAAAATTAAGAATTAGCTCTCCATTGGTACAAGTTGGAACTGTTTGGCCTTCTGTGTTAACTGATTTATATTTAGAGGGTATGAATAATATAGAAGAAATTTCAGGACTACCTACGAGTTTGGAATATCTGTATTTGAACAATCTTATTAATTTAGATATATTAGATATACCTAACTCTGTGAGAAGTCTAAATTTGACGAATGTTTCATTAAATGGTGTAAATTTGGATTTATCAGGTTCTACTATACGTGATATATATATTAGTACATCTCAATTAGCATCTATTGATGTAACTGGAAGTACAAATTTATATTCAATTAATTTGTATTATACATCTTTAGACACGATTGGATTAGAAACTACTAATGTTAGATATTTTTATGATTATTATAGTGGAAAAATTAATTATAATTTAGTTCTTCCTGATACTTTTATAGATGGTGGAATATATTCTACAAATACTATAACATCAATTGATGTATCGGTCGAAAATAATACTTGGTTACCGAATGCTGCCTTTAATTTCAATGATTTATCAAATTACGGACAAATTTCATATCCTTCAATAAAGAATATTTATGTTCGACAATCAAACTCAACATCTTTTGATTTCACTTCAATAGATTCAAGAACAACTTTGACTATCACAAATCTTTTAGCAGTTACATCATTAGATTTTACAGGTGTTTCCGTTAACGAGCTAATTATTTCTTGGTGTCTATCTTTGACAACTATCAGTGGATTATCTGGAAGTATGCAAAACTTGAACATCGATCATTTGCACCAATTGACAAATATTGATTTATCGAATCTATCTTTACAATCGATGAATCTGTCAAATGTTAGTAACTTTACGGGAGCTGTTAATAGTACAAATTTATATATCAACAACTGTTCTAACATCAATTTATCTGGTTCAAATATAAATTATTTGCAAGCATATTATTGTTATGGAAGTATGAATCTATCTAATGTTACTTGTAATTGGCAAATTCGTGTATGGTGGGGAAGTTTTTCATCTATTATTTTAGATGGTGCAAATGCCGGCGAGATATCCATTGCGTATACCAATGGTTATACTCCTCCAGGACCTGGTCAAACTATGCAAAACTGGGCAATTAGTGCAGTTGGTACTAGAGTAAATGGTGAATTTGGCATATACAATAACCAAAAACTAACTTCTGTTACTACTACTGGTACAACTACTTCTGTTTTTAGATATACTATTACAAACAATACACATCTTACAAGTCTTAGTGTTTCCTTTAGAAATACAACTACTTTCTATTCGTATAACAACTTAGATAGTCTTTTAATATCAGATGCGGAGTTATCCTCTTCACAATTGAGTTATGTAGGTGTGTTTAGATTTAGTGGATCAAATACTGAGACATTTATTGACTCGTTCATTAATAGTGTTTCTCCAACAAATGCTAATAATGGACAACTTAGAGCAACTGGTCTTAATTTAAGAACAAGTTCGTCTACTACAGGATTCAATAAACTTATATCACAGGGATGGACTACGATGTCTGTTTAACAATAAACAAATTAAAAGGAGTGTATAATTTACACTCCTTTTTATAAAAAAATAATAAAGTGATGAAAGAATACAAATTTGAAAAAAACACATGGATTATCGTAAAAGGTGATAAACCACATGGAATTTTCTTAGAGCCGGATCATTCAATTACGACTATCAATGAAGTAGAAATATTTGAAACTGAGGATCAATGGAAATCCGCAAAATCTGAATTAGGTATAGTTGATATTAAACCATTTACTGAACCAAAAATTACCGAACCAAAAATTAAACAAATAAAAGATAAATCTGATAGAGGACCTAGAGTTCCTAGATAAATAAAATCTTTTTAAAAAAAGAGAGTACGAGAGTGCTCTCTTTTTTTTATATATTTGTATATGAAGATATCATTTGACTTTGATTCCACCCTCTCACGAAAAGACGTACAATCCTTCGTTATAGACCTTATAACAAAAGGTCACGAAGTGTGGATTGTTACATCCAGATTTGCTACAGAACCTGCACTAGAAAAGGGTTGGTGGTGGACTGAAAAACAAAATCAAAAACTATATGATGTTGCAGAAAAAGTAGGTATACCAAAAGATAGAATTGTTTTTACTAATCACGCGGCCAAAATTGAATATCTAAAAGACAAAGGTTTCATAGTTCACGTTGATGATGATCCAGATGAACTAATGGCAATTTTCCAATCTGGTGATCCGTGTAAAGTTGTCAATGTCGACCATTCGGATTGGGTTTATCACTTCAATGAAATAGTTAAATAAAAAAAGGCCTTACGGCCTTTTTTTGTTTTTAGTCAATTATTGTTATTGACTCAATCAAATCATCTTGTGCAATTTGATCTAAAACGTCAAGACCATCCGTTACTTTTCCGAAACAAGTATGGTTTCCGTCGAGGTGTTGTGTGTTTTGTCTGTTGTGACATACAAAGAATTGTGATCCACCAGTGTTTGTTCCAGCGTGTGCCATAGAAAGAACACCTCTGTCGTGGTATTGATTACCTCCATTTGTTTCACATTGAATAGTGTAACCTGGACCACCAGTACCTGGCATACCTGTTGCACCTTCTCTTGAATTAGGACATCCTCCTTGAATTACAAATCCTGGTAAAACTCGGTGCCACTTAAGACCGTTGTAATAACCTTCTTTTGCTAATTTAGTAAAGTTAGCAACTGTGTTTGGCGTGTCCTCTGTGTAAAGGTTCGTTGTCATAGTTCCTTTGCTTGTCTTTATAACTGCTTGCATAATTTTAATATTTTTTGTTTTTATATAATTCACATATTGTTTTGTTTATCAATTTAATATATACATAAAATATAGATTAATAAATGGGAACTCTGCAGCGATTAAAGGACAGTCTTGGTGTTGATGGTCAAATAAGTAGGCTTATATCAAATACGGACTCTGGTATCGATTCGATATCTGAGGTATATCAGGCACTTTATGCGTTGCATCAAGAGACTGCTACTGCATTAGAAGAATTAGAAACACAGATGACAACTTTTGTTGGTGCAACTGGTCCTGCTGGTATTTCCGGTACTTCTGGCTCTGCAGGAACATCAGGTATAAGTGGTACATCGGGAAATGACGGAACCTCCGGTATAAATGGAACTTCCGGTGTTGATGGAACCTCTGGAACTAGTGGTATAAATGGATTGGATGGAACCTCCGGTATAAATGGAACTTCTGGTGTTGATGGAACCTCTGGTATAAATGGAACTTCTGGTGTTGATGGAACCTCTGGAACTTCCGGTGTTGATGGAACTTCCGGTATAAATGGAACTTCCGGTGTTGATGGAACCTCTGGAACTTCCGGTGTTGATGGAACTTCCGGTATTGATGGAACCTCTGGAATAAGTGGAACTTCAGGTATTGACGGAACCTCTGGAACTTCCGGAATAAGTGGAACTTCCGGTATTGATGGAACCTCTGGAACTTCTGGTGTTGATGGAACATCAGGTATTGACGGAACCTCTGGAACTTCCGGTATAAATGGAACTTCAGGAATAAGTGGAACTTCAGGTATTGATGGAACCTCTG
>SXGQ01571482.1_pt1 | contig 33480 bp, 34 predicted proteins | sample 3178371 | NCBI WGS metagenome assembly SXGQ01 (sample SAMN11356859, study PRJNA531348) | freshwater metagenome | isolation source: freshwater sample F1-20 | place: China: Fuxian Lake, Yuxi | collected 2017-12-25 | reverse complement strand
AATACCTCCGATCGACCTCTGTCTTCAGACATAACGACTCACCTCCCATTCTCTTAAACTACCTAGCACCGACTGTTGAGATTCAGTAATTCGAAAGACTGCGACCTGACCATATTTTCTTCCAAGTTCAATTGCAGTGTCATCAGTCATCCCGACAACTGCCCAACTCTTCTCCGAATGCGACGAGTTTGGATCACTTCCAAGAGCCTCTAATGCTTCGAGTCCTCTCGCTGAAATTTCTGCTCGCAGTTCTTGGTTCCGTGCCTCATTTATTTCACCCCTTGGGCGTTCATCTCCAGGGTTCCACGCTGTAATCACATGGATTTGAACACCGCGAGATGCACAAAAATCAAAACCAGACATCCAGATTCCATCAACACACACGGTGACAAGAGTGGGTAAATACAATTGAGCATCGGTTGGTGGAGATCCCATTACGCTTCCCCCAACATCTCATAAATCAGTTGAATTGTCGGTTGGTGACTGATTCGGTCTCCCTGACCATGCGAACCAACTATCGGAACCAACCCCTGATACAACACTTGTTCAACTATGTCGTACCAACGACAAGGTGTAGCGACGTGCTTGATATCAACTTCAAGTTCCCAAGGCCAGTCTTTCTCTCCCGTTTCAATCACTGCCGTCACGGTATAGAGCCACTTAATTTGTCGTAAATGTTGCCCTTCTTTAACAGGATACCTCTGCATCGCAGCAGTTTTATTCGATACGCAGGCCAGAAATCGCACGAGCAATCACCAGTTGCTGAATCTCTGAAGTGCCTTCAAAGATGGTGTGAATCTTTGCGTCACGGTGCCAGCGCTCGACTGGGTATTCGCGCGTGTAGCCATAGCCACCAAGAATCTGAATTGCATCTTCGGTGACGCGTACTGCAGTTTCTGATGCGTAATACTTTGACATTGAGCCCTCGCCATTTTTGAATCCACCGTTTTTGGCGAGCCATGCCGCACGCCAAATAAGCAACCGCGAGGCATCAATTTCAACTGCCATATTGGCGAGTTTAAAAGCAATGGCTTGATTCATGATGATGGCTTTTCCAAAGGCCTGACGCTCTTTGGCATATTCAAGGGCGTACTCATAAGCGGCGCGCGCAACGCCAAGTGCTTGAGCACCAACCGCTGGTCTTGTTGCTTCAAAAGTTGCCATTGCTGGTTGTTTGCCACCTGCATGCCCGCCTTCGCGAGCACGAGCCAATTTGGCATCAAGTTTTTCTCTACCGCCGAGCAAGCACGATCCTGGCACTCGAACATCTTCAAGAACAACCTCGGCGGTGTGTGACGCCTTGATGCCGTGCTTCTTGTACTTCTGCCCCATTGACAAACCTTTTGTATTTGGAGGCACAATAAATGATGCTTGTCCCCGACTCTTTAGTTCGGGATCAACAGCAGCCACAACGACATGCACATCGGCTATACCACCATTAGTAATCCATGCTTTTGTTCCGTTGAGAACCCATTCGTCGTTTGCTTGGTCATAGATTGCGCGCGTGCGCAGTGAACTGACATCGCTGCCCGCATCAGGTTCACTCACGCAAAACGCACCGAGTGCAATTTTTTCTGGCGTTCCGTAACATTGCGGTACCCACTCAATAATTTGCTCTTGGGTTCCGTTGCCCGCAATTCCGGCAGCGGCGAGACCAGATCCCATGATGGCCATCCCAATACCAGCATCGCCCCAGAACATTTCTTCGATTGCAACTGGCAACGTGAGCCCTGTGGGATCCGCCATTCCGTTCATCAAAAAATCAATTCCGTATAAGCCAATTTTGGCTGCTTCTTGAACAATCGGAAATGGAAATTCTTCTCGCTCGTCCCATTCATGGGCGGCTGGTCGAATCACGTCGACAGCAAATTGGTGGATCCAGTCTTTTATCTGGCTCTGATCATCATTGAGGTGCAGTGAAAACTCGGTCATCTCTCAAAGTTACCAGCGGGTAGGTTCCGAGCCAAGGCGTGCTACTTAATCATGTTGCAAGTTGGTTGATTGAGGTTCCTTGGCAATTGCCCAAATCAGTACGCAGGCGACCGCGCTTAGTCCTGCCCCCGCAATATACGGAGCAGCAACGCCTACATAATCAAACATTGCACCAGCCATGATCGGACCCACAACGCGAGCAAATGCGCCGACACTTTGTTGATATCCCAATGCCTCGCCCGTGCGATTTGGCGGAGCAGCGTCAGCCACGAGAGCCGTGATTGATGGTGCTGCAATTCCTTGACCAAAAGCCAACAGAATCAACGACACGATTAATGTTGGCCACACAGTAGATGCCCCAAGCGACAATAGACCGATTGCGATCACCCCGAGTCCGAACCACAACAAATTGATGGATCCCCAGCGTCGAGTAAGGACACCGATTGCCCCACCTTGCACTGCGACGAGCATCAGTCCCACTAATAGAAAAACTGCCGCGGTGGAACCTTCGGTTAACTCGAAACGTCGCTCACCAAACAGTGAAAAAGTTGTTTCAAAGCCGGCGAATGCCGTTATTGAAATAAATCCTGCAACTGCATAACGCGTCAGCAGTGGTGACCGCAGATATTTCGACGCTTTGACTTCATCGCGTGTGACCATCTTGTCTGCAAGAGGTTTCTTTGTTTCAGGCAGACGAATCATTGCAGCAATGGCATTTATTGCTGCAACTGCACCAGCAACATAAAAAGGAACATGTGGTCCACCAAAGGCCGCTAATCCTCCGACAGCAGGTCCAAGGACAAAGCCGACACCAAAGGCCGCGCCGAGCATGCCGAGCAGTTGCGCCCGACGTTCAGGCGGCGCAATGTCTGTAATTGCACTCTGAGCAACTGCGACACTTGCGCCCGACGCACCATCAATGATGCGACCCAAAAACAAAACCCAAAGTGCACCAGCAGCACCAGTGATGAAACTTCCAAGCGCAGTTCCAAGCAACGAAATGATAATGACTGGCTTGCGACCAATTCGATCCGATAAGCGACCAAGAATTGGAGCAAAAACCATCTGGGCAATAGAGAACGAGGCGAACATCAACCCGACATCTAGACCAGATGCCCCAAAGCGTTCTGCGTACCGTCCCAAAATGGGGGCGACAATTCCAAAGCCCACAAGATCAAGAGCAACAGTTGTCCAAATTATCCAAAACCCCTGTGGCATTGGGGCGCGTTGTTCTTTAGCCACGACGGACGCGGGTTCCTTCCTTCGTGGTTTCCACCACATATCCAAGTGATTGCAGTTCATCTCGCAATGCGTCTGCAGTCGCGAAGTCTTTGGCGGTGCGGGCCGCATCAAGGGCAACCGCTTTCGCGCTGATCGCAGCATCTACATCATGTACCTCATTCAAAAACAAACCAAGTGCTGATGTCATCTCTAAAACAGCCGCACGTAAAGACACAACTAATTCCGTCTTGTGTTCATCAATCGCGACGTTGGCCTGACGCACACTGTCAAAAATAAGTGCGGTTGCTGCTGGCGTATCTAGATCATTATTCATTGCAATTCGAAACTTTTCCAAAACTTGCTGATCTGGAGCACCGCCACCGTTTACCGCAGAACGCACTACAAACCCGTCAAGCCCCGACAATGCACTTGCAGCTGCCTCGAGATTTTCCGAACCAACACGCACTGGAGACCGATAATGAGTCTGCAGAAGGAGCAAGCGATAAGTGCGGGCGTCGTACTGGTCAAGTAAGTCGAGGAGATTGCTGACATTGCCCACGCTCTTGGACATTTTTTCACCCTCAATGTCAACAACAAATCCATTGTGCATCCAGTGGCCGGCAAATTTTTTACCGAGGGCCACTGCTTGTGCTCGTTCGTTCTCGTGGTGCGGAAAACGCAAGTCGGCACCACCGCAATGTAAATCGAACCCTTCACCAAGCAGATCAAGACTCATCACAACACATTCGCTGTGCCATCCTGGTCGACCTTGCCCCCACGGAGATGGCCATGCGGGTTCTGCTGGTTTTGAAAATTTCCACAGCACGAAATCAGCAGGATGTTTTTTCTGCTCTGCGCCAAGAACTGTCCGATCTCCGCCACCAGCCAGCATGTCGTCAATATTTTGATGCGCCAGCAGTCCGTAATCTGGAACTTTTTGAATACTCAAATACACCCCATCATTGGTCACGTAGGCACAATCAGAGGCAATCAATTCTCCAATCATCTTCACCATCGAATCAACATATTCAGTTGCATGCGGAACATCATTTGGACGTTGCACGCCGAGTTTGTCCATCGCGTCAAACCAGACATTCTCACACTTTGTCGCGATATCTCCCCACGGCCGACTTTCTCGATTGGCTCGGTCAATGATCTTGTCGTCGATATCCGTGATATTTGAGACCAGTCGCACAGCTAGTCCTGTCCACTCTAAATATCGACGCAAAATGTCGTACACCAATGTGGCGCGACCGTGCCCAATATGTGGTGGCCCATAAACAGTCGGCCCACACAAATAAATACTGACTGAACCATGGTCGCGCATCGCCAACTGGCGCACTTCTTGCGTGGCGGTGTCGTAGAGATGGAGCACGCCCGCAAGCCTACGGTGGCTTGCGTCGCTACCCCTGCTTGCTAGGCCGCAACTTGTGCCAACGGGGCTTTCTTGGGAAGATCAACAACCATGACAGGTCGTCGTGATTGACGCTTGACCCCGATGAAACCAGCGGATGGGATGCTGAAGGCTCGTAAAGCCACGGAGACTCGTTGCAAAATTTTGTTGCTGTTCACATTTAGATAGTGACGCACGACCCTAAATTTGAGACGACAAATAGAGAAATACTTATATATATCGAGGTGAAGGATTCGCAAACTCAAGCGTCTCCTGATGCTTATTTGGGCAGGTCACACCTTGGCGATGGCGCCTAGATTAGAGGTGTCATGTCTACCGTCCCAGAAAAGCCCAATCTCGACAATATCGAGACCATCTGGCAAGAAATTTGGCAAAACAACAACACCTACGCCTTTGACCACAATGCCGTCCGCGCAGATGTTTTCTCGATTGATACACCTCCTCCGACGGTGAGTGGTTCGCTGCACATGGGGCACATTTTTTCCTACACCCACACGGATGCCATTGCCCGTTTCTGGCGGATGCGCGGCAAAGCAGTTTTTTATCCGATGGGATGGGATGACAACGGTCTGCCCACAGAAAGACGCGTTCAAAACTTTTTTGGGGTCACCTGCGATCCGTCGGTGCAATATCAACCCGATCTGCAACCACCGTTTCGCGGGAATCCACCCAAAGATCACAAGCCAGTGCCCGTATCGCGGCCCAACTTCATTGAGTTGTGTGAAGAACTCACCGCCCAAGATGAAAAAGTCTTTGAAGATGTTTTTAAAAGACTTGGTTTGTCTATTGATTGGACCCTGCTCTACACCACCATCGAAAACAGGTCACGACGTACTAGCCAGCGAGCCTTTTTGCGAAACCTCGCCCGTGGTGAGGCCTATGCACAAGAAGCACCCACATTGTGGGACGTTGATTTTAAAACTGCCGTTGCCCAAGCAGAACTAGAGGACCGCGATCGCCCCGGCGCGTATCACACAATTGTCTTTCATCGCAGCGACGGCAACGGTGACATCGTTATTGACACCACTCGACCAGAATTACTGGCCGCCTGTGTCGCAATTGTTGCCCACCCAGACGATGAACGCTACAAGCCACTGTTTGGCAGCACTGTGCGGACTCCGCTCTTTGGTGTTGAAGTCCCTGTGCTCGCTCATCCATTGGCTCAGATTGACAAGGGCACCGGCATTGCGATGATTTGCACATTCGGTGACCTCACAGATGTCATTTGGTGGCGCGAACTGCAACTGCCAATGCGTGCAATCATCGGGCGTGATGGTCGCATTTTGAGTGAACCGCCAGCAGCGATTTCATCTGCGTCCGCCGTTAATGCCTACGGTCAAATTGCAGGCAAAAACACCAAGCAGGCCCAAGCCAAAATGGTGGAATTATTGCGCGCCTCCGGAGAAATGAGTGGTGAGCCCCGCCCCATCACACACCCTGTCAAGTTTTTTGAAAAAGGAGACCGCCCACTTGAAATTGTGACAAGTCGTCAGTGGTATATCCGCAACGGTGGAAGAGATCCCGATCTGCGCAACGCACTTTTAACTTGCGGTGACAATCTCATCTGGCACCCCGATCACATGCGTCATCGCTACAGCAATTGGGTTGAGGGCCTCAATGGTGACTGGCTAATAAGTCGGCAGCGTTATTTCGGGGTTCCAGTCCCTGTGTGGTACTCCCTTGACGCCAACGGCAATGTTCAACACGAGTCACCACTCGTTCCAGACGAATCCTTGCTACCTATTGATCCGAGCACGGACACACCAGTTGGATACACGCCTCAACAACGTGGCGAACCAAATGGCTTTATCGGCGATCCCGATGTCATGGACACATGGGCAACATCATCAATGACACCCCAGATCGCTGGACGGTGGGAAGACGATAATGCGCTTTATTCCCACATTTTTCCGATGGACCTGCGGCCCCAAGGTCACGACATCATTCGAACATGGCTGTTTTCCACCGTTGTTCGCTCCCATTTTGAGTTCGGAATATTGCCCTGGAAAAATGTTTCACTCTCAGGCTGGATCCTTGATCCAGATCGCAAGAAAATGTCTAAATCCAAAGGCAATGTCGTGACACCTATTGATTTATTTGAGACCTACGGAAGTGACGCCGTGCGTTATTGGGCCGCAAGTGCTCGCCCCGGTGTCGACACCGCTTTTAGTGAAGATCAAATGAAAGTTGGACGCAAACTTGCCACAAAGTTGCTGAACGCCACAAAATTTGTTCTGAGTTTTGGTGATGTAGACGAAAGTGCAACGCCAACCGCCGAGATTGACATGGCAATGCTTGGGCGATTATCCGATGTCGTCACAGAGGCGACAACTGCGTTTGAACAATTTGACTACGCTCGCGCACTAGAGCGCTCGGAGGAGTTTTTTTGGTGGTTCTGCGATGACTATGTAGAGCTCGTAAAAATGCGGGCATACGGCAACCGCGGCGAAGATCAAGCAGCAAGTGCACGAGTCGCACTTCACCGTGCCCTCTCGACATTGCAACGCTTGTTTGCACCATTTATTCCCTTTGCCACTGAAGAAGTTTGGAATTGGTGGAATGACTCCTCTATTCACCTGGCGCCATGGCCCTCACCTCAAGAAGTGACGGCTGGCATTTTGGGCAATGTTGACGATTCGACGCTTTCTGTGGTTTGCGCCACAATTGCACTTGTGCGACGCGCAAAAACTGAGGCAAAAGTCAGCCAGCGGGCAGAAGTGCGCTCCCTCACTATCTCAGGTGACGCCAAAGTGCTGCAGGCAGTCAAAGCTGGACTCGGCGACATCGAAGACGCTGGATCGGTGAACTCATGTGAATTCATTGAGATTTCTGGGGCAGAACTGACAACAAATGTTCAACTCGTTGTGCCCAATGCATGAACTAACACTTAAAACAGTCCCACTGCTACTACCGTGGTAGCAGATGTCTGAAGCAAATCCACACCGCACAAAGCGACAGAAGGTTCTTCTCGTTTTCAATATCGTTATTGCACTGAGTTGCATAATTGGTGGTTCTGGATTGCTATATGCCAACTATCGACTTAGTGATCGGCAAGTTGTCACCATTGACTCATCTAATGGTGACGACAAAAACGATGACTCTGGATCAATTGCAAATGAATGGAACCTGCCACCGGGAGATCTGTCAGCACGCAATTATTTAATAACTGGAACTGATAGTCGTGCCTGCATCGATCCAAAATCTCCGTTTGCTGGGGGGTTTGGTGAAGGCAGCAACTTCGGTGAACGTAGCGATACCATCATGGTGATTCGTGTAAATCCTCTAGATGATCAAGCGATTATCCTTTCTTTCCCCCGTGACATGTGGGTAAAGATCTCCGGATCAACGCGCAAAAGTCGCATCAACTCGGCGTTCCAACGCAAGGATCCAAACAAACTGATACAAACGATCAAAGACAACTTTGACATCAGCATTGACCACTATGTCAACATTGACTTCTGCACATTCAAAGATATTGTGGAAGCTGTTGGGGGCGTCAAAGTACCGTTTTTGTATCGCACACGAGACAAGAGCACGGGCCTCAATGTTCCGCAGCCGGGATGCTTCACATTCACTGGCGATCATGCTCTCGCTTATGTACGATCACGCAAGTACAGCTATTACGATGCAGTGAAGAAAAAATGGCGCACTGACGGACTCAGCGATTGGGGTCGCATCAGTAGACAACAGGATTTCACACAACGGATGGCCCAGAGAGCTCTGGAAAGGGGTCGCACAAACCCCCGGATTGCAACCCAAATGCTCAACACTGCCCTCAAAAATGTGATCACCGATGACAAACTCACGCCGATGAAACTTTTGCAATTGGCACAGGCAATGAAAAACTACGACCCGGCAACAATGGGGACATACACAATGCAGGCCATTGGCGCCCGAATTGGCAAGGAAAATGTGTTGCTGCCTGATCTTGACAATTCAAATATGAAAGATATTCTTTCAATTTTTCGTGGTCAGGCAAGTCTGAAAAAGGCTCCGCCGCCAGCTGACACTGCTCTCACCACCGAAAGCACCGCGATGGGAACATCATTTGTTGTTCAAACATTGGGGGTGATGTCGGCAATCCACAAAATTCCATCAGTGGCAACGGTCATCACTTCACCAACCACTCCGACGCCTACCACCATTGTTCAAGAACTAAGTCCGACCCCCAACAAACGTGGAATCACACCACCATATGATCCGAGTTGTCACTAGCAACCGTCAAGTTTGCTCACTCCAAAACACGAGCCAATGCTTCGGGTATCTCTGATGGGCCGCTAATCAAAGTCAATCTTGCACCCACTGAACTAGCCAAGAGACGTGCTTCATCAGAATCTTGCTCAGGAGCAATTATGACTATCTCTTCCAGACTTTGCGCTGCTGCTATCACATCGCCTTCTACCGTGGATCGACAGTCACTCAACAGCACCGCCACGCGTCGTCCTGCTCGTGAGCGTGATAACTGTTGACTTGCCACAATCAGCGCGCCCGTGAGGTCGGTCGTCCCAAAACCACGAAGCGTGAGCACATCGTTGACCACTGCATCGCTTGATTTTTCAATATCTTGTGATTTTGCAATCACCACATCCTTTCCAAAAGCCAAAACACTGTAATCACTCGGGGTTCGACACGCAATGGCGGCGGCGGCAATAGCCGCAGTTGCGAGTGGTTTGCCGCCCATTGATCCACTGCGATCAACCAACAAGCACAGCGCAACACCAGGCTTTGTCCATCCGCGAACGCGCAGACTATTTGAGTCAGGGATAATTCCGTGTTGCAATTCATTTAAAGCATCAAGGCTCGCATCAATATCAAGATCACCTGCATCTGGCTGATAAGGAAGCGTCGTCATGCGACCAACTCCGCGCGGCTTGGTCGGACCACTCCGACCCAGGTCAAGCATGAGTCGACCAGCCAATCTTCGTGCAAGTTCTCTCAACTTGGGATCGGTTGCCGCAGTTAAATCAGCAATCATCCCAAGCATCTCATCTGGATTACTTTGCATTGCTTCGTCAACGGCGAGTTCATCAAGTACCCCAACTTCCGGCGAAACCTGAGCAAAATTTCGATGTCTGGCAAGTTCACGACGAGATGTCGTCTGTCGACCTGCTTTGGCGATCGCCTCATCGGCGGCTAGGCCTTCTTTGCTTAGTGGGAGTTGATGGCCCCGCTCGGGGCTCCAACTTTTCCCACGGTATTTTCTCCGTCCACCCGACCAAAAACGTCTTGCCATATTTCTGTCACGATTTCGTCGGATGTGCGATTGCAACCTTCTCGCACCCGAACACGCCCACTTAAGGCCACAAGAGCCGCGTCGAGTGAGACACTCGGTTGAGAGGCTTCTTGACCCCGCAATTCCGCCAAAGATTGTGCCACGAGCACCGTGTCGACTGCTCCACGCACAGATGAACCGACCCGCAGATCAGAATGTGTTCGCGTACGGCGAACAACTTCAACAATGCCTTCAATCCAGGTTTCATTCAATTTTCCGCGAATCATATTGCGTTCTACGATTTCTTTTTCTTCTGTCGAAATTTGATATCCCATTGAAACGCGACAAACGCGGTCGTACACGGCAGCAGAAATTCGGGCAGTACCAACGGCGTCAAACGGGTTCATCGCCGCCACTAATCTAAATCCGCTTGATGCCGCAATACGACCCAAACGTGGCACATGGATTTCACCCTCACTCATAACAGTGATCAAAACATTGAGAGTTTCTTCGGGGATGCGATTGATTTCTTCGACATACAGCAATGATCCATCACGCAATGCCGTCACAAGTGGCCCATCAACAAACACCTCAGGGTCGTATCCTTGAGTCATTACTCGCGCTGGATCAAAGTGACCAACTAATCGAGCCGGAGTCAATTCGGCATTACCCTCTACAAATTCAAATCCAATGCCTAATCCGCTGGCAACTGCCCGCAACACCGTGGACTTGCCTGTTCCGGGAGGACCCTCAAGCAATACATGTCGATCGGCGTCAAGTGCAGCCAAGACGAGTTCAAGTTCGCGTCGCCGACCTACAACTTGGTCACAGAGTTGATCCAGCAGTTGTCTACTAGCCATAAACGATTACGCCACGAAGATTCTCGCCGTCGCGCATCGCTCGATATCCCTCGTTGATTTGGTCAAGACTGTAAGTCTTTGTGATTAGTTCGTCTAATTTGAGTTGGCCAGCACGGTACATATCAAGGAGTGCAGGAATATCGGCCCGTGGGTTGAGGCTGCCAAAGATTGTCCCTTTTATTTCTTTGTTCCACATCGCAAGTTGGAAAAGGTTAATGCTGGCGGTGCTATCCATCATTGGCGAGATTGCGGTAACAACGACCGTCCCGCCCTTTCCTGCGAGGGTCATTCCCGACTCCATCATTTCTCCGTGCAAAACACCAGGGGTCATGATGACTCGGTCTGCCATTTGACCCCATGTCATTTCCATCACGGCGGGGATCGCTTCTTCCATTGAAGAAAATGTATGTGTTGCCCCAAATTCCATCGCCTTTTCGCGTTTCAATTCAACGGGGTCAATCGCAATAATTCGCGTTGCACCTGCCATGCGTGCACCCTGCACAGCATTCATGCCGATGCCCCCAATTCCGACTACAACAACCGTGTCTCCAGCCTGTGTTCCGGCTCGACTGGTGGCCGAGCCCCATCCTGTTGCTACGCCACAAGACACCAGTGCAACACATTCAAAAGGAATATCTGGCTCTACCTTTATCACGGAGTCCTCGGCCACGCATGCGTATTCGCTGAATGTTCCCAACTTTGCCATCAAGGTGACGGGCTTGTCTCCACGCGCAAAGTGACGGTGTGTTCCGTCTGTAATCATTCCACCAATAAATGTCTGTGCTCCTGCATCACACAAGTTTTGGCGACCAGTGCTGCAGTACCGACAACGACCACAACTTGGCACAAAGCTCGCAGATACGTGGTCTCCAACTTTGACGCTCGAGACCCCAGAACCAACCTCGATCACAACTCCAGCGCCCTCATGCCCCCCGATAACTGGAAAAAAATCTTCTATTCCCATCAACGGCCATGCTTCTTTGGGTGGGACTAAATCACCTGTCACTAGATGTTCGTCGCTATGACAAAGACCCGCTGCTTTCCATTGCACCAAGACTTCTTTGGCCTTGGGGGAATGAACCTCAATCTCCTCGACGCTCCACTCTTGATTGAGGCCCCACAATATTGCTGCTTTTGATTTCATATTTTTGTCCTTTTACTCAATACTTTTTTGAAATAAATTCTTCGCCACCGTCAGTCCAAAACTAAAACGCCACGAATATTCTTGCCATCTCGCATTGCCTCGTAGCCGTCATTGACTCCTTCAAGTGGATACCGTTTAGTTATCAGTCCATCGAGATCAAGTTGACCTGCGCGGTACAAGCCAATCAATTTGGGAATATCAGAACGGGGATTTCCAGAACCGAACAGAGAGCCCACAACTTGTTTTTCCATCAATGTGAGATCCAATAAGTTCATGGTCACACTCATCTCAAATGCGGGATGAATGTTGGTGACAACAACCCGTCCACGCTTTGCCGCTAGCCCCATTGCTTCTGCCATAAGAGCACCATTTCCGATTCCCATGGTCATAATGACTTTGTTGGCCATCGTTCCCCAAGTGATGTCTTGCAGCAAAGGCAATGCTTCAGCCATTGAAGCAGCAGTATGAGTCGCGCCGAGTTCCATAGCCTTTTCACGTTTGAATTCCACGGGATCAATCGCCACGATGCGTTTTGCACCCGCAAGTTTTGCCCCTTGAATTGCATTGGCGCCAATACCACCAATACCAACCACCGCCACAGTGTCGCCGGGACGGGTTTCTGCCGCATAAACAGCACTTCCCCAACCTGTTACAACACCACATCCGAGTAAACATGCGCGATCAAGTGGAATATCGTTATCAATCTTGATGCAGGATGCTTCGTTCACAACCGTGTGATTGGCAAATGTTCCAAGCAAGCACATCGTTCCTAGGTCTTGTCCTTGGGCATGATGCCGCGATGTGCCGTCGGTGATTTGTCGACCCGTACCCATGAGTGCTCCGAGATCGCACAGGTTTTGGTGCCCGCGGGAACAACTAGCACATTTCCCACACGAGGGGATAAATCCAAACACCACATGATCTCCAGCGGCAAGCCAACTCACGCCGGCTCCGACCTCTTGCACCACGCCTGCACCCTCATGGCCTCCGATGATGGGTAGACCAAACGGCAAATCACCAGTCACTAAGTGTTCGTCGCTATGGCACATTCCCGACGCGGCAATTTTCACAAGCACTTCGCCCGGGCCTGGCGGGTCAAGTTCAATCTCTTCAACACTCCAAGGCTTATTGATTTCCCATAAAATTGCGGCCTTAGTTTTCATTATTTCCCCCGATATTTGTTATTGCTGCTCACTGACCATGCGCCAGAACAAGACCTTATCTAAAAATCAGTGATTAGTTCTATTGGCACCACTTCTTGGCGTAGGCCCTCGGGCTGGGTGCACATTTAGTACGCTCAAGGTATGCAAACCACCAATCCAACAGCCGACCCAACCCCCGAAACAGCCCCCCAGAAGTCCAAAGGCACAGATTCAACAACGATCCTTGCTCTTGAGGAGGAACTCTTGATTGAAGAGATTTCGATCGACGGTATGTGCGGCGTCTACTGAAAAGTCTCTGCGCTTGACCATGACTATCACCATCGACTCTGCGTGCGAACTAGACCCTCGAGTGTCGCTACGACCAGAGCCATTTGGTGCACTCGCCTACCACTACGGCAACAGAAGGCTTGTGTTTTTGCGTCATCCTGATGTTGTATCGGTCGTGAAATCCCTAGGTGAACACGCGACAGTGCGTGAAGCTCTCATGGCCAACTCTGTTCTTGAAACACGGTGGCCTGCATTTGTTTCAGCAATTGATTCACTCTCTGCCTCGGAAATCATCCGTGTCCGTTAGCCCTCTCATCGGCGAGCTCAAGCAAGGACTTGATGCCCCCATCTGCTTGACATGGGAACTTACTTATGCCTGCAACCTGTCATGCATTCACTGTCTTTCCAGTAGCGGACAACGCGACCCGGATGAATTGTCGACTGCACAAGCAAAAGCCGTGCTCGACGAGTTGCGCGATCTTCAGGTCTTCTACATCAACATCGGTGGTGGCGAGCCGATGATTCGCCGTGACTTTTTCGAGATTCTTGAACACGCAAGTAAAAATGGAATTGGTGTCAAGTTTTCAACCAACGGCGCTTTCATTGATTACGAAAAAGCACTTCGTCTTGCCGCCATGGATTACCTTGACATACAAATCAGTCTCGATGGCGTCGATTCAATCACTAACGATGCAGTACGAGGATTAGGGTCATATGACCTTGCACGACGGGCAATGGACAATCTTGCAGCAGCAAATTTTGGTCCGTTCAAGATCTCCGTTGTCATGACTCGTCACAATGTGTCACAGCTCGACCAATTTAAAGATCTTGCTGATTCATACGGTGCGCAACTGCGCATCACGCGGTTGCGCCCCGCTGGTCGTGGCGCCGATACATGGAACGATTTACATCCAACCAACGAGCAACAACGAGAAATATACAACTGGCTGATGTCGCACGGCGACAATGTCTTGACGGGTGATTCGTTTTTTCACCTCAATGCCCTTGGTCCTGCACTGCCCGGATTGAATATGTGCGGTGCTGGACGCGTTGTCTGCCTCATTGACCCAATCGGTGATGTCTATGCATGCCCCTTCGTCATCCATGATGAGTTCAAGGCAGGAAGCGCCCTTGGTGTTGGTGGTTTCACAAAAGTTTGGCGCGAGTCTGCCCTATTTAAGGAACTTCGTGAACCACAAAGTGCTGGGGCATGCGCATCATGTGGTTCATACGATGAATGCCAGGGCGGTTGCATGGCGGCAAAGTTTTTTACAGGTCTTCCGCTCGATGGACCTGATCCTGAGTGTGTCAAGGGACATGGTCAAGAATCTCTCCTTGCAGTCCCAATTTTGCTTACACCCCGACCAACACCTGACCACAGCAAACCGACACTAATCAAGTTACAAAAGCCCGTCGTGAGAGTCTGAAATGATTGCCACTTCAATCGCAGTTGTGCTGATGTTTTTGTTGTCGTATTTTATTGGCACATTTCCGAGCGCAATCATGGTGGCTAAAAGCAAAGGCCTTGACATCATGCACGTCGGCTCAGGCAATCCAGGCACCAGCAACATTGCGCGCGCCATGGGCTGGAAATATGGTGCTGCTGTTTTAATCATGGATGTGGGGAAGGGGTCAATAGCAACGGTTATCGGAATCTTTGTTTCTGATCGCGGTCTTGGCTATCTCTGCGGTGCAGCGGCAATTCTTGGGCACATGTTTCCACTACAACGCAAATTCAAAGGTGGGAAAGGAGTCGCAACAGGAGCAGGAATCATTTTTGTAATGCAATTCTTTGTCATGCTTCTTCTTCTCGTGATGTGGTTTGTGATGCTCAAACTGACGAAAAAGGCATCTATCGGCTCAATAGTGCTCCTGCCTTTGCTTCCGGTTTTTCTTGCCGTCGCTGGCTTACCAGCCTGGGAGATCTGGACAACCATCGGACTCGGAGTCATCATCGAGATTCGCCACACCGCCAACATCAAACGATTGCTTTCCGGAAGCGAACCACCTCTTGGTGGAGTGGTGCCATAATCGGCAAATATGCTTCCTTTTCTTGATACTTTTTTCACTTGGCTTGAAGAATTTTCTTCATCTCCATCTTTTTATCTGGTGATATTTAGCATCGCCATTGCTGACTCCGTGATCCCAATTGTGCCGAGTGAAACAATGGTTATCATCGCTGGAGTTAGTGCCGGCAGTGGGCAACTCTTGTTGCCCCTTGTCATAATCGCTGCCACAGGTGGAGCATTTATTGGTGACAACCTGAGCTACCTCATCGGTCGCTCGGCGTCGGCACGAATCACTCGATACTACGAGCGCAACGAAAAAGGCCGCAAGCGGCTGGCCTGGGCTCACGCTCAGGTTCGTGAGCGGGGTGGATCACTTTTGGTGACCGCTCGATTTATTCCGGGAGGTCGAACCATCGTCACCCTGTCTTGTGGCATTACTAATCAAGCTCATCGCTGGTTTGCCCAATGGGTGCTTTTTGCGGGCATCATTTGGGGAACTTACGCTTCCCTGCTTGGCTACGTGGGTGGTAAAACTTTTGGGGACAATCATACTTTGGCATTTTTAGTGGCCTTTGGAATCGCGCTTTCTGCAACGGTATTAATTGAAATTGTTCGCGCTGAGCGCAAGAGACGTTCAGGCAGTCCTAACCTGCACTAATGACGCTTGACGCGCGCCCGATACTCGTTGTTCCAATCGGCGCCTACGAACAACACGGAACGCACCTGCCTTTTGACACTGATACGCGCATCGCCACCGCCATCACCCAACTTGCCCTCCTTCGTTGCCAATTAGATAATTTTGTCATTGCACCAGCACTACCAATCTCTGCTAGCGACGAACACAGAGGGTTCAGTGGCACCTTGAGCGCCGGGACTCAGGCCACAAAGGAATTTTTAATCGCCATTTGTCGATCTGCTGAATGGAGTCGTGGTGTTGTCTTGGTCAACGGTCATGGTGGCAATGCAGACGCACTCCAGTCCGTGCACTACGCACTTGACCACGAACAAATCACCCATGCCATCTGGTCTGTCACCGGATCAGCAATAACCGACACACACGCGGGACATTTTGAGACGTCAATCATGCTGCATCTTTTTCCTGAGCTGGTGCAGATTGAAACTGCAGTAGTCGGCAATACCACCGCACTCGATCAAATTATGCCCACCATGCGGGAGAATGGTCTGCGCGCTGTCTCTACCACGGGCGTACTTGGCGACCCCACTACTGCGACTGCCGCTGATGGTTGCCTGCTCGTGGAACAAAATGTTGTGTCACTTACTCAAGTTCTGTTGCAATGCTCGTCTGCATGGAGTGCTGCTTCGTGACGATTGCTTGGCGCATTGATTCTTCGTGGTACCGCAACGGAGACGGTCATGTAGTTTTTGGCGGTTCACCATTGCGCGCATTTAAACTTTCAGATGCTGGTGTTGCCATTGCAACTGCTCTTGAACAATCAAAGCCACTCGGCGCAGGTCACGAACAACTCACCGACAGGCTTGTTCAAGCGGGGGCGCTGCACCCGAGCCTGTCCGATGCAGTATCTCCGCATGAGATAACAGTAATTATTCCGGCGTACGTTTGTAATCCTGAGGATTTGCCCACCCTGCAGACACTCATCACGCAGTTTCAAAATCACCCCGTGATTGTTGTCGACGACGCATCTCCCATCGAGGTCACCGCTACGGGCATCACGCTGTTGCGACACCCGACCAATAGAGGTCCTGCTGCTGCTCGCAATACAGCACTTCAGCAAGTGTCCAGTCAATTCATTGCCTTCGTCGACCTAGACACATCAATAACCAGCGAGAATCTTTGCATTCTTGCTTCGCATTTTAAAGACGGGAAAGTTGGAATTGTGACACCCCGAATCACTTCGCGTGCTTCTCCTTCAATTATCGGTCGCTACGAGGTCGCCCGATCACCACTCGATATGGGTCTCAAGCCAGCCCTCGTGAAACCACTCACGCGAGTCTCTTTCGTCCCATCCGCAATCATGCTTGCCCGCACTGATGCAATTCGTCAATGCAATGGATTTAACGAAGATATGCGCTTTGGCGAGGATGTCGACCTTGTTTGGAGATTTGTCGATACTGGAGTCATGTGTCGGTATGAGCCAGAAATCATGGGGGTCCACACCGCCCGAACATCACTCCGTCAGTTTTTTAAGCAGCGCTTTAACTACGGTACGAGCGCAGCAGTGCTGGCCCACAGGCACGGCTCCTATGCCGCCCCGTTTGTCGCAAACATCTTCCTATTTGGATTCTGGATTTGCTTGGCTTTCTGGTTACCACTCATGGCTGGATTGTTCTTGTTTGCCCAGATAATTTCTTCGTTCGTGGTGTTACTTCGTACTGGAGACAACCTTTTTCACGCTTGTGCAACTGTCATCACTGGCATTGTCAACTCAGCACGATTGTTTGCAGATGCGATGACGCGGGTTTGGCTTTTACCAGCACTTTTAATTTCAGTTTTTTATCCACAAATTTTATGGACTGTACTTCTGTCTTTTGTTCTTCCCGGATTATTTGAATGGTTCCGCTTTCACACACTAGATCCGTTCACCTATGTTGCACTTCGCGCCATTGATAACTCTGCTTATTGCATCGGAGTAACTATCGGAACATTGAAACAGAAATCCTTGGCTGCGTTATCGCCAAAAATTACTGTCTGGCGGTCGCGGCGCGCAAAGTAATATCGTTGCACTCGGCACAAATAGATGCAGGAATAATTTTCCAAAGCATAAGTTGAGAAAAAATAAGACAACCCAAACAAACTCCAACGAAAGACTCCAGAGAAGCTGCCAGCGCAAGCAAGCCGATCGTGACCGTCGCAGCAAAATGTAAGTCAAAAAGCCACAGCACACTTGCGGTGAGCGAAAACAACATCCCGATGGTCTGTGCGAATCTTTTTGGCGGCCCCGGAACTAGACGCTGTGGCAACCCAAGTCGAGGCGTGATGAAATGGGTCGCAAGGCGACCAAGCGGGCTCAATCGTGGACCGGCCAACACTCGGGCAATAAATCCGTAGCTCAAGGGAAGCAGAATCCAGCCATTCTGAGTGACCACAAATGCCGCACTCATCAATACCACGCCCCCTGCCACTACTCGTGCAGAAACTTCATTAACGGGGTTTGGAAATGAAAACAAGGATGAAATTTTCCCGGGCATATAGTTAGGCTAAGTTTTTTTTCTCGACTAAACAACTCAACATTTGATTACGGGGTACCGTCTAAGTATGACTTTGCGATTAATCGTGCATCAAGCCAACTGGAAGGAGCATTTGCGTGCTACGTCGCTTGATTTTGGCGGCTTAGTGCCGGTAGTCAAAGGTAACGGATACGGAATGCGACGATGGAACCTGATGCAGATGGTCGGCGAACTGTCGTCGGAGGTAGCCGTTGGCACGGTCTATGAGACTCACGACATTCCTGAAGGAATAACGGCGATTGTTCTGACCCCGACCATGTCTGCCCCGCCCAAGACTATGCCTGTCTCTACCGTGCTGACCGTTGGTCGTCTTGAACATATTAAGGCCCTGTCGCACTTTAATTGGACGGGAAATATCGTTATAAAACTGCGTTCATCAATGTTGCGATACGGCACGACTCAGGAGAACCTTGCAGATCTCTTGGCAGAAGCGAGAAATGCAAATCTAGAGATCGTCGGGTTTTCCATCCACCCACCACTTGACGGTGACATGCAACTGCATATCAAAGACATTGAAAATTGGCTTGAACACATCAGCTCGGCCCTGCCGGTTTATGTCAGCCATGTCAGCGCTTCCGCTGTTCGTCAGCTTCGAAGATATTATCCGCAACACGAATTTAGAATTCGACTCGGCACAGAGTTGTGGCTTGGCGATAAATCAATGATGAAACTGAGCGCTGATGTCCTTGACAGTCATGCTGTCAAATCATCGCAAGCAGTCGGCTATCGACAACAAAAAGTCAGTGGAATGGGTGAAATTGTCCTTGTTGGAGCAGGCAGTGCTCACGGAGTTTTCCCTCTAGACGACGGTCAAAGCCCATTTCATTATCAAAATCAACGAATTAATCTTCATGAAGCGCCACACATGCACACGTCAATGCTGTTCATTGCGCGGGGTAGACCAGTGCCACCAATTGGTGAGTGGATTGATGTGCAGCGTCCTCTTACGCAGGTTCAAATAGATGTTTTACAGTGGGCAAAATAAACTGCGTCGTCAACCTCTGTCGTCATGACTAGCACTCCCCGCCTCACGACACCTGACATTGCCCGCGCACTTGCACTCGGCGGAGTCGTCATCATGAATTATCATGCGTACCTCAATCATTCAGAGGCAACAACACCGATTTCACCATCCTTGTGGCAGGAACTTTTCAATCCTGTCACTGGTTTTTTAACAGCAAGATTTGCAACACTATTTGTTTTTGTTGCCGGTGTGTCTTTATCATTACTGGCAGCAAGTTCCTCCCGTCGGCCAGATCAGATACAGATGGCTATTTTTCGACGAGGACTTTTTCTTCTTATCTTTGGGTGTTGTATCGAGTGGATCTGGCACGGGACAATCCTGTTTTACTACGGAGCATATTTTCTACTCGCGTCTTTTTTTATCCACTGCACGACACGCACACTCATCATCACGACAGTGCTTGCCATTGTTTTAGGCGCGGCACTCGAGGCTTGGCGAGCGAGCGAGGCCCTCGGCGGACACGCCACAGCTTGGCTCGCCCCACGATCGATGGCATCACCCCGTAATTTTATGATTCGAGTATTCATTTCCTATACCCATCCAGTTCTGCCCTGGTTTGCCTTTATTTGTCTGGGAATCATTCTGGGGAGGCATCTTGGCAGCATCACGGTTTGGCGTAGGCGGGTCGCCGGTATCTCGCTTCTCGTTGTCGGGTCCGCGTATCTCATCTCGCATTTAGTTCATCAATTCGTTGACTCATCAACACAGACGGGTGTCGCGATCCGCACACTTACGTCTACGAATCCGTTCTCCCGCGGAATTTTGTTCAGTGCCACGACCAGTGGTATCGCAATTTTTGTCTTTCTTGCAGTGTCAGCGTGGGCTGACTCGCAATCACTTGCTCAAGTACGAGTTATCCTGCAACGAATCGGTCAAACAACTTTGTCGATTTATGTTGCCCATGTTCTTTTTTTCAACGCAGTTGTCAATCGCCTTCACTGGGTGACGCCAACCGGTCTCGACACGGCACTAGTTCTGTCTGTGGTATTTCTTGCTCTTGCCACGACATTGTCGCTACTGCACGTTCGTTTTATTGGGCAGGGTCCGATGGAGCGCATATATCGACTTATTGGCGGTTGATACCGCGCCAACCAATTGCTGCTGCGCCGACTAGCCCACCTTCGCTTCCTAGTTGAACTGGAATAATTCGTGCCTTCGATGAAAAATCTAATTGACACAACTCATCCATTTTTTGTTGCGCCGAGGAGAAAAATACTGCGCCAAAACCCAGTGCAACTCCACCACCAACAACCACTAAATCAAGATCTAGCAAATTGCAGACCGAGGCGGCTGCCTGACCAACCAAACGACCAGTTCGTTGCATCGTCTCATATGTCGGCTGCGTTGAAGATCGTCCCGTTATGGCCTGAATAGCAGTTCCAGATGCTTCTGCCTCAAGACAGCCTCGTCCACCACAAACGCACCTGCGACCATTTGGCTCGACAACAATGTGCCCAATATGGCCCGCATTGCCACTGGCGCCAGATAGCAATTTTCCATTGAGCACGATTCCGCCACCAACACCAGTGCTTACCACCATCGCCATGAAATTGTCACAACCCCGAGCCGCGCCCAGCCACCCTTCGGCAAGTGCAAGGGCTTTGGCATCGCCATCACCAAATACTGGCAACCCACTTATCTCGACCAAATTACGACGCAATGGAAAATCAGTCCAAGCGGAAATATTTAGCGGTGATACCGAGACAACATCGCGATCTATTGGCCCTGCACTTCCAACTCCCAACACCACAGGAATGACTTTGTGGTGTTGGCGTGCGCGCGCAATCTGCTGCTTAACGACGGAACCAAGGGTTGCAAACAGGTCTCCAGCGGTGAGCAAGTGATTCACCACAAAAGTCTCGCGATCCAACAACTCGCCTTGTCGATTGACGATTCCTACTGAAATTTTAGTTCCACCAATATCTATTCCAATTGCGACATCCATAGCACCGTCCATTATCGCACCAACCGCACGACTAAAACCAGAGTCACGGCTCTACATTGATGGAGTGGATTTTGCCTGGGAAGAAATCTTGACCAAAGAACGTCAAAAGCCCTATTTTGTTGAACTCGAACGATTTGTCGCCCTTGAACGTCAAGAGTATGAAATCTATCCAACCGCGCAAAATGTCTTCGCCGCATTCGAGGCAACCCCCTTACACATCCTCAAGGTTGTCATCCTGGGGCAAGATCCGTATCACGAACCAAATCAAGCACACGGCCTGTGTTTTTCAGTTCCGATGAAGACAAAAATTCCACCATCACTACGCAATATTTTTGCGGAACTGCACGCTGATATTGGGATCAACCCACCACGCCACGGCTGTCTCGCACACTGGGCCGAGCAAGGAGTTCTCATGCTTAATACCACGCTCACTGTGCGACGCGGTGAGGCCAAATCACATGTCAATCGCGGATGGGAAACCTTCACGGACAACATCATTTCGTTTCTTTCCGCGCGCGGTACACCTGTGATATTTGTGCTGTGGGGGTCCCATGCACAAACAAAGCGAATCCTCATTGCGGAACCTCACCACACGATCATCGCATCCGCACACCCATCCCCATTGTCGGCATCTCGCGGCTTCTTTGGTAGCCGCCCATTCAGCAAGATTAATTCTGCACTCCAATCAAACGGTGCCTCCGCCATTGATTGGCGACTACCAGCCGACTGAGTCGTCCCCGTTCGTACTGCATACAGCCTGGCAAGTATTATTTTTTCGTGGGTTCAGTACGGCGAAGTCAACACATAAAGTGCTCACCAGATGAAGCATGGAAAATCATTGGTGATCCCTCTCGCCTTCATGAATGGTTTCCGATTGTGAGTTGTCGGGTTGAAGGAAACAAACGCTGGATTAGTTTGGCTAATGGCCTTGTTTTCGAAGAAGACATCGTCTTGATCGACAATTATTTGCGGCGATTCCAATACTCAATAGTGAATAATCCGATTGTTACTCAACATCTCGGCACCGTTGACGTCATCGATGACGGCCATGGTGAATGCATCGCCATCTACAGCACCGATATGAAACCGAATGTTTTGGCCCTTGGTATCGGCGCGGCAGCACATAATGGTCTTTCAAAAGTAAAAAAAATTCTTGAAGGGACAAAATAAATGGGTCGCCGAATTTTGTTTATCACGACTGATCAACAACGTTTTGATTCCTTGGGCTGTAACGGTGGGACCATTGCCCGTACTCCAAACATTGACGCGCTTGCTAAAAACGGAATCAACTACACCAGAGCGCATCCACAAAATGTGGTGTGCATGCCGTCACGAAGCACCATCATCACCGGCCAACACCCATCCACCCACGGCGTCTGGATGAACGGTGTCACACTTCCCGTTGATGCGCCGAGTATCGCTGCGACACTACGGAATGCTGGCTATAAAACCGCACTCGTTGGCAAGGCTCATTTTGAGCCACTGCTAGACCCATTTCAGATTTTTGCTGAGACACGGATGGCCGCGCAAAAAGTTTTCACTGAAATGCAAACTTCTGCTGACGGCACTCTCGCACCGCATCGCGGCTTTGACCACATGGAATTAGCGACACATGGTGGACAGGGAAGCGTTCACTATGCCCAATGGATTCGCGAAAACCATCCGGAGGCGCTTGGTCAGTTCTTCATGGTATTAGACCATGAACTAGAGGTCAGCGCGGTCGGTGGGGGCGATACGAATGCCCCTCAAGTAAAATTCAACGAGATTCAACGGGAGTGGTATCACACTGATTGGGTTGCAGACCGCACGATGGCGTGGCTTGATTCGCTTGGTGCTGATGATGATTGGTTCTGCTGGATGTCTTTTCCCGATCCACATCACCCATGGGATCCACCCAAATCCGAACTAGGTCGCGTGAATTGGCGTGATCTTGACCTGCCACAGGGCTATCCAACAGACGCTGCAACTCGTGAAAGTATTTTGGCTCAAAAATCATTGCATTGGAGTAAATGGTACGACGGATCATTTGTCTCCAACTATGAGGCACCCTTGCATTGGATTCCCGCGACGTTAACTGCCGATCAGGTACGCGAAGTCAACGCCATGGCGCACATCGAAAACGAACTAATTGACGAAGCAATCGGTCGTGTCTTGAAGATGATTGAATCAAGAGGTTGGACATCGGACGTGGACATTATTTTCACCACAGACCATGGCGAGTTTCAAGGTGATTTTGGACTGCTTTTCAAGGGTCCGTACCATGTTGATTCACTGATGCGTCTGCCCATGATTTGGAAACCAGCTCCCTCGGCAAACGTAACTCCAGCAGTCGTCACTGCGCCCGTTGGACTGGTTTCGTTAGCAGCCACATTTGCTTCCATTGCTGGGCTGCCAATACCCGAATATGTCGAGTCTCCCGCCCTTCCGCTCAACGATGCTGACGCCGCCAAACGTGGTTTTGAAAGTGTGCTGACTGAGTGGGACAGTGTTTTGTTTGGAAAAATCATTGGCAGCAGAACGATTCACCGTGATGGTTGGACGTGCACCCGAATGTTGCCTGGCACTTTGCACGACGGTACCGAGGGTGAGTTATACAACCACGCCAATGATCCGCTGCAACATGTCAATCTCTGGAATGATTCTCAACACAGAGCAATCCGCGATGACTTACTGGCTGACATGCAGAGCACAATGCCAGAACAAGTTTTGCCGTTGCGACCCGTTGATGCGCCGGTCTGATTACAGGTGCGCTGGCACCTGCTGCGTGACACAATGAATACCACCGCCACCGAGTGCCAAGATTGCTCCCACATCAAGACCTACAACCTTGCGACCCAAAAATTGCTCACCAATTAGTTGCAACATGTCCGTGTCCGCATCGTTACCACATGTCGGGACAAGAACAAATCCGTTCCCAACATAAAAATTAATGTACGGAACAACGAGTCGTTGACCATCAACCTCGGTAAAAGGCAAGACCGGAATATCTACGACTCTTAATAGGTCACCTGTCGAGTTTCGGGAACTTTTCGCCACTTTGTGGTTGATGGCGAGACGAGACCAATCTTGCTCTGATTTGTCGTTACAGTTCTGCAATAGCAGTTGCCCAGATGGTGTGAACGCTGCAACATTGTCGACGTGTCCATCGGTGTCGTGATCAAGCACGAGACCATTTGGCAACCACACAACGGACTCCGCACCTAGTTCGTCGTGTAACTGTTGGGCGATTTGTCCCTGAGACAAATATGGATTGCGATTTGGATGCAACAAACACTGCATCGTAGTCACCAAAGTTCCATGACCATCTGAATTGATTGATCCGCCCTCAAGGACCATTGCTACTTGTCGCACTGGATCATCGTTGTGTTCCGCCCACGCTGCAGCGACGCGAGCATCGTTGTCATGGGGAATGAACTTGTTGCCCCAACCATTGAACGCGAAATCAACCGCCACGCGTGTGTCATCAGCCGCATATACATACGTTGGACCGGTATCTCGAAACCACGAATCATCAATGGGTAGTTCTAGAACCGTGATATTTGCACCTTCTACCGCTGCTGCGCGCTCAACATGTCGTGGGTCGGCAATAATCGTGACTGGCTCGAAGACAGAAATTGCTTGCGCAATTGCGGCGTGTGCTGCTTCTGCTTCTGCCTGACGATTTCTATACAAGCCATCACGAGCAGGCCAGCACATCACTGTTCTTTCGTGAGTCGCAAACTCAGCTGGCATTAAACCTGTGAGCTGCGATGTCACGCTGTCGTTGTTCCGTCAAGGGACGTCACATTGCCGTATAAATCTGGGCGACGATCCCGAAAGAGACCCCACGAAGCCCGCAATGACTGCATTTCTTGGCGATCAAAAGATGCCACCAAAACTGCCTCTTCATCCCTGCCAGCCACCGCCACTATCTGGCCCGTATTGTCAGCGATAAACGACGAACCATAAAAAGTGATGTCACAAGATTCCCCCATCTCATGTCCGTATCGATTAGCCGCAACTATTGGCATCAGATTCGCTGCAGCATGACCTTGCATCACGCGCTGCCAATGGCCACTTGAGTCCCATGCAGGATTTTGCGGCTCGGTTCCGATTGCCGTTGGATACACCAATACTTCGGCACCCTGAAGAGCCATCGTCCTTGCAGCCTCGGGAAACCATTGATCCCAACAAATACCAACGCCAACTCGACCGTGAACCGTATTCCAAACTTGAAAGCCAGTGTCGCCAGGGCTGAAGTAAAACTTTTCCGAATAGCCGGGGCCGTCTGGGATGTGACTCTTTCGATAAATACCCAATACATCCCCTGTCGCATCGACCATAACAACGGTGTTGAAGTAGGAATTGTTTTGTCGCTCAAAAACACTTACTGGCAACGCCACCCGAAGTTCAGAGGCTAATTTTCTGAAATGCTCGACCGTGGGGTTTGCTGTTATTTCCCGCGCCCGACTGAAATTATCAGGTGAACGATCTTTGCAAAAGTACAAGCCTTCAAATAATTCTGGAATCACAACAACTTGCGCGCCGCGGCGAGCGGCTTGGCGGACAAGAGCATCGGCCACAAAGATGTTGTCGGCGATGACATCAGTCATCTTCATTTGAATCGCGGCAACAGTGAGTGTCACGCTGAAACCCTGAAATATTTTTAGGCTAAAGCAGATTCAATTGCTGAAATAACTTCCGGAGCATCAGGGACCACCATCGGACCAAATCGCGCCAGTACATCACCATTGCGACCGACGAGAAATTTTTCAAAATTCCAACGAATATCGCCGTCAACACCCTCTGCATCCGCTTTTTGGGTGAGTTCTGAATAGAGCGCATGTCGGGAATCACCATTGACATCAATTTTTTCTGACAACGGGAATGTGACACCGTATGTCGACGAACAGAACTCTTCGATCTCTTTTGCCGTGCCAGGCTCTTGCCCCATGAATTGATTGCACGGTACGCCAACGACTGAAAAACCACGGCTGGCAAACTGTTCATGAATTTGCTCAAGAGCAGTGTATTGCGGGGTGAGGCCACACTTGCTTGCCACATTCACGACGAGAGTGACTTTGCCTTGCACAAGATTCAGAAGTGATGGGGTGCCTTGAAGAGAACCGATTGGAGTGCTGTAAATGTTCATGAAAACAAGTGTAAGCATCCTTTTTGTGTTTCCACGAGGCCAGGGCGAGCAGAACCTGGGGGTGGGTGACGGGCTACTGTTCTGTCATGCGTGATTTGATTGCTCGGGCTGTGAGGGCCGGAGAAATAGACCCTGTTTTGCTTGTTGAAGAATCTCTTCGGCGAATCGCTGCTGCCACCGATCTCAACGCGGTCGTCGACGTCTATGCAGACGACGCCCTGTCTGAGGCAACCACCCACTCAAGAAAGGGAGCCCTCGCTGGCTTGCCTGTTTTGGTTAAAGACATGGCTCGTGTCGCGGGTCGTCGCACCACGCTCGGGTCAAAACTATTTGCCGATGCTGAACCTGACGATGTTGATGACATCGTCGTGGCGCGTCTCAAGGCGGCAGGTGCAATAGTGATTGGGCGAACGAACAGCCCCGAGTTTGGTGCCGCCGCAGTAACGACGAACTCTCTGCATGGCTCCACTCGAAATCCTTGGAATCCATTTTTTTCTCCTGGCGGATCTTCAGGTGGTTCCGCTGCAGCACTTGCGGCTGGACTTGTGCCACTTGCAACCACCTCTGACGGCGGAGGTAGCACTCGCATTCCTGCAGCCTTCTGTGGACTCGTTGGATACAAACCAACAATGGGAGCAATTGGTCGCAACGTTCTTCCTCGTTGGATTGGTTTTTCAACTCAAGGGAACTGCGGTGCGACCGTTGCCGATGTACTTCTTGAAGCATCGGTCACTTTGGGTGAGGCTCACGGTGACTTCTTGTCGATACCGCGTGCTGGTGTCGAAATTGAACCACTCCGTCCCACAAAAGTTCTTGTCTGTCGTTCATTTCGTGATGATGTAGACGACGATATTGAAGACGCATTTGAGCGCACGGTATCAGTCATTCAAAAAAGTGGTATCACCGTTGAACGAGTTGATCCCCCTAGTGACAAATCAACGGGCTTACATTGGTTTGTGATTTCTGCTGCCGAACTCGCGCAAAGTCTTCTCCATCTTCAAGACCGTTGGGGTGAGTGCGAAGATTATGTGCAGACTTCACTGAACTTTGGAAGAGATGTATCAGTAGCTCAATACATTGCGGCTCAGCGGGAGCGCCATGCGCTCTCGGCGCGCTTTGATTCGCTACTTTATGGAAATACTGTGATGGTCACACCAACGTGTAACTCCCGATCGTGGCCTGCTGAGGGACCAATGGCCAACAGCGCCGGAAAAGTTTCAGGCGATAGTGGAATCGCAATGAACACTGCCGACCTCAACTTTACGGGTCATCCCGCAGTGAGCGTGCCAATGGGGCTCGACCAAAATGGTGTGCCGTGCGGAATACAAATCATCGCGCCGCGTTTTCGTGATGGTCTTGCGCTTGGACTCGCCCAAGTACTCGAAACGGAACAACCATGGCCATTAGTTGCTCAGCAATACAGACCTTTTGGGCTGTCTTGAGACGACGTTTTCGCTAGCCTGACGGGGCAACACTGTCCCTCGCTGCCATGAAACTTCGCTTCTCACTTTTTGTCTTGCTGATTTGCGCTTTGATCGTTAGCGCACGCTCTGCCCGCGCTTCTGATGTAGTGCAACTAGGTTCTATTTCTGCGATGTCGGCTGGTGGCTCCCATTCTTGTCTTGTTCTTGACACCAAAGCACTCTGCACGGGTCTCAATAGTCAAGGTCAACTCGGAGACAACACAGTCATCGACTCGGGCACCTTTCGACCAAGTGCATTTGGTTCTGTCGCATCAATCTCAGCACGGGCTAACAAAACGTGCGTTGTTCGTACCGACGCCACACTCTGGTGTATCGGCGAAACAACTGTCCTGACCCAAGTGCCACTCGTTGGTGTCATAAAGGTCGCTGTTGGACGAAACCATTCTTGTGCGATATTGACAAGTCTCACAGTGTGGTGTTGGGGATTAAACACGATGGGGCAGTTTGGTGATGGGACTCGTCTTGATTCGGTTGTGCCGGTGATGGCACGCACGGGATACATTGCAGATCTTGCAGTGGGAGACAATCACACCTGTGCTATTTCTCTCGATAATTTATTATGGTGTTGGGGCGCCAATGGCAACGGGCAACTTGGGGCAAAAAAAATCGTGCCACGTCTATTGCCGATGCAAGTTGCAGATGTCAAGGCGAGACAGGTATCTGCGGGGGCCGCATTTACCTGCGTAGTCAGGCCCAATCGAAAAGTGCAGTGTTGGGGTCGCAATCGTCATGCTCAGTTGGGCGTCGTCGCTGGCCGTTCGACATCTGTGCCCCAATACGTCAACATCGCATCCGTCGCACGTCTCTCATCTGGGGATGAATTCACGTGTGCGATAAAAAATGATTCAACTGTTTGGTGTTGGGGTCGCGACCAGTCAGGTCAACTAGGCGACAACAAAAACATTGCGCAATACAGGCCTGTGCAAGTTCTTGTCCCGCCAGATCTTGGGACAATATCTGCGCTCGCGACCGGGGCAACGCACGCATGTGTTGGCATGACAACCAAAGGCGCGCTTTGGTGTTGGGGCGCCAATGAGAGCGGCCAACTTGGTGATGCCAGCAGAACTATTCGTCGCTCTGGCACCGCAGTCCGCATTGATGGCGCAACTCACCCAGCGATTGGCACCCCAACCTTTGCTCGCATCCTTGCCGCCGGAGACATCTCGTGCTCCAGGGAAAAATATGCCACTTTTGATCATGGTGCCCTCGGCGCCCAATGTGGAGCAGAAGACACCGCTGCACTTGTACAACGACGCATCGAAAATGCGGGGACTGTTCCTGATGCAGTTCTTGCGCTCGGTGATCTGCAATATGAATCCGGAGACTACGACAGTTATTTGACGATCTACGATCAGTCTTGGGGCTTATTCAAAGATCGCACCTACCCAGTGCGCGGAAATCATGAGTACATCACCCCGGGTGCAAATGGATATACCCAATATTTTCAAGAAATGTCACAGTCGTATTATTCGGCAGACCTGGGTCCATGGAAACTTCTCGTCGTTGATTCTTGGTGTCTTGGACATCTCTTTTATGGATGTAGTGCCATGAGTCATCAAACAACTTGGCTAACAGAACAACTTGCTCTTGCTCGGGCTGCAGGAAAATGCGTAACAGTCGCCATGCATCACCCACCCTTTTCAAGTGGAAGCTTTGCCAGTAAGACGTCACTCGATCTTTGGGTCGCAATCGTGGAAGGTGGTGCCGATCTTTTGATTACGGGTCATGATCATATTTATGAACGATTCTCTCCCCTTGACGCGGTTGGAAATCCGTCTACAACCGGAACTCGACTCATCATCAACGGTCTCGGTGGTGCTCCAACCACTGGGCTCAAGACTCCCCTGGCTGGCAGTGAGTTTCGGTATAAGACCACTCACGGGATGTTGGAACTTGAATTCATCGAACGTGCCTATTCATGGAAACTAATAAGCGCACTCGACGACTCCATTATTGATGCAGGAACATCATCTTGCACCGCTTAGAAACAAGGAACTATCCATGCCACGAACCCTCTTTGATGCACCGTACTACCAGAAATTTTACGCCGATGATCCTGTTCATACAGCAGAAAAAATTCATCAAATTGCAAATGCCGTAGATTCGTTATGCGCTTGGTGGGATTTGCCGGTTCGCACCGTGCTTGACATCGGTGCAGGCCCAGGTCTGTGGCGTGATTGGTATCGCGCCCATAGGCCCGATGTGACGGTGCAATCAATCGACATCAGTGAGCATGCATGCAACGCCTTTGGTCATCAACAAAAAGATATAACCACATGGCATCCCAAAAAAAGCGTTGATCTTGTAATTTGCCACAGTGTGTTGCAGTACTTGTCCAATGCCGGGGTCGCCGCTGCAATCGAAAACATCTCTGTCGCCTGTCATGGTGTTTTGTATATTGAAGCACCGACTGCGGCAGACCTGAAGAATGTTGTCGACCCACTTGCCACTGATCTCAATATTTATCGGCGCACAGGCGCGTGGTATCGCAAACTCTTATCAGCGAATTTCCAACAAATCGGTGCGGGATTGTGGCTCAGTCGGCGTACGGGGCTCCCTTTATACGAACTAGAAAGGGCAGGTAAATAGCGCCTACGGAATCAGCACCACTTTGCCAGCAATACGACGTTCTTGAAGATCACGCATAGCCTGCACTGCGTCATCAAGGGCATAGACAATCGGTTCCACTGGGTTTAATGTTCCGGCACCAATCGCGCCTAATACGTCGAGAATGAGTTGACGATTTTGATCTTGATGACGACTCACCCATGCTCCCCAGTCAACTCCCGTGACTCTGCGATTGCGTAGCAGCACTTGGTTAGCCGGTAACTGCCCAATACCTGCAACGAACCCGATCACGATGTAGTTACCGTCCTCGCCTAGTGCTCGTAGACAGGTTTCACCGAGTTCGCCGCCAACTGGATCGTACAGATAGTCCACGCCACCACCAGACAATTCTTTGGCACGTTCTTTTGTGTTTTCTGTTGACGTATTAATCGTTGCAAAAGCGCCGCGTGCAGATGCCAATTCAAGTTTTTCTGCTGATGATGCGGCTGCGATCACCCGCACCCCCATTGAATGAGCGACATCAACGGCGGCAAGCCCGATTCCGCCCCCAGCACCCAGTACCAACATCGTGCGACCAGGCTCAAGGGGGACACGAACGGTAAAAGCGAACCAGGCGGTCATATAACTCTGCATGAACGTCGCCGCTTGACCGTCCGACAACGAGTCAGGCAAAACCAAAACACGTTGCGCGTGAGTCACGACCTCAGAAGCGAATCCACCAACACCAACTGGAACAAAAACTCGATCACCGATTTTTAAATTTTGCACATCTAACGCAATTTCGCTGATCAAACCAACGATTTCACCCCCAGGAATAAAAGGTACAGGAGCCTTGATTTGATAACGCCCCTCACTCATCAATGAATCAACAAAATTGACACCACTTGCAGTCACTTGCACGCGCACTTGTCCACTTGCCAGTGCAACCGACGGAAGTTCTTTGATTGATCCTGTCTCTAGTGGACCAAGTTGCTCAAATACGAGGGCACGCATACCGAAGTTTTAGTTTCCCACGACAAAGATTAGTTTGCAAAAATACTTCAATGCGCCGCTCATGACCGCCGAGGGGACCTTGTGATTATGCGTGTTCTAGCACGGGCTGTACAACTTTTTTTCCCAGAAAGAGAGTCCTGAACGGAACACTCTTTTGGACGCGCCTGAGCGCGTCTCCGTCAGAGAGGACGGACGTTGTTTGCTTCGACGCCTTTGTGACCTTGACCGAGTTCGAACTCGACCTGCTGGCCAGCAACGAGAGACCTACGACCGGTGCCCTCAATATTGGAGAAGTGAACGAAGACATCGTCTCCGCCTTCTTGGGAAATGAATCCAAATCCCTTTTCGTCGTTGAAAAATTTTACGGTACCGGTTGGCATGACTAATTAATTCCTATCGTTTGGTTACAGCCTCAGTATAGGCGACTAAAACCGGAAGCAGAACCATCCGAATTACCCCTGTCTCAACCGCCCGTTGTTCCAATCGCTGTTGGTATCGTGATGGCTTCGCGAATTTGCTGAGAGCCAGTCGGGAGAACACTATGAACGATATGAGCACCGCACCAAGCACGACCCAGCCCGTGGTCAACCTTGAACAGGCCGAGCGAGCCGTGAGGGATCTGCTAGAGGCGTTGGGCCAAGACACATCCCGAGATGGCATTTTTGAGACCCCTGCGCGGGTCGCACGCATGTGGGCAGAACTATTGCAGGGCTACCAAGAAAACCCAGCCGACCACCTTTGCCGAACATTTGAAATTGAGCACGATGAAATGGTTCTGGTGCGAGACATCAATTTCACGTCAATGTGTGAACATCACCTCCTGCCTTTCACGGGTGTTGTGCACATCGCCTACCTTCCGGGCACAACAGGCAAATTCACAGGGCTCTCCAAGTTGGCACGATTAGTAGAGGGCTACGCTCGCCGTCTACAAGTGCAAGAAAATTTCACGAGTCAAATAGCAGACGCGATGAACACAGTGCTCGAGCCTGTCGGCGTACTTGTGGTCGTTGAGGCAGAGCATATGTGCATGTCGATCCGCGGCGTGCGTAGCCCAGGCGCCAGAACAATCACAACCGCTGTGCGCGGCATCTATCGTGCGGATTCAACTGCGCGGGCTGAAGTCATGTCATTTATCCGCGATCAAAAATAACTACAACTACTAAAATATTGTTATGGGATTCCCGCATCCCACTCCTGATCTGCCCGGTAAATGGCCCGTGCTTCGAGCCGAAGTCGCATCGGTTCAACTACCCGACCGAGAATCTGAGCAACTTTTACGACTTCTTGATTCTGATTCTTTGACAAATCAAGAGCCTGCACACATCTGCGCGACTGCATGGGTGTTTAGTCAAAATCTCGAACAGATACTTCTGGTGCAGCACCCCACGTTGGGTTGGAGCATGCCTGGCGGGCATCTGAACCGACACGAAACAAGCAGGAATGGTGCATTGCGAGAATTGCTTGAAGAAACCGGCCTAGATACTGCGACATTGCAAATAGTAGGTGACGCTCCTGCAATTATTCATCAACATCGCACTGTGGGAGAAATACCACACCAACATTGGAATATTGGCTGGCTCTGCATCGGTGACTCTGGAGTGCCGTTGGCGTCATCTCATAACGCTCAATGGTGGCTGATTGATGAGTTGCCGAGTGGTCCCGATGATCGAGTTGTTGGGATAACGAGACTTCGCAACCTTTTAGATTTGTAATCGCAAATTAATCAGTACCAAGATCAGAAAACACGGACTAGACACCCCTGACAGCAAGGTCACCAACTGACCCGTTGTTCTGATCGACCCGAGTAAGGTCCGACGCACAAAGTCCCAGTCTCTGTGGAGAAACTGGGACTTCAATGCGTGGCGAGAGTTTTTCAACTCACACCTTGGTGGCGGGGGCAGGATTT
>SXGQ01717849.1_pt1 | contig 33483 bp, 19 predicted proteins | sample 3178371 | NCBI WGS metagenome assembly SXGQ01 (sample SAMN11356859, study PRJNA531348) | freshwater metagenome | isolation source: freshwater sample F1-20 | place: China: Fuxian Lake, Yuxi | collected 2017-12-25 | reverse complement strand
CGAGAGGCTGGCGGCGATGTAGGGATAGCGGAAGTTCTCGGGGAAGCGCAGGCCCATCAGGTGGGCGAGGCCGATGGCGATGCCCGAATACCCGGCGAAGTCCGCGTAGATCTGGCCGCCGAAGCAGGCCGTCGCCAGCCATGCGTCGAGCGTCGAGGCGCCGGCGGCGCGCGCGGGGCTGTAGATGCGCTCGACCGACATGGCGAGGCCGTCGGCCACCACGATCTTCCAGAACAGACCCGAAACCACGCGATAGAGGCCGATCTGCACGCATGGCCACGACAAGGCGGCCCTCTGCTCGAGCTGCGGCAGGAGCTCGCTCGCGCGCAGGATCGGACCGGCGACGAGCTGGGGGAAGAACGACACGAACAAGAAGAAGTCGACGAAGGTGCGGCACGGCTTGAGCGTCCCGCGGTGCACGTCGATCGTGTAGCTGAGCGTCTGGAAGGTGTAGAAGCTGATGCCGACGGGCACGATCCAGTCATCCACCCAGCCGGGCGTCGGCTCTGGCGGCGCGTCGAGCATCAGCACCGTGCGCACGATGAGCGGCGTGTACTTGAAGAACGCCAAGAGCCCGAGGTTCGAGACCAGCGACACGAGGAGCCAGCGCATCCGCGTCGCCTTGTCTTCGGTGGCGTCGATCCTCGCCGCGGCCCAGTAGTCGACGATCGCCGAGAACAGGATCAGCGCCAGGTACTCCCAGCGCCACCAACCGTAGAAGGCGAGGCTCAGCGCGAGCGTGCCGAATTTGGCCGCGCGCAGCGGCAGCAGACGCCAGACCGACCAGGCGACGACGAAGAAGGCGAGGAAGACTACCGAATCGAAGCGCATCGCTCAGCGCCCGTCGCTCGCACGGCTTCTCTCGCTCGCCACGCCTCCGAGTATGGATCCCTCGCCGCGCGGGGGCAAGTGCTCACTTCGCCTCGCGCTTTGGGCAGACGAGGTCGAGCACGAAGATCTTCCACGCCCCCTCGATCTGGTCCATGTCTACGCCCTCGAAGGCCGCTTCGTTGGCGCGCGTGCGCGCCCGGTATCCGGCCTCCTCGAAGCCGCGCAGGCCGGGCTTGCGCGCCGCCTCGGGGATGGACTCGAGCTCCTCCTTGAAGGCCGACTTCAGCGTGTCGAAGTAGGTCGGCAGGATCTTCTTCCACGCCGGGTTCTTGGCGACATCCTTGCTCTTGTTGAGGAAGTAGACCATCGACCAACCCTGCGCGTAGCAGATGTAGACCTTCGTCGGGTCGTAGTACTCGCGCTGCTCGTACTTGACGATCTCGCGCCAGGGGATGTGCTTCTCGAGCGACACCGCCTCGCGGATCGTGTCGCAACGCCAACTGTTGACGCCGATCTCCTTCAACTTGCCGTTGACGATGACCGCGCCGCTGAAGTAGTCGCCGTAGCCCTCGTTGAACCAGGTGTGCGGCGGCAGCTCGCCCGCGCTGTAGTGGATGTACTGGTGGAAGGCCTCGTGGTACAGCACCACGAAGGTGTCGAGGTCGTCGGCGCGCTTGAGCGCCTTCTGGTCGGCGGCGTTGTCGTACAGGACCAGCTCCTCGGAACCGGAGTTCCAGTATCCCGCCGTGCGCTCCGCGCCGCCGTACTGCAGGTATTCGTCGCGGCTCTTGCACACGCGCACGGTCGAGGCGCGCGTGATGGGCGCGACGGGCGGGAAGAGCTTCTCGTACTCCTTGCGGATCACGGGCAGGTCGGACAGCACCCGCTTGATCAGCGGCTTGTCCGCCGAATTCGTGGCCAGGATGTAGTGCTCGGCGTCCTCGGCGCGCCAGCCGCGGATCAGCTTCTTGCGCACCTCGATGCGGTAGGCGGGATCGACCAGCTTCTTGCCCGCGTACATGCGCTCCAGCTTGCCCGCGTCCTTGTCCTCGGGCTCGGCGATGACCGCGTCGGCGGCCATCTTGCGCCACAGCACCGCGTTGGCTTCCCAATCCTCCTTGGGGCAGGTGGCCACGAAGGCGATCGTGCGCGCCTCGTTGCGCCACTCCCACGCCCAACCTTCGAGGCCCGCGATGGCACCCTTGCCCGGCAGCAACGCATGCTCTTGCCCGGTCCACTCCTTCGCCTTCTTCGGCTCGCCCTGCGCCTTGCCGACGGTCCAGCCCGTCATCTGCTGGCGAGTCCAGCTCTCGAGGCTGGTGATGGGTTCCACGGCGCGCGCCTTCTGGCGTCGCTCGCCGGGCTGCTCGTCGGCCTGCTCCTCGCCTTGCGCGCCTTGCGCGCCTTGCGTCGCGTGCTCGATCCACACCACCGACATGGTGGGGCGCTGCGCGCGCTTGGGCTTCTTGGGATCGACCTTCTCCTGGTAGATCAGCACCACCCATTGCTCGTCGGGTTGCGCCGGCAGACCTTCCCAGGTCTTGGGCACCTGGAACTCGAGGCCGAGGTCGGGACGCTTCTCGGTCGTCCAGCCTTGGGCCGCGGCGAGACTGGCGAGCAGCACGAAGCACACAGGCAGGTGGAGGATGCGGAGGAGGGAGCGCATGCCCCACTCTTGTACCACCGCGCCGCGCGCGGCGGAGGCGGACGCAGCGTCAGATCTGGACCTTGAGCGGCTTGATGGCCAAGGCGCCCGCCAGCATCGACAGCACGAGAAAGGACAACACGATGCCGCCCGGCCCGCCCGGCAAGAAGCCCAGGTCGGCGTCCGGTTGCGCGTGGCGGATGCGCACGAAGGGCGAGCCTTCGTCGAAGGCCGGTTCCGCCGGCCACAAGAGCGCGTCGACGAAGCCGGTTCCGCGTTCGCCTTGGATCGTGCGCGGCGCGACGGCGCCCGCCGCGAGGAGCTTGGTCGCGCGGGCGCCATCGAGCTCGAAGGCGAGCTCGTGCACGCCGGACTCGCGCGCCACGACCTCGACGAAGGCGCGCCCATCGCGCGCATTCACGACGAGCGGCGAGACCTGCTCGACGCCCGGCGGCAGCACGAGCACGAGCTCGCCCACGCGCGAGGCGTGGGTGGCCGCCAGTTCGATGTCGATGGTCGTTCCCGCGCCCGCGAGGCGTTCCATGCCGGGCGGCGTCGTCGGCACCGGCGCGAAGCCGTAGCGCACGACGAACTGCGCCACGACCAGCGCGAAGGGCAGGAACAGCGGCAGGAAGGGCGTCAGGTTGAGCGCCAAGTACTGCAGGTTGCGCCCCAGCACCTTGCCGATGGCGATCCCGACGATGCGCAAGTCGTCCTGCCAGATGCGGATCTCGATCAAGTGCGCCTTGATGCGCTCCTTGGCTTCCTTGATGCGGCGCTGCGGCGAGACCTGCTTGAAGACCCACAGCGCGAACACGCCGAAGACCGCGCTGGCGAAGCACAACGCGAAGACGCGCCCGAGCTGCTCCGGCAGCCAGAGCAGCCAGTCGAACACCGCCGTCGTGGCTTGGTTGAGCGCGTTCATGCAGTGGCGGCACCCCTGGTCGCGGGGCGCGCGGCGACCGTCAGGAGATGTAGCCGAGGCCCTTGAGCTTCTCCGTGATGGCCGCGTCGGAATCGGCGCCCTCGAACTTCTCCAGCTCGCGCTCCAGCACGTGCTGGATGAACTCCTCGTGCGAGGCGTAGCCCGCCACCGCCGCGATCTTCTTGATGCGCGCGATCAGGTCCTTGTCCAACTTCACCTTGTTCTCGGATCCGAACATGTCGTGTCACTCCAGCACTGGCTTGCCCTTGAGTTCGGGCGGGATGGCGACGCCATGGCGCCGCAGCACTTCGACCGTGAGGTCCTCCAGGCGATGCGCTCCCGGACGCACGCGGCGGTTGGCGAGGATCGTGCCCTCGACCACCTCCGGCGCCATCAGGTGGCTGCCGTTGAAGGTCCCTCCCTTGTCGTTGTCGCACAGGATCTCGTGCGGAATGCGCCCCGAGGACGCCTCGTCCGAGTTCCCGTAGTTCTCGTTGTACCCGACGACGATGTCGGGCGCCTCGGGCACGCGCGGCCCGCTGTAGCATCGCGTGGCGAGATCGGCGCGCAACACGACCTGGGCGCCATCCGCGTCGCGCAGCGACTCCAGTTCGGCCTTCAGCTCGGCCAGCAACGCATCGGCCTCCGCGCCGGGCGCGACGATGCCCGACTCGTCCTCGCTCGTCGCCGGATCGTCCAGCTCGCGTCCGCGCAAGTTGAGGTACAAGCCGTTGAAGCCCAGTCCGTAGGCGCGCGTCTTCGACCAGTCGACAGCGTCGAACGACACCGGCGAACGCGCGGGATCGCCCTCGGGCAGCTCCTTGGCGCGGCCCTCCTTCAACACGAGATGGCCCCGCTCGAGCAGCCAAGTGTTGAGGCTGAACTTGCGCCTGTAGCTGGCGAAGCCATGGTCGCTCATGACGACCACCACGTCGTTCGGTCCGGCCGCGTCGAGCAGTCGCCCCACCAGCGGGTCCATGCGCAGGTACAAGTCCTCCACGATGTCTCGCCAGGTGCTCCCAGGGCGCTTGGACCAATCCTCGGTCGAGCCGCGCGCGAACGCGGCATCGTGGTGCGGATGCGCGTCGTCGTGGTGGCGCCACAACATGTGCCCGCACAAGTCGACTCCGGACATGTAGAAGAACATGAACCCGCCGCGCGGATTGGCCTTCCACCGCGCGATGGCGTGGTCCATCAAGCGCACGCCCTCGTCGTGCACCACGTCGGCCTGCGCGAGGAACTCGCGGTCGTCGAAGGCGCCGTCCTTCACGGCGTTCACGTCCTCGGGCATGCCCTGCGTGTAGTACAAGCCGACGGCGTCGGCGACCTCGGCGCTGGCCGCGACGGGCTCGGACACGGGCGCGATCGGCGCGCGCGGGTCGATGTTCACAGGCGAGACATACAACTCGAAGTGCGGCTCCAAGCTCTTCAAGTGGAAGCGCACGATGCCCGAGACATCGGACAGCGACAGCGGCAGCAAGCTGAAGGTGGCCGGCTTGAACTCGCTCCACCCGCCCAGCTCGACCACGACCCGCTCGCCGCCGATTTCGATGGCGCAGGCCTGCGCGGCGCGGTCGACGTAGATCAGGAGCGGCGTCGTCTCCTGCGTGGCGGCGCCCGAGCGAAACGGGTTGGGCGGACCGGACAAGGCCGTGTCGATGCGGCCCTGCGACTCGCGCACCGGCACGATGTTGCCCTCGCGACCGAGCACGCCGCCGGCGGCATTGGTGGTGTACAGCGTGTAGCGGCCGTAGGCCGAATCCACCGCGGGCGTCATCATCCCCGAGAAGCTCACGCCATCGGCGGGCTCGACCGGGAAGTTCGCCGGCATGCGCCAGATGTCCGCCGGCACCCCGTGCTCGGCGAGGCGCGTCCAGAACGCCTTGCCCGTGCGGTTGGGCGCTTCGTCGCCGCCGATCGGCAGTTGCCAGCCGTTGAACAGCGGGATGATCGAGCCCGGCTCGCCCTTCGTGATCGACGACACCGGCAAGCGCGTCGTCGGGTCGCGGTGCAGGAAGTCGTAGACGCCGTGGCCGCCCGGATCCAGTCCGGTGATGAAGTTGGACCACGCCACGGGGCTCTGCGGCGGAATCGAGGTGCCCAGGCGTTGGATGCCGCTCGTGGCGATGATGCGGCGCCAGTTGCGCGTCGCCTCCGGATGGCGCGCGACCACATCGGCCAGCACATCCGGATCGAGCCCATCGATGCCGAAGACCACCATGCGCGCGGCGGACGCGTCGTCCGCCACGGAAGGCTTGATCGGCACGGCGGGCGCGACGAACACCGCCAACACGCCGAGCGCGGGCCAAACGGTCCAACGCGGCAACCTCACGCGCGGACCTCCGCGGAGCGTCCGGCGGCGGCGCGACGCGCGTCCGCGTCGGCCCACAACGCCTTGCCCTGCATGTGGCGCGGCGCCTCGAGGCCGAACAAGTCGAGCACGGTGGGCGCGATGTCCATCAAGGACGGCGCCGCGTCGATCTTCCTGTTGCAGAAGAACACGCCGGGCACGAGGCGCGGGTCCACGCAATGGTCGCCCGACCAGCTCTTCGTGTTGTCGCTGAACACCTCGCGCGTCACCGAGCCCGTCGCGCAGTCCCACGAGTGGCGCCAACCCTCGAAGTACCCGATCAGCAGTTCGGGCGCCGTGTCCGCGTACGGACCATCGTGGATCTCGTGCGTCAGGAACACCTCGCGAATGCAGCGCCCGCCCGTCTTCGGATCGACGAGCGCCTCCAGCTTGTCCTTGAGCTCCTTGGCCAACGCGGCGACTTCCCCGCGTTCGACGATGCCGTGCTTCTCGCGCCCGACCCGATTCAGGAAGAGCCCCGTCAAGCCCAGCGTGAAGGCCTTCGTGCGGCTCCAATCAACGTGTGCGAACCAATCGCCGCTCGTGTCGTGCCCGTCCTTGAGCACGAGGTAGCCGTTCTGGCGCAGCCAGCTGTTCAAGTTGACGCCGCGGCGGAAGTCGCCGAAGCCATGGTCGCTGATCACCATCAGCAGCGTGTCGGGATCGTCGCCGAGCTTCGCGCGCACCTCGCCCACCAGCTTGTCCATGCGCTCGTAGGTCTCCGGCACGACGTTCCTCCAGCGCTCGAGCTCCTTGCCGTCGTTGGCGGGGTGCGTGGGATCCAGCGTGCGCCAGAACATGTGGCTGACGCGGTCGCTCGTGTCGAACACGCACGCCACGAAGCCCTTCTCGGTCTTCTCCAGCGCGTTCCACAACTGCGCCTTGCGCTCGTCGCAGTAGATCCAAGCCTGCTTTAAGAACGTCTCTTCGTCGATCACGCGCTCGTTCAACGCCCAGGTGTCCTCGGCGAGGCCCAGCGTCGCGAACGGCCCGAGCGTCTTCGCCAGGTAGATCGAGTACACGAACGGGTGCGAGATCGGCATCGCCGGCGCGTTCGGGTCGATGTTGACCGGCGTCGCGTAGATGCCGATGTCGTCGCCGTCCCAGGTCTGCACGCAGAAGCGCACGATGCCTTGCACGCCGTCGAACGGGACGACGAGCCACGGCGTGTACTCGCCCCGCGCGACCTCGACGGACTCGCCGCCGATCTCGAAGCGCGCCTTCGCGCCGTTGAAGTCGACCGTGAACGGGCAGGTCATCGGGCCGTCCTTGCCGGGCGGGCCGTGGATGTGCGTCTTCACGACGCCCTTGCGCGCGACGACCTGGTACTGCTGCCCGCCGATGTGCGCGTCCTTGGGGCGCGGCCGCGTCGACCAGAACGAGAAGCTGCCTTGCGTGCCCTTGAGGTCCGGCACGCACATGCCCGAGAGCAGCGTGCCGTTCTTGAAAGGCTTGGGCGGGAAGGTGATCGGCACGCGCAGGATCGACGACCACACGCGCGCCTCGCCGAGGTAGTGCCAGAACGGCACGCTCTTCTGCAATGGACGGTGCACGTGCTTGTGCCCGACGGTGATGTGCCCGAAGCCGAGGTTGAGCGTCTTCTCGATCTCCTTGGTGTCCGTCGAAGACAGGACCGGCGCGTACGAGCACGGATCGCGCGTGAGGAAGTCGTAGATGTTGTGGCGCGAGGCGTCGGTGCCGGTGGCGAAGGTCGACCAGGCCACGGGCGAGATCGAAGGACAAGCCGTGGCGAGCGGCGCGAAGCTGCCCTCCTCCGCGAGCCTCTTCAGGTGCGGCAGTCGCCCCGCGTCCATGTACTCCTTGGCCTTGCGCGGATCGAAACCGTCGAGCCCGACGACGACCACGCGCTTGACCTTGGCCTTGCCGCGACGCGGCGCCGTGACCATGCGGATGGCCGCCTTGAACGGCCACACGAGGATGATGGCGAAGGCTAGCAGGAAGGTGCCCAGCAGCACCAGCACGGACCCGGCCGCGGCGAAGCCGGCGCCAGGACCGATGTAGGCGTGCGCGGGCGCCCCCAGCGACACGAGGGCGCAGGCGCACGCGAGCAGTCGACGCGTCGTCGAGTTGGGGAGCATGGGTTGGCGCGCGGCCCGGCGCGAGTTGATCGTATCGTCCAGCCGGGCGCGTTGGTGTTAGCGGCGCGTGGACTCGCCTGCGCCGCGACGCACCCGGACGCGCTCCCGAGCCGCGCCTTTGCATGTGCTTCGTAGGACTCCTGCGAAGCTTTTTCCCTCGCCGACACGTCGCTCGGGCCTCCGTGCTCCGTTTGCCGTCCCGCGCGCCACTTCGGGGCTAGGGTTCGTGGACTCGCCTCTCCGCGGACCCATGACCCATGCAAGGACCCTCGTGATCGACCTTCCCGACTTCGACGCCCGGCTCCCGCACGACGAACGCTGGCAGGACATCGAGCGCCTCCACGCACCCGAGGAGGTGGCGCGCCTCGCCGGCACGCTGCGCATCGAGCACACCCTGAGTGCGCGCGGCGCCGAGCGCCTGTGGGACCTGCTGAGGCGTGGCGACTGCCTCGTCGCGCCAGGCACCGGCTCGCCCGACGAGGCGCTGCAGTTGATCCGCGCCGGGTGCACTACGCTGTTGGCCGCGCCCGAAGGCCTGCAGCAAGCACCATGGTCCGCGCGCGGTTGGTGCGAAACCAGCGTGGTGGCCCGACTGCAGCGCGCGCTGGTCGACGCCGACCGCGCTGCGCATCTCGCCGGCAATCGCGCCGTGCGTTGGCTCGCGCCGATCGTCGCGGACGTGTCCGTATCCAACTGCGCACCGCTCGAGGTCGTCGAGGCCGTGCGGGCCCGCATCGAGGCCGGCGCCGCCGCCGTGCGCATCGACGACCGCGCGGGGTGCAGCTCCGGCGGCATCGACGGCCGCCTCGCCGTCACGAGCACCAAGGGCTTCCTCGGCAGCATCGCCGCGGCGCGCTTGTCGGCCGATGTCGAGGGCGTGCCGCTGGTGCTGATCGCCTCGAGCGCGGCCGGCCGCGCCACGCACCTGACCAGCGACCACGACGAACGCGATCGCGCGCAGGTCGCCGGCGACCGCGACGACCACGGCATGTTCCCCTTCCACGGCGGGCTGGAGTCCGCCCTGGCGAGGGCGCTCGCCGTCGCTCCGCTGGTCGAAGTCGTGTGCCTGCAGGCCGAGCGGCCCTCGGTGGATGAGGCCGCGCGCTTCGCCGCCGCCGTGCGCGAGCGCCACCCCAACCGCATCCTCGCCTACGAAGTGCCGGCCGAGGTGCATTGGGCGCGCCATGTGCCCGACGAGGACCTCGACGGGTGGCAGCGCGAGTTGGCGAGGCTCGGCTATTCGCTGCAGTTCCTGCCGCGCGCCACCTTCCACGCTCGCAACGCGGCGGCCTTCGACCTCGGCACGCGACTGAGGTTGCAAGGCCTGGGCGGGTGGTCCGAACTGCGCGACCGCGAACTGGCGCACGAGGACAAGGGCTACGGCGTGGCCCGCGACCGACGCGATGGAGCCGAATCGTGGGCGAGGGCGGCCCGCGCCGCCGTCAAGCGCGCTTGACAGCGCCGGAAGTTCCTTCCACTTCCGCCGGGCGCGAGGGCCGTTGGCCCTCGCGCCCGGCAAGCGTTTCCGGGAGGAAGCTTCCCGCCCGCGATCCGCCCGTCGCCGAGCGCGCCCCGCATGTCCGTCGCCCGCTAGCCTTGGGCATGAAGAACCTCCGCCTCCGCGCCCCCGTCGCCGCCGGCATCCTGGCCGCGCTGTGCACCGCCTGCGACACCAGCAAGGACTTCGCGTCCATCGGCGATGGCGAGTCGTCCGCCGCGCCCGTGGCGGGCAGCTGGATCGTCGGCTTGCGCGATCTGGAGGTTGGTTGCCCCGCCACGTCGCTGGGCGGTCCAGGCGGCGAGCTGGTGTTGAACATCATGCAGGAAGGCTCGAACGCCACGGTGTACGTGGACGCGGATGGCGATGGCGACTTCAGCGAGCTCGTCGAGCTTCCCGCCACCGTGGGCGCGACGCGCCTGCGCGCCTCCGGTTCGTGGACGCAAGGCGACCAGGTGGTCGGCCTCGAGCTCGACCTGCGCTACATCGTCTGGGGCTCGATGAGCGGCACCGCCGCGATGACGCATTCGCCGGCCAACCCGCAGCCGGGCGCCGCTGCGTGCGAGTCGCTCCATGCCGCGACCGTGATCAAGATCGGCAACCCGCCCCAATTCGACCTCGGCGGCGCGTGGAGCACGACCCAGCGCGTGGCCTTCGCCAACGGACCGCTGCAAGCCCTGACCGGCTCGGCGGAAGAGCTCGAGTGGACCATCGCGCAGTCGAATGATCCCGCGCGACGCGGCGTGTTCAAGATCGGCTCGAGCGATGGCCGCGGCTACCTCGGGGTCGTCAACGACAGCCAGGTCATCACCGGCGGCAGCTTCGAAGTGAACGGCTTCCCCGCGCACATCACCTACTCGACGCTCAACTACCACGCCAACGAGTCGAAGCTCGCCGGGCAACTGCTGGCCGACTACGGCCCCTCGGGCGAGTACACGATCGGCTGGGACGTGGTCGCCCTGCGCGCGAACGAGCCGGCGTTCCTCGTCGCCTCCAGCGACCTCGGCGGGCGCTATCTCGTGCTGGGCGCCGACGGACGCCGCGTCGAACTGGCGCTCGCGCCCGGCGAAACCGCGCGCATCGAGCTGCCCGAGGGTCCGGCCATGGTCAGGACGGCCACCAGCGACCTGCCGCTGCGCCTGGCCTCGGGCGACGAACGGGCGATCAGGCTCGACTGAGGCGTGGCGTCAAGCGCGCTTGCGCTTGAGCCTGCGCATCAGCGGCGCGTCCGTGACGAACGCGTGGCCGGGTTGCAGCGACAGGGGATAGGAACCCCACCATTCGCCGGCGGCCCAGGCGCAGCTGTCCATGCCCAGCGCGTCGAGCCGCGCGAGGAAGCATTCGGCCAACTCGTGCCAGCGCGCGTCGTCGCGCGGCACGCCGTACTCGCCGAGGAAGCCGCGCACGCGGTTCCTCTCGCACCAAGCGGCGAAGTCCACGAGGCGCGCGACCCCGCGATCCAGCAGATCCGGATCGGCGGCCAGCTCGGCTTCGAAGGAGCGAGTGTAGGTGCCGCTGCCGTCGGCGTCGAAGTAGCAGTGCGCCTCGTAGACCACCTTCCCGGCGGGATCGTCGATCCACGCGCTCGGCCCGTTGGCCGTGGTCCACTTCCAGCTCGACGACCAATGCTCCCCGGCGACGTAGATCGAATGCGTCGAGTCGACCTCGCGCAGGGCGCGCACCGCTTCGTTGGAGACGGCCTTCCAGTCGCTGTCGCCCATCTCGTGCGGCTCGTTCATCAAGCCGTAGCCCTCGAGAGCCTCATGGCGCGCGAAGGCTTGGGCGAGGCGACGCCACAGGTCGCCGAAGTGCGCGCGAGAGACGGGCACGCGGCCGCCGATCTCCTCGTCGATGCGGCACAGGCGCGCCACCCCGCCGACCTTCAGCGCGTAGCGGCCGTAGTTGTGCGCGTCGAGCAGCACGCGCGAGCCGTAGCCACGGGCGAGGTCGAGCGTCTTCTTCAGGCGCGCGAGCTCGTGCGGGTCGAGTTCGTGGCCGAGACGTGGCTGCAGCCGCTCCCAGCGGAACGGCACGCGCAGGAGGCGCAGCCCATGGCGCGCGAAGTACGCGATCGTGCCCTCGGTCGGATGAGTCCAGTCCTTGCCGAACGCGCCGCGCTCCTCGGCGCAGAAGCCGGGCTTGTCGTGTCCGAACTCCGCGCCCGCCAGGTTCACGCCGCGCCGCGGAAGCGCGCCGCCGTCGCCCTTGGTCGGTGCCGCATCCATGGCGTCAGGCCTCCGCCCGCAACTGCACGCCAGCCACGCCGTTCCCAGCGCGAACAAGCCCAAGCAGGCGCGACGATCCATCATCTCCGGCGTGGTTCTGGGTGTGTGCCAAGGTCGGCGGTGGCGCCGGCCGTCATGGCCAGCGCAGCGTCAAGTAGGCTAGCGTCGACGAGGTGTCGATGACATCGCTCGACAAGGCTTGCGTGCGCAGGTCGATCGAGGCCCACGCCGCGAAGTCGTAGTGGGCGCCGACCCAGAACTCCTGGAACATCTCGGATTCCTCGTCGATGGCGGCCCGCAGGCCGATCGAGTACCAGAACTCGTTGGCGCCGACGAAGTAGTCCTCGTTGAGCCAGTGCTTCCATTCGGCCACCGCCGAGTAGACCGAGTAGCCACCCGGGGCGAAGTAGGGATGGTTCAGCGTGCCCGACCAGTTGTTCGGATCCTCGGGCACGACGATGCCGTCGTTGTCGCTGTCGAAGCTGATGAAGTCCGCCTTGGCGAGCAACTGCAGCTGCTTGGGCGCGAACGACACGAGGTACGATCCGAAGGCGTTGAGCTCGTAGCGCGTGTTGCCCGTGTCCTCGTCGTAGTCTTCCGCCTGCGAGTACTCCGCCAACAGGGCGCTGGCGCCGTAGTCGAAGCGCTTGGAAGCCTTGTAGGCCAGTCCGGCGCGGAAGCCCGTGCGGTGGATGTCGTTGCGCAGCGTCTCGGCGTTCTCGGCCACGTTCTCCTCGAAGACCTCGGCCGAGATGCGCAATCCGCCATAGGTCTCGTGCTGCATCGCCAGCCGGTACAGCAGGCGCGAGTCGAACTGGTCATCCTCGTCCCAGGTGGGCATCTCGAGGCGCGCGAACAGCGCCGTGTGGTCGCCGATCTTCTTGCGACCTTCGCCGATGAACAGGCTGCCGAGCAACGGCTCCGCGCCGCTGGGCTCGTAGCGCCGCCAGCCGTAGCCGGCGCCGATGTACTCGTCGGCGTCGCCGATCGGATGTTGGTACAGCAGGAACTGCTCGGTCGAGTCGATCTGGTACAGGCCTTCGCGGCCGCGAGCGTCGCTGGTCCACATGCCGCCGACCACGCGCGGGTTGGTCAATGTGCGCGCATGCTCCAAGGCCAAGGGCGCCTCGCGGTGCAGCGGCGACAACCGGACGATCTCTTCGTACTCGCCGATGGCCTTCTGCGTCTGGCCCGCGCCGTGGTAGAGCTGCGCCAGGTCGAAGCGCGCTTCGAAGTTGGCCGGTTCGGCCGTGATCAGCTCGCGATAGCGGTCCTCGGCCTGCCGCGCTCGGTAGTCCTTGAGCTCCTTGGCCTCCTTCTCGAGCTCGATGGCGCGCGCCGTGGCGAGCGCCGCTTCGTAGTCGAGTCCGCCGTTGTAGGCGCTGGCCGCGCTGGCGTCGCCGAACGGGTCGACGGGCGCGATCTCGGCGAGATCCGCGTCCACCACCTTGTCGTAGGCCTTGGAAGCGGCCTCGTAGTCGTGGTTCCAATACAACGTGCGCGCGTATTCGCGTCGCGCGACGGAGCTCGAGGCGTCGGCCGCCATCAGCAACTTGTACTGCGTTCCGGCCGCCTCGTAGTCGCGTTCGATGATGCAGGTGCGCGCCAAGGCCAGGCGCGCACGCGCGTTTTGCTCGCTCGCCGCGATCACTTGCTGCAGCGTGCGCCGCGGATCGACCTTCTCGCCGCGGGCCAACGCGATGTTCTGCGCCTCGCCGAGGCGCACGCGCGCCGCGAGGTTCTCCGGCTCGAAGCGCAGCACGTGCTCGAACGCGGCGATGGCGCGTTGCCAATCGCCCTCTCCGAGCGCGATCTCGCCCAACTCGATCCACGCGCGCACATCGTCGCCCATCTGCTTGGTCGGCGCGGCCAGCAAGGCCGTCTGCGCGCGCTGCTTGCTGCCGATCTCGGCATGGCAGCGCGACAGCCAGTACGCGCACTCCGGCGTGCGGCCGCTCGGGTGCTTCATCGCCTCCTGGAACTCGCGCACGGCCTCGAGCGGCCGCTCGCGCGCCTGCAGGGCCCGTCCCAGCGCGATGCGCACCTGGATGCGCGCGCCGGTATCCTCGGGGTTCTTGGCCAACCAGCTGCGGCACAGGCGCTCCGCCTGTTCGGCGTTGCCGAGCTTCTGCAAGCCGCGGCACAGGGTGATCAGCACCTCCGGCGCGTAGTCCTCTTCCTTGGCCAGCGCTTGGCACACCGCGACACCATCCGCGTGGAGTCCTTGGTCGTACAAGGCGCGCGCGAAGCCGAGGCGCGCCTCGACGGCCGCCGGTGTTTCGCCCACGACTTTCTGGAACTGGCTCTTGGCGCGCTCGTGCTCGCCCGCTTGGCGCAGCAGCTCGCCGTAGGCGATGCGCGCGTCGTGGTCGTCCTCCTTGTCGCGCAGGAGATCCTCCCATTGCGCGGTGGCCGCGCCGTGTTCGCCCACGAGTCCGTGGTAGCGCGCGCTGGCCTTCTGGAACGGTCGCTCCTTGTCCATCTCCCCGCGCAACGCGTCGAGCACGCGCTTGGCCGGCGCCGGCTGGTATCCAGCCAGCGCGATCTCGGCTGTGCCGAGACGCGCCCGTTGGTTGTCGGGGTCGACCGCGAGCACCTGCTCGTACACGCCCATGGCGAGCTTGTACTGGCCCGAGAGCACCATCTGGTTGCCCAGTTCGATGCGCGTCGTCGTGTTCTCGGGCTCGACCTCGGCCAACTCGGCCACCGTGCGGCCGGCGCCTTCGCTGTCGCCGAGTTGCGCTTGGCACCGCACGAGGTACAGGCCCCACTCGACCTCGTCGGGGTGGTCCTTGACCAGCATCTCCAGGTGCGGAAGGGCTTCGTTGGGCCGTTGCAGGTCGAGCAGCACCGGCGCGGCGAGGCGGCGGTTCTCCGCGTCGCGCATGTCCAAGGTCTGCAGGTGCATGCGCCAGATCTCGCCGGCGGCGACATAGTCGCGCGACCAGGCCAGCACGCGCGCCAAGAGCGCCGCGCTGTCGACGTCCTCGGGGTCGCGACGCACCACCGTCTCGAGCTGCTCGGCCGCCTCGGCGTAGTAGCCGCCGTTGATGTACGCGTCGGCCAGGTTGCGACGCGCGTCGAGGTCGGAGGGCGACAGGCGCACGAGCTCCTCGTAGCGCAGGCGCGCTTCCTTGAGGCGATCGGCTTCGACCAGCAGGCCGGCGTACTCGACCAGCGACTCGCGGTCGCCGGGATGCATCTTCAAGAGCTTCTCGTGCAGCGAGAGCGCCTCGTCGAGGCGTCCGAGCTTGTACGCGTTGCGCGCGGTGCGCAGCAGGATGTCGCGCTGCAGCTCGTCGCCGCGCTCCACGCCAGCGCCCTCCACCTGCGCGGACGCTGAGGGCCCTCCGCCGAGCTTGGCGGATGGATCGACGCGCGGACGGGGCGTGCGGGACTTGACGCGACCCACGCGCGGCTCTTCGTCGACCTCCGTCGTGGCGCTGGCCACGGGCTCGGGCGCGGGGTGCGCCATGGGCGGCGGCGCCTGGATCGGCGCCTGGACGAAGAAGTCGGCCGAGACAGGGTTCTCGGGCTTCCATGTCGTCGCATCGGTCGGGGATGCCTCGTCGGGCGCGCAGGCGGGGGCCAGCACGGCGAGGCACGCCAAGGCGCACTTGGAGAGCCAGCGCGCTGTTCGTTCGGTGATCAGTTGGGGACGCATGGTTGCTGGACCGCCGCGGTGGGGCGACGGCTTCGGGGACAGACTTCCTGCCGGTGTCAGTGATCGGAGGCCGGGGCCCGGGGCCTTTAGCCAAGCGCGCTCACGCTGGCGCCAAATTTGGAAGTTCCTTTCATTGCCACACTTGCCGTCCGCCTGGGCCAGGCGCCTTGGGCAGCGCCGCCCCCACGGCCCCCGCCGGCAATGCGAACTCCTTTCCGCAGCGGCCCTGCGCCGCGCCAAGCACGGAAGCAACTTCCGAAATTCAGCCCAATGGCATGGCCAAATCGCCACCGAGCAGGACGACCCGCAGGCGCGGTACACCCCCACGGTGGAGAGTTGCGTGGCCGAACTCCGACTCCGTTGCCGCGCTGGTCGAAAGATCAAGGCGACGACGAAGCGGTGAACGTCCTCCCGCACCCGACAGCCCGGCCATGGTGGCCGCGCGCCGGACGGGGTCTCCCAGACGACATCCGACACGCCCAACCCCATCCCACGCCCCTCCACCCCCCGGAGCGGTCCGCTGCACGCGGGCCCGAGGGCGTGACGCCTGTCACCAGGGATCCACCGCCATGAAGTCCAAGTTCCGCCAGCCGCTGATGCTCGCCACCCTGGCGATCTGCGTGCTGTACCTCGTCTACCGCGCGCTCTACACCCTCAACCTCGAGAACCCCTACGCGGTGTTCGCCTCGCTGCTCCTGTACCTCGCCGAGGTCTGGGGCTGCGTGTCGCTGGGGTTGTTCTTCCTGCAAGTCTGGGAGGTCGAAGAGCCCGCCGAGCAACCCGTGCTCGAAGGCCGCACGGTCGACGTGTTCGTGCCCACCTACAACGAGGACGTGCAGCTCCTGCGCGGCACGCTGCAAGCGTGCGTGGCGATGGAGTACCCGCACCGCACCTACGTGCTCGACGACGGCCGCCGACCGGAAGTCAAGGCGCTGGCCGACGAGCTGGGCGTCATCTACATCGCCCGCGACAACAACTTGCACGCCAAGGCGGGCAACATGAACAACGCCCTCGAGCAGACCGATGGCGAGTTCGTGATCATCTTCGACGCGGACCACGTGCCGGCGCGCCACTTCATCAAGCGGCTGATCGGGTACTTCCGCGACGAGGAGCTGGCGATGGTCCAGACTCCGCACGCCTTCTACAACTTCGACACCTTCCAGGGCGTCGTCGACTACGACAAGGGCAGCTTCTGGGACGAAGGACAGCTCTTCTACCGCGTCCTGCAGCCCGGCAAGATCCGCAGCAACTCGGTCATCTTCGCCGGATCGGCGGCCATGTTCCGCCGCGAGGCGCTCAAGGAGGTCGGCTACATCGCGGTGCAGACGATCACCGAGGACATGCACACGGGCATGAAGATCGCTTCGCGCGGCTGGAAGTCGACCTACGTGTCCGAGCGCATGATCGCCGGCCAGGGCGCCTCCGACGTGACGACCTTCCACACGCAGCGCCTGCGCTGGGGCGAAGGCAACTTGTCGATCCTCGCCTACGACAATCCGTTGGCGATGAAGGGCCTGTCGCTGTCGCAGCGCCTGTCGTACCTCGCCTCGATCATCCACTGGGCCGGCGGCATCCCCAAGATGGCGATCTACCTGACGCCGATCCTGATGCTGTTCACCGGCATCCCGCCCGTGCGCGAGTTCACTTGGACGATGGGCGCCATCTTCGTGGCGTACATGCTCTCCATCGTGTTCACGATGCGGAAAGCCACCGATGGCCAAGCCTCGATGGGCCACGTCGAGTTCTTCAACATGGCGAGCTTCTGGACGCAGGCCCGCAGCACGTGGCGCGCGGCCTTCGGCCGCAAGAAGTCGAAGTTCGTCGTGACCAACAAGCGCGGCAGCCAGAAGGCGAGCATGTTGCCGCTGGTCGGTCCGCAGTGCTTCCTGATCGGCTTGAGCGCCGTGGCCCTGGCCTGGGGCTGGTCGATGCAGGTCTTCTTCAAGGACTCGATCGACTGGCTGGGCCTCGGCATCTCGAGCGGCCTCGTGCTGTACCACGCCAAGCTCGCGTTGGACTACGTGCGTCGCGCCATGACGCCGGCCAGCCGCCGCTTCTCGTACCGCCACCTGATCGGCCTGCCGGCGCGCTGGGAGTGCGTCGACGAGGACGGCGCCACGCGCTCGGGCTGGGGCGTGACCACCGACCTGAACGAGCAAGGCCTCGGACTCGTCGCCTACGCGCCGCTGCCCGCCGCCGGCGACGCCGTCGTGCGCCTCATGGCCTTCGGCAATCCGATCGAGGCGCGCTGCAAGGTGCGCTCGAGCGAGCGTCGCGTCGGCTACGCCGACGGCAAGGGCCCGCAGTGCTTCCGCCACGGCCTCGAGTTCAGCGAGGCCGACGACGCCACGCGCGACGCGGTGCACCGCGTGGCGATGGAGTACGCCGTGCCGATGTGGTTCGCGCGCTTCGAGCAGGCCGAGCGCAAGAAGGGCTCCGGACCTTCGTCCGCCGAGCGCGCCAAGCGCGAGACCGATCGACCCGAATTCAACCTGCCCGTCATCCTGGCGGCGACCGACGGCTCGCCGCGCACCTGGCACACGACGTCGCACGACCTGTGCACGGGCGGCCTGCGCTGCATCCTGCACGAGGACCCCACCGGCGTCGACGAGTTCGATTTCGAACTGCCCACGCCGCTCGGCCTCGTGCGCGGACGCGCCAAGGTGCTGCGCAGCGAGAAGCTCGAGCAGAAGGGCGCCGACCTGTGGGAGTGCGCCTTGCACTTCGCCAAGTTCGATGGCACGGGCCGCAGCATCGTCCAGTCGCTGCTCTCCGACCGCGAACGCGGGGCGCTGACGCCCGCCATGCTCCCGGAACGTCGCTTGCGCGAGCGTCCGCTGGTGGCGCCGGCCTTCTCGGCCGCCTTCGTGGCCTTGGCGATGGCGCCGATCTTCTACGGTGTCTTCCAAGCCACCTACTCCGACGAGCTGACGCTGCGCGAGCACCTCAAGCAGACGCTGGCCAAGTCGGACGGCGAGGAACTCACGCGCATCTACCGCGAGACGATGGAGTCGCCCGCGCCGGACAAGTTCCGTCTGGTGCTGCTGAAGGACAGCCTCGAGCGCGCCCAGCGCTGGCCGGAGATGGCCAAGGCCACGCGCAAGCTGGTCGAGCTGTCGCCCGAGGACGCCGACATGTCCATGGCGCTGGCCTTCGCGCTCGCCAAGAACGGCGAGCACGAGGCGGCGCGCGCCGAAAGCGCGCGGCTGTTCCAGCTGCTCGACCGCCTGGGAGCGGACTCCGCCAAGCGCCTCGAGGCCGAACTCCTGTTCATCCACAACCTGGTCGAGGCGGATCTGCGCTTCGAGGCCGCCGAGCGCTATGCGCGCCTCGTGGCGGCCCACCCGGAGCACGCTGCGTTGCGACGCGAATACGCCGGCCTGCTGGCCGGGCTCGGTCGCTACGACGAAGCCGTGGCGCAGCTCGACGGCCTGCCGCTCGACGCCGACACGCGCATGGAGATCGTGCGCATCCACTGCGCCCGCGAGGACTTCGCCAAGGCCGAGAAGGCCTGCCGCGAACTGCTCGACTCGGCGCCAGAGCGCGCCGACGCGCGTCGGTTGCTGCCCGAGATCCTCGGTTGGCGCCGCCAGTGGCCCGCGGCCATCGCGGCCTGGGAGAAGCTGCTCGAGCAATCACCCAAGGATGTCGAGCTGCGCACGAAGGTCGCGTTGGCCCGCCTGTGGTCCGGGGACAAGGACGGAGCGCTCGACGGATTCCAGCAGCTGCTGGACGAGGGCTGCGGCGACGCCCGCGTGGTCGAGGGCTTCCTCGACTCGGCCAACGGGTCCGACCTGCTGCCTGCCCGCCACGCCCACACCGTGCGCTCGCTCGCCGCGCGCGCCAAGGAAGCCGGGGCCAACGACCCGCAGTTCCTCTTGAAGCTCGCCGGCGCGCTGCGTCGCGTGGGCGACTCGCGCGGCGCCGCGCTCCAACTCGAGGCCGCGCTGCCTCTGGCGCCCCAGGACAAGCAGATCCGCCTGCAACTGGCGGACACGCTGCACGAACTAGGCGACTACGAGCGCGCCGACGCGATCTACTCGGGCCTCCTGCCCGAGCGCGTGGTGCGCAGCAGCGCCAAGCGGCGCTGAGGACCGGGGCGGGGTGGAAGGAATTTCCACCCCCCGGACTCGCCGGGAATCTCCCGGCGCCGACGCCCGACGGCGGACACCGGGGTAGCTTTCAGGATGAGATCCCTCCGAGGTGACGACCTCGGGAGGCTCTCCGCCGACGCTTTCCATGCACGACAGACCCAGACACCGGCGGCGACCGACCAAATCGGGAGCCGCGCACGACCCCTCCGGGGGGGCGAGGCACCGAGGATCCCCGTCCTTGGTGCTGGCGTGCTTGTTGATGGTGCAGCTCGTGTGCGGCCTGGGGGTCGCGCAATCGAGCGGTGCGTTCGTCGTCTTCAACGAACGCGCCAGCGTCAACCCCGTCGAGACGCAAGGCAACTCGTCCTCGCGCGCCGGGGACATCTCCGGCGATGGCCGCTACGCCGTCTACGAGAGCACGGCGACCAACCTCGACGCGTGGGACCTCCAACCGCAGAGCGACATCTTCGTGCGCGACTTCGTGCTCGGGGACACGCGGCGCATCTCCGCGCCCACGCCCACGGGAGCCGCCAACGGCGACTCGCGTCGTCCCTCGATCTCCGCCGACGGGCGGTATGTCGTCTTCGAGTCGCAGGCCACGAACCTGGTGCCCGGCGACGGCAACAACGCGCAGGACATCTTCCTGTGGGATCGCGCCTCGAACGCGCTCCAACGCGTCAGCGTGCGCGGCGACGGCGGCCAGGCCAATGGCGACAGCGCCAACGCGCGCATCAGCGCCGACGGCTCCGTGGTCGTCTACGAGAGCCGCGCCACCAACCTGGATCCGGCGGACTCCAACAGCTCGCTCGACATCTACGCCTGGACGCGCGCCACGGGCGCCGTGCGCCTGTGCAGCCTGACGCACCTGGCGCAGAACGCCAACCGCGACTGCAGGAACCCGGCGGTCTCGGCCGACGGCCGACGCGTGGCCTTCGACACCGAAGCCACCAACATGGTGTTCTGGGACACGAACAACCACGCGGACGTGTTCGTGCGCGACCTCGCCGGCAACCAACTGTGGCGCGCCAGCCTCGGCGGCACCGTCACGGAAGGCAACGGCCCGTCGACTCGCCCGACCTTGTCGCCCGACGGCCGCCATGTCGCCTTCGAGAGCAACGCCAGCACGTTCATCTCGACCGACAACAACCACCAGACGGACATCTACGTGCGCGATCTGCAGTTCCAGATCACGCGCCGCATCTCGGTCTCGGCCACCGGCGCCGAGGGCCAGATGCGCTCGTGGGAGCCGTGCTGGTCGGCCGACGGTCGCCACGTGAGCTTCGTCTCGGAGTCGTGGAACCTCGTGCCCGGCGACACGAACAACTTCGCGGATGTGTTCGTGCGCGACATGCAGACCGACGCCGTCTCGCGCGTCAGCCGCGGCCGCCACATGACCGAGAGCGGCAACCACGCCCGCGCGCCGCGCATCGGCGCATCGGGCCGCTGGGTGGTCTACGAGTCGGACGCGGGCAACCTCGTGCCGGACGACACCAACGGCTGCTCGGACGTGTTCCGCATCGACTGGATGGCCGACCTCGGCCAGCAGACCACCACCTATTGCGAAGGCAAGCTGAGCTCGGCCGGTTGCGTGCCGCGCATGGCTTGGAGCGGCACGCCGAGCCTCTCGGCCGGTTCCGGCTTCGTGATCGAAGGCCAAGCCTGGCGCAACCAGAAGCTCGGGCGACTCGTCTATTCGGTCGCCGGCGCGGATGCGCGCCCGTTCTTCGGGGGCACGTTGTGCGTCAAGTCGACGATCTACCGCGGCCCGACGATGATGTCCGGCGGCAACCCCGCCTCTCAGAACGACTGCAGCGGACTGCTGCGGCTCGACTTCAACGCCTTCCTCGCGGGCCAAGTGGGGCCGCAACCAGCACCCGCGCTGCTGTTCCCCGGCACCGTCGTGCACGCCCAGTGGTACGGCCGCGACAACGGCTTGCCGCTGCCGAACAACATCTCGGTGTCGGACGGCTTGCGCTTCGTGATCCAGCCTTGAGCGCGCAGCGCGCCGCGCGCGCCCGCGACCACCTTGCGCCATCGGCGACCAGCCGTTCGGCGACGCGCGCCTCCCCGGAGTCGCATCCCTGCGCGCCACGCGTTCGCGTGTCGTTGGCGAGCATGTTCGTGGTTGGATCCGCCACGCCCTTGCCGGTGCTCGGCGCTGTCTATTTTTCTTGCGCGTCCCGATCTTGGACGCCGGCCTCGAAGCGACTTCCCGCTTCGACTTGGAAGCAATTTCGCTTGGATTTCGAGGCTTGTTTCGCGCGCTCGGGCAGCCAACGCCGGCAGTAGCTTTCGAGTGGAATTCCCGCTCGGCGGGAGTCCGTTCCCATCCCGTCAGGCGCGCGCCGCTCCTCGGTGCGCGCGCCAGGCGATCCGCAGCCCGCGGAACGCTCTCGTCTCCCACTCGTCCATCCCCACAATGCACTCCCGATCCATCACGCCCTCGTCGAGCCGCTTCGTCCCGACGATCCTGGGCATCGTGGCCGCTTCGGCCTTCTTGCTACCCGACGCCGACGCGCAAGGCGGCAACGCCAAGCGCAACACGGGCATCAACGGCGAAGTCGCCGGCGGCCCCGAGGACGCGACGCCCGCGCCGCCGCTCTCCAGCCTGCCCATTCCCCTGCCGGCGAACCTGATGACCGAGTACGTGCGCGACTTCGACGCCGCGGTGCGTCTCGGCAAGGCGCTCTTCTGGGACATCCAGGCCGGTTCCGACGGAGCGACAGCTTGCGCTTCGTGCCACTGGAACGCCGGCGCCGACAACCGGACGATGTCGCAGCTCCACCCCGGCTTCGACAACACCTTCGGCTTGCTGGGCTCGGGTGGCGGAGGCGTCAACTACACGGTCAAGGGTCGCGACTTCCCCTTCACGCAGCGCTCCGACCCCAATGACCACGACTCCGAGGTGGTGCGCGACAGCAACGACAGGTACGGGTCGTCGGGCATCCAGCGACGCACCTTCACCGGCGTCACGCCCGGCGTCGCGCAGGAGCAAGGCGTCGTCGTCGCCAACGACATCCCCTTCGCCATGCATGGCGTGAATGTCGGTCGAGTCACGGGACGCAACGCGCCCTCGACCTACAACGCCATCTTCCACGTGCGCACGTTCTGGGACGGTCGCGCCGACAGCGTGTTCAACGGCGTCAACCACCTCGGCGCGCGCGACACCGCGGCGCGCGTGCTGAAGCGCATGGCCGATGGCAGCGTCCAGCCGGTCTCGGTCGCCATCCAGCCCGCGTCGCTCGCCAGCCAGGCGGTCGGCCCGGCCCTGTCGGACGTCGAGATGAGCTACTCCGGCAAGGCCTTCAAGGACCTCGGGCGCAAGATGCTCCCGATGCAACCACTGAAGGACCAGGTCGTCGACTCGACCGACTTCCACTTGGGCGCGCTGTCCGACTTCCCCAATCGCGGCCTGCAGGCGTCCTTGACCTACGCCGACATGGTGCGTGCCGCCTTCCACGACCAGTGGCACACGGGCAAGGGCCGCTTCGGCGGCTACACGCAGATCGAGAACAACTTCTCGTTGTTCTGGGGCCTCGCGATCATGTGCTACGAGTCGACCCTGGTGAGCGACCAGACGCCGTGGGACCGCTACGCGGCCGGCGACCAGAACGCGCTGACCGACCAGCAGAAGGAAGGCTTGAACATCTACATGGGCGGCGGCGCGGCCTGCAACGCGTGCCACACGGCGCCCGAGTTCGCCGGTGCGACCTGGTCGCAGTACGCGGCCGACGGTTGGACCGAACAGATGGCCGTGACCGACTCCCTGGTCGAGGGCGAGGTGGTGTTGACGACCTTCCCCGACCCGACGCAGACCATCTTGGCCTCCGATCCGCGCGGCAAGCGCATCGAGATCCGCACGCCGCAGGGCGACTTGGTCGCGCGCGGCGATGTTCCGGGCACGCCCGGCGCCTGCGAGATCTTCGAGCAAGCGGTCGACTTGGCGGCGGGCCCGGTGGCTCCCGTGCCGCCCGCAGGTTCCGGACTCGAACCGCTGTTCGCGGCCACCGTCGAGGTCGAGGTCAATGAAGTGCCCTTGCCGAGCGGCCTGTGCAACGTGACCCTCGAAGTCGGCATGCAATGGGGTCCCGACCCCAGCCTGCCCGCCGGCGCCTACCAAGTGCTCCTTGATGGCGTCGTGGTGGCGTCGATGACCATGGGTTCGCCGCAATCGGTCGGCGTGTACGACCGCGGCTTCTACAACCTCGGCGCGCGCCCGACCTTCGAGGACCTGGGCAACGGCACGCATGGCGCCGTCGGACCGACCTCGATCGTCGAACGCCTCAAGAGCGGCGATCCCACCGTGGCGCACCTGATGCCGAATCCGCCCATCGGACCCGGCGACAGGCTGCAGGTGAACGGCACGTTCAAGACGCCCTCGCTGCGCAACATCGCGCTCACGGGCCCGTACTTCCACCACGGCGGCGCCTCGACGCTCGAGCAAGTGATCCAGTTCTACGCTCGCGGCGCCGACTTCGCCGAGGCCAACCACGCGGACCTCGACGCCGATGTCGACGGCGTCGGCACGCTGCGCAACAGTCCCGAGAAGCAAGCCGCGCTGGCGGCGTTCCTGCGCGAGGCCCTGACGGACCCGCGCGTGGCCAACTCCTCGGGCGTGTTCAGCCATCCGTCGCTGCCCCTCAAGGACGGCTATCTCGGCAACGAGATGGTGCTGGTCGACAACGGCCAGGGCGAAGCGATGGCCCGCATCACCGAGATCCCGGCCACGGGCGCGGCCGGCGGATCCACGACCTTGCCGGAGTTCCAGGATCGCATCGAAGGCGGCGTCGAGGTGCTGGTGCACTGCGGCAACACGATCTACGAAGCGGGCCACGAAGGCTGCGGCCAGTACGCGCTGCCCTTCGACAGCAACCGCCACGTGCGCGTGTCGCTCAGCACCCGCCCGACGGCGGACGTGGTGATCGACCTCTCGAGCTCGTCGCCCAACCAGATGAGCGTCGAACCGTCGCAGTTGGTCTTCACGACGCAGGACTGGTTCCACCCGCAGGAGATCCGCGTCAACGGCTTGCAGGACGACATCCACGACGGCCTGGCCGTCGCGACGGTCGTCACTTCGGCCACGAGCTCGGCCGACCCGCGCTACAACGGCATGCCCGTCGAGGATGTGCACTACTCGGTGCAGGACTCGACGCACATGGTGAAGGTGGTCTACGTCGACCAGAACACGGCCAACCCCAACTTCGAGAACGGCAGCTACGCCAATCCGTACGACACCATCGCCGAGGCGTTGGAGTGCGCGGAGGCCGGAGCCTTGATCGAAGTGGGCTGGGGCACGTACCGGGAGAACGTCCACATCCAGAAGAAGAACGTGATCCTGCGTTCGTACGCCGGCGCCACCATCGACGGCGGCATGAACGGTCCGGCCATCACGGTCTCGGGACGCCATACCCGCGGCACGCGCTTGGTGGGCCTGCGCATCGTCAACGGCGGCGGCCAGAACGCCGTCGCGGGCGGGGTGCTGGTCACCGACAGCTCCGACGTGGTGATCGACGCCTGCTACATCGGCCAGAACCTGGCCCAGAACGGCGCCGGCGTGCACGTGCGCAACAGCTCGAAGGTCGCCTTCCAGGACGCGACCATCGACGGCAACACCGCGTTGCAGGATGGCGGCGGCTTGTACATCAACGGCGGCCGCGCCGACCTGGACCTGTCGTGGGTGCGCAACAACATCGCCGGCAACAAGGGCGGCGGCGTGCACGCCATGAACACGGCGACCTTGGTGGTCGACAACTCGGCGCTGGACCACAACCAGGCCGGGCAGTTCGGCGGCGGCCTGTTCCTGAACGGCGGCTCCACCAACTTCGTCAACGTGCGCGTGATGCACAACTCGTCGAACCAGGCGGGCGGCGGCATCCACGCCGAGAACTCGGTGGTGATGAGCTTCCGCGGCGCCAAGGTGACCAACAACACGGCGCAGAACGGCGCGGGCGGCATGTACATCGACGGCGGCGTGCTCAACTTCGGCAGCACGACGATCGCGACGAACAGCGGCTTGCAGCTGTACTTCATGAACTCCAACAACGCGTGGATCCACAACTCCGTGATCTGGGGCGGTGGCACGCTCAACGCGCTGGGCACCAACGTGTCGCACCTCCTGCCAGGCGTGGTGGAGCACTCGATCGTCGACTGGAACGGCTTCGCGGCCACGGGCTACTTGCAGGTGGATCCGCTGTTCCTCGACGCCGCGGGCGGCCAGCACGGTCCGCGCTACGGCTCGCCGATGATCGATGGCGGCGATCCGTCCGGGAACGATCCCGATGGTTCGCGCATCGACATCGGCGCGCACCCGGTGGTCGGTTCCTGAGGGACGCAAGATCCAAGACGGCGGTGGCCGCCATCCTCGCGCGAGGATGGCGGCCACCTGCTTTTTCCGCCGTTCCTGCGCGTTCGGACGAGTGGAACGAATGGCGTTGCATGCATTCGCTTCCCACGTTCCGTCCGGGTTCGCGACAGCCGCCGCTGCCTGGCTAGTAACGCCTTTCCATGCCCGTCGCTGTCCAAGAAATTTGACAACATTCCGCCCCCCGCGGCCCTTGCCCCCGGGGGAGAGTTCGCATGTCCGGGAAGTCCACCCACTTCCCCCGTACCCCATCCCGTCTCTCCCCGACTCCCCCGAATCAACTCCCACTCCCATGAGCAAGTCCCGCAACGACGAAGCCGGCCTCTCGCGCCGCGGCTTCAACCTCCTCGCCGGCGCCGGCGCCATGTTCGGCTTGGCCGGCGCCGCCGGCGCGCGTCAACAGGGTGGCGCCTGCCGCGGCAACGGTGGCGGTCCCGGTGGCGGCGTCGACGGCAACGGCGTCTCGCTGCCCTCGTCCCCGTTCAACTTCGTGCCGTTCACGCGCGAGATGCCCCGTCCTGGCACGAAGGCTCCCGTGGCCATCATCGATCCGAACTCTCCCGCGGCCGCGAACTTCCCGTGGCAACCGGGTAACGTGCACCACGGCATCGCGCCCGAGTACTTCAACCATCCCAGCGACTGGCAGCGCGGTCCGCTGCATCTGTACGAGCTCGACCAGCGTCCCGGCTTCGCCGAGATCCTGCCGGGCGTGCAGACGCCGATCTGGGGCTACGACGGCCTCTATCCTGGCCCGACGTTCCGTGGCCGCATCGGCCAACCGATGGTCGTGCGCGTCGCCAACAACATTCCCCACGAGACGAGCGTGCACCTGCATGGCGCCCACACGCCCGCGCACGGCGACGGCTATCCGAACTTCTACGTCTCGCCCGGACAGCAACGCGACTACTACTACCCGAACATCGTGCCGCGCAAGGCCGACGGCAGCGGCGAGTTCGACTACAGCGAGTCGCCCTCCACGATGTGGTACCACGACCACGGCATGGACCTGACGGCCGAGAACTGCATCATGGGACTGGCCGGGTTCCATCTGTTCACCGACGACCTCGAGGAACAGCTCATCGCCGACAATGTCCTGCCTTCGGACGCGCAAGACATCCCGATCGTGCTGCAAGACCGCCGCTTGCGCTCCAACGGCACGATCTTCTTCGATCCGCTCGACCACAACGGGTACCTCGGCGACATCCAATGCGCCAACGGCGTGGCCCAACCCTTCATTCGCGTCCAGCGCCGCAAGTACCGCCTGCGCTTCCTCGACGGCGCCAACGCGCGCTTCTACCTGCTTAAGCTCACCTCCGGCAACTTCACGCAGATCGGCAACGACAGCTGGTTGCTGCCGCAGGCCGTCGAGACGAACGAGCTGATGCTCAGCCCCGCCAAGCGCGCCGATGTCATCGTCGACTTCCGCAATGCGCCCAACGAGGTGTACTTGGTCAATGTCCTGCGCCAGGACAGCGGTCGCGGGCCCCATGGCACTTCCGCCAACCCTCAACGCCTCAACCCCGGCCAGCCGCTGATCAAGTTCATCGTCGAGGGCGCGCCGGTCGACAACGACGCGACCGTGGCCCCCGGCACGACGTTGCGTCCCAGCCATCCCATCCCTGCTTCCGACGTCGTCGCCACGCGCGAGTTCCTCTTCCACCGCTCCAACGGCGCGTGGATGATCAACGGCAAGTTCTTCGACGAGTTCCGCGCCGACGCCACGCCCACCTTGGGCACCGCCGAGAAGTGGATCTTGAAGAACGGCGGCGGCGGCTGGTGGCACCCGATCCACATTCACTTGGAGTCCCACCAGATCGTGCGCTTCAACGGACAACTGCCCCCGCTCGTCCAACGTCACAAGAACGACGTGGCCATCCTCGGCCCCAATGACACAGCCGAGATCCACATGCGCTTCCGCACCTTCACCGGTCCGTTCGTGTTCCACTGCCACAACTTGGAGCACGAGGACATGCGCATGATGTTCGTCTTCGACCCGCGCGTCTCGCCGACGCAGGCGCCGCAACCGATCCAGGCGTACTACCCTTGAGGGGTCCGCGGGCCGCTCGCGTCCGGTCCCATGCGGGGCCGTCCTCCCTGACCGGGGAGGACGGCCCCGCCTCGCTTTGCGTCATTGTTGGCCACCGTCCGAGCGCGCGCCGGCTTGCTTGACTGCCCGCGCAGGCGGTTCTGGGAAGGACTTGCCCATCCCTTGCACTATGGGGCACACAGAGAATTGCGCTTTGGTTGGGGTTCCAAGCAGTCCTTCATCCCATCGACGGATTTCCCCGCCGGCCCTTCTTCCCATGAATGGGACGGCCACTCATCTCCACCTCCCCAAATGCAACATCACATGCCCACGCGGCGCAGCGTGAGCATGGCCTTGGGTCTGGGCTCGCTGCTCGGACTGTCCAGGGTCGTGCCCGCGGCGTCTCCTGCCACACGCCCCCTCGACGGGGGCCCGCCTTCCCCCTTCACCTTCACCCCGTTCACGCGCGATCTGCCGCTTCCACCTGTGAAGCAACCGGCGTCGCGCTTGGCGGGGGCCCTGCCGATCACCGGTCTGCCGTTCACCCCCGGCGACTGCCTGCACGGCATCGCGCCCGAGTTCAGCACACGGCCCGCGCAGTGGCAGCGGCATCCCTTGTGCTTGTACGAGATCGAGCAACGCGAAGGACTGTCGGAGATCATCCCCGGCGTGCAAACGCCCATCTGGGGCTACGACGGCATCGCGCCTGGACCCACCTTCCACTGCAAGCTGGGCGAGCCGTTCGTGGTGCGCTTCAAGAACAGCCTGCACCATCCGACCAGCGTGCACCTGCACGGCGGGCACACGCCGGCGCACTCCGACGGCTACCCGAACTTCTACATCGAGCCAGGCGAGGCGCGCGACTACTACTACCCCAACTTCGCGCCCACCCTGCCGGACGGCAGCGTGGACATCGGCGACTGCTCGTCGACCAACTGGTACCACGACCACGCGATGGACATCGCGGCGCACAACGTGATCATGGGCTTGGCGGGCTTCTACCTCGCGTGCGACGAGCTCGAAGCGCAGATGATCGCCGACCGCGTGTTGCCCTCGGGCGACCAGGACGTCCCGCTGTGCTTCGCCGACAGGCGCTTGCGCGCAGACGGCACGATCTACTTCGATCCGCTCGACCACGACGGGTACCTGGGCGACATCGAGACCGTCAACGGCATCGCGCAACCGCGATTGCGCGTCGAACGCCGCAAGTACCGCTTCCGCTTCCTCGACGGCGCCAACGCGCGCTACTACTTGCTGCGGTTGTCGGCGGGCACGATGGTGCGCATCGGCAACGATGGCGTGTTGTTGCCGGCCGCGCAGGCCGCCAGCGAGATCCTCTTGTCGCCCGGCAAGCGCGCCGACGTGATCATCGACTTCCGCAACGCCCCCGACACGGTGTTCCTGCGCAACCACCTCGAGCAAGACAGCGGCCGCGGCCCCGATGGCGACTGGGATCGTCCCAGGCTGCTCGACTCGCCCATGCCGCTGCTGCGCTTCGATGTCGTTGGTCCGCCGGTGCAGAACGACGTCGCCGTCGTGGTCGGCACGCCGCTGCGTCCCTACCGCGAGATCGCCGATTCCGAGGTCGTCGCCACGCGCCGCTTCCGATTCCATCGCTCGAACGGCGCTTGGAAGATCAACGACAAGTTCTTCGACGAGATGCAGGCGGAGGCCACGCCGCTCCTGGGCACGGCCGAGCGCTGGATCTTCGAGAACGGCTCGGGCGGCTGGTGGCATCCCGTGCATGTGCACCTCGAGCACCACCAGATCGTGCGCCACAACGGCAAGGCGCCACGCAGCTGGGAACGCTTCAAGAACGACATCTCCATCCTCGGCCCCAACGACGTGGTCGAGACGAAGCTCCGCTTCCGCACCTTCCAGGGTCCGTTCGTGTTCCACTGCCACGCGGTGGAACACGAGGACATGCGCATGATGCTCGCCTTCGATCCGCGCTCGACCCCCGCGCCCGAACCGACGCCGATCGGCGCGTTCTTCCCCTGACGAGCGGTTTGGCGGCCGCCTTGGCGCGCGACTGGAACGAACTTCCGGCCAAGCGACCAAGGCGGCCATCGCGCGGGCCCATTCCATGCCCGATGGGCTATGGTTCACGGGCGGGGAGCGTCGACATTCCTCCTCGACGACCCCGAGCACCATCATGCGCCACACGAAGCTCCTCTCCACCTCCGCGCTGCTCTTCTTCGCCGCCTGCGCGACACCCAAGTCCGCGGAGCCGATCGAAGGCGTCGGACAAGCCTCCATGTCGCCCTTGGTGCTCGACGAAAGCACGCGCGCCACGCTGGTGACGCCCATGCCGGCCGGCGAGCGCCGCGCCGATCGCTTCGCCGACGTCGAGCTGACCACTCACGACGAACGAATCGTGAAGTTCCGCACCGACCTGGTCCGCGACCGGGCCGTGCTGTTGAACTTCATGTACACCAGTTGCACGGGCATTTGACCCAAGAACACGGCGAACCTCGTGCAGGTTCGCGACCAGATCGCCCAACGAGTCGGCAAGGACGTGCTGATGGTCTCCATCAGCATCGACCCCGAGAACGACACGCCCGCGGCCTTGCGCGAAATGCGCGAGCGCTACGGCATCGTCGAGGAACCGAACAAGCCCGACTGGATCTATTGCACCGGCCGCGAAGAGGACATCACGGCCATCAGGAAGAGCATGGGCCTCTGGGACCCCGATCCGGAAGTCGATCGCGACAAGAACCAGCATGCGGGCACGCTCGTCTACGGAGACGATCGGCTCGACACATGGGCGGTCACGCCGGTGCTGATCGATCCGCGTCGCCTCTCGGAGGCTGTGCTGCGCCGATTGCGGCTGCTGGAACGCCGCTCCGACAGCTGAACCGCGCGCGTGTCGCACGCATCCCGACCGCGATGAATCCACGACCATGAAGCTGCGCAGTATGCTGGGCGTGTTGATGCCTGTGTTGGGCGCAGTCGCTTGGTTGACTTGGCCGCGCTTGGCCGAGCCGCGGACGAGCGCGCCGGTCTTCGTCGTCGATGCACCGCCGAGCGACGCACCGACCGCGGCGTCCGGCGGCGGCGTGGCCTTGACGCAGCACGACGAGGCCTTCGCTGTCGGCGCGCGGACGCGCATGGCCGCGCCCGCGCCGCAGGATTGCGCATGGGAACTGGCGCTGACGAGCGTGGCGCTCGACGGAGCCGCTGCTTCCCCGCCGCCGGCCGGACCGCCGCCTGCGTTCGACGCTTCGGCGACCTGCAGCATGCACGGCCGCGTCCTGGCGCCCGGCGCGCGCGCGACCCTGACGCTGCGCTCGGGCGTGGACGCCGGACGCCGCGTCGCGATCGGCGATGACGGGTCCTTCGAGGTGCATGACCTCAATCCCGGTCGCGTAGTCGTGCGCGTCGAAGCCGGAGCGCACGTCGCCGAACGCATGGTCGAGCTTTCGAACTCCGGCCCGGTCCCGGAGCACTTCGAGGTCGATTTCAGAACCAGCGGTACTGCGATCGTGCGCGTGCTCGACCACTTGAAGAACCCGGTCGAGGGCGTGCAGTTGCGCCTCGACGGACGCGAGCTGACCACCGACGCCGATGGACGCGCGCGCCTCGAGCAAGCAGCGCTAGGCAAGGCGTGGTGCGAGGCGAGCCACGGCGAGTACGCGCGCCAAGGCTTCACGTTGCAGGTCGAGCCCGAGTCGTCGACGCAACTCGACAAGGTGGTCGAGCTCGTGCCCGGCGCGCATGTCGAGGTGTCGGTGGAGGGCGACTTTGGCGACGCGGAACTCGTCGTCGTCGTCGTGCCTTCGGTCGCCAAGGGCGGCCCGAGCGACACCCAACTCGCCGTGCCTTGGTGGACCTTCGAGCCGTTGCGCCTCGCGCGCGGCGACAAGCATTGGCTCAGCCAGTTGCCGAGCGGGCGCCACATCGTGGTGCCCTACCTCGACGGCGTGCGCCAACGCGGCAAGCACGCCATCGTGGACCTTCCCGTCGGCAGGCTGCGCGTCGCGCGGCTCTTGCTCGGGCGACCCACCTGCGACCTGCTCGCCGGCCGACCTGGATGCGATGGCCCCGACCATCTCGCGTGGCGCGCCCTGGACCGTTGGAAGAAGAGCGCCGAGGACTACGACCTCGACGCGCATGCGGCCGGCCGGCTGGGCCTCGTCGCGTCGATCGGCGTCGCGGGGCGCGTGCGCGGCGACGGGACTGGTCGTTGGTGCGCGCCGCGACACTTGCTCGAGCGCGGAGCGCTGCTGGGGTGGACCACCTGCAGCGGGCGCGCCAGCACCGGATTGCAGCTCGGCCCGGCGCTGGAGGCCTTCGGCGATCCCATCGCGCCGGCGGAGCGCGGTCTCGTGCTGGACCTGCCCAGGGAGCTCGCCGGCGCCGCGCTGCGCCTGCGCATCGACGGCGGCGTGCGCGGCTCGTTGCTGGTGCCGGCCGACGCGCGCCTCGAGCTGCCGGACCTGCGCGGCCTGTGGCGCGCGCGCCTCTCGGGCGGGACGCCGACAACGACGCGCACGACGACGGCCTCGTCCTCGAGCCCCTCGCCGGCCGACTTCATCCGCCGCGACGAAGCAGACGGCGACTGACGCACATCGTCAAGTTTTCCTGACAGCGACTCGCGGTCAGACGATGACGCCGATGGCGGCGAGGTGCGCCAGCACCTTGGCGGCCGACTGCTCGATCGACTCCTCGCCGGTCTTGACCACCACCTCGGGCGCGAACGGCGGCTCGTAGGGGTCGGACACGCCCGTGAAGGCCGGGATCTCGCCTGCTCGCGCCTTCTTGTAGAGCCCCTTGAAGGTCACGAACGCGCACGTTCTGACCGATTTCCAGGTGCGAAATGTCGAGAGCAATGAAGTCCGGCAAGTCCTTCGGCAACCCGCTCACCGGCACCCGGCGGTACTGCAGCTCGAGGCGACCACCGGCCATCACACCCGGGGACGTGCCCGTGGTTCGCAGCGGCAGCTCTACCCGCACCGGTTTGGTTTCGTCCAGCTCGAGCAAGTCGATGTGGATGATTTTGTCCGTCACCGGGTGAAACTGCACTTCCTTGAAGATGCAGTCGTGGACCTTGCCGTCAAGGCCGAACTGAAGGCGGAACACCTCCGGATTGTACACCAGGCGGTGCAGTTCGAGTTCAGCGACATGGAAGTGATGCTGCTGACCGAGTCCGTAGAGCACCCCGGGGATCCGTTCGCTCTTGCGCAGCTCGCTCGCATCTTTTTTCCCTACGCTCCCACGGGGGGAGCCGCTCAATGATGCAATTTTCATAACGCGGGTTTAATGGATTTCTAAACTTGAGCTGATGGAACGGTTTTCCATCAGGCAGGTAAGCACTTGGCCAAACATCTCGTGCACCGGCAACACGCGGATTTTCCCGCATGGCTGCGACCGGTCGAGCGGAATGCTGTCTGTAACAATCATTTCCACGAGGGCACTTTCCTCGATGCGCTCGTACGCCGGGCCACTGAGCACGGCGTGGGTGCACATCGCCCGGACACTTCGCGCGCCGTGCTGCATCATCAGGGATGCCGCCTTCGTCAGGGTGCCGGCTGTGTCGCACATGTCGTCCACCAGCACCACATCCTTCCCTTCGACCTCCCCGATGACGGTCATGTGCTCGACCTGGTTCGCGACCTTCCGCTGCTTGTAGCAGATGGCCATATCTACCCCCATGGCCTTTGCGTAGCTGTTTGCCCGCTTCGTACCTCCGGTATCCGGCGTGGCGATGCACAAGGTGCTCCGATCCATCCGCTCCAGGTAGGGAAGAAAGATGGTGCTTGCAT
>SXGQ01118840.1_pt1 | contig 33483 bp, 32 predicted proteins | sample 3178371 | NCBI WGS metagenome assembly SXGQ01 (sample SAMN11356859, study PRJNA531348) | freshwater metagenome | isolation source: freshwater sample F1-20 | place: China: Fuxian Lake, Yuxi | collected 2017-12-25 | reverse complement strand
CCAAGGCATGACCGTGACCGAAGTGAAGGGCTTCGGACGTCAAAAAGGCCACACAGAAATTTACCGCGGGTCTGAGTACACCGTGGACTTCCTCCCCAAAGTCAAAATCGAAATCGTCGTCGATGACGGCCAAGCCGATGGCGTCGCCCAAGCGATCGTCAAAAGCGCCAACACCGGCAAAATCGGTGACGGCAAGGTCTTCATCTCGACCGTTGAGGAAGCCATCCGCATCCGCACGGGCGAGACCGGTTCTTCCGCCGTCGCCGTCAACTGACGCGCGGCTCCACCCGTTTTCATTCATCCTCCGGCATCCCGCGACCATGGGGTGCCGGTCTTTTTTTGCCCCGAAAATCCAAGAAGCTCCGGGGGCTGGAGGAGATTGGCAGCGCTGGAGAGTCGTTTTTCCTTGCCGGATCGATCTGAGCTGCTTGGTTAGCCGGGAATTTCCCCGGCCAGAGGGGTTCTTGAACCTCCGTTTGGCACATGAACCGCTATTCCCGCCTCCAGCCCTTTCCCTCTCCCTTTGCCATGTCTGACCTTCCGACCCGCGAATCCGCCACCCTTCTTCAACCGACAAGCCGCCGCGGCGTTCTCGGAACCCTTGGCCTCGCCACCGCCGCGCTCGCTGTTTCGACCAGCCCTGCCTCGGCCTTCATTCTCACCCGGAAAAAATCCGCCGAAGCTCCCGCAGGAGTCGATCTCAACAGCTTCCCTGCCGAGTGGCGCCAACTCCAAGGTGCCCTGCTTCCCGACTACAGCCGCTACCTCGCCGCTCTCAAGCTCAAGAAAATCACCTCCCAGCAGGTCCTCGACGCCCACGCCAAGGAACGCAGTGGCGTTTGGAACAACCTCCCGCCGAAACAGTGGTGGAACCGCATGGGGTACACCCTCCGCGTCGTCGATCGCATCGCGCTGGAGTTGAATTCCCCGGTTGCCGAAATTTTGTCCGCCTACCGCAGCCCCGCCTACAACGCACGCTGCGCAGGAGCCCGCACCGGCTCATGGCACCAGGCAAACGTCGCCGTCGACGTGAAATTTCCGATCCGCGCCTCCGTCGTTACCGCCACCACCCGCAACCTTCGCGACCGTGGCCTCTTCAAAGGCGGCGTCGGCTCCTACTGGAATTTCACGCACATCGACACCCGCGGCCAGAACATCAACTGGTAAACGGCCCGCGCCGCCAGTCGGCCGCCGTGCACTTCACGTTTTGAAATCCCGCGTCTGGAACGCCATCCAGCCAAGCACGAAAAGCGTCAGGTTCAACCCGCCCAACAGCGCGTAAGACTCCGCGATCTTCGCCCACGAGATCGGCTGCTCGCACAAATACACCCACGCGCTCATCCGCCACGTCACAAACCAGCTCTCATACGGCCGGAAAAACGGGAAATTCTGCAGGATCATGTCCACAAACAGGATCGTCAGCGTGATGATCGTCGCCGCCGCCGGCTTGATCCGGAAACACGAGAAAAAGAACGCGATCGACGACAGCGTGATCATGCTCAGGCCGATCCCCACCGCGGACAAAGCCAGCGCCCCGGCTCCCTCCGACCAACCCGGGAACACCGAGAACACCTTCATCTTCGGCTCCATCACCAGCAGCCCGCCCTCCCAACCCACCGCCGCCACCGCCATCGCGTAGCCGGAAATCCCCACGAAAAACACAAAAGTGAACGTGTACAGGCAGATCGCCGTGTACTTCACCAACAACAACCGCAACCGGCTGATCGGCCGGGAAAACACCAGGCGCAGATTTCCATCCTCATTCTCTTTCGCCACGATATCCCCGGCCACCAGCGCGAAAAAGATCGACCCCAGAATGAACATGCTCAGCAGCATGATCGTGAACGTGATCGACAGCGAACTGTAGTAAGTCTCGAACTCCAACCCGTTCCGCTCCGTCAATTTCCGCACCACCCGCTGACCGCTCTCCAGCTTGTAGACCCAAAGAATCAGCCCCTCCATCACCAGGAAAGCGCCATAGCCCATCCACGTCCGCGGCCGGGCGAAGAGTTTGCGGAGCTCCCCGCGGAGTTGTTGGAGAAAAAGCATCGGTCGGTCAGTTGGAGTGAAATCGGAAAAGCAGTCCGCTCGCGCCATGGGAATAATCCACTCCGCGCCCCCATGCAACCCACAGCCCCGATAAATCCAGGATCGTGCCCATCAAAAACCACCACCCATGAAGCCAAGCATCGATTCGAAAACACCGTCCAGAGCCGGGAGGTGTTGCTTGAGGTCGCAGCGGATGCCGAAGGAAGCTGCGGTGGAAGAGAGCAGGGCGTGAGTGGCGGGAGAGTCTACGGCGATGGATGCAGGCCGGATGGAATTCTGGTCGCAAATGCGGAGGAACTCGTCGGGCACGGAGGCGATGAGTTCTTCGTAGGGTTTATGTTCCACGGAGAGGAGTGAGAAACCGAGGACGAAGCGGCTTTTCGGCTCCACAAGCAGCAGGAAATAGGGAAACACCGAGACTTCGCGGGATTTGCCGATCGGATTGGGAACCATCAAAAAGGCGGCTTGAACAGCGATGGACTTGGGGTGCTGGCGGACTTTTTCCACCAGCAAGGCATCCGCTGGAGGTTGGGGAAACTCGTGGAGAGACCCATCGTCTTTGGTCCACTCTGTGCGCCATTCGCCGTTGATGAGTCGGCGGGTGAGAATTTCGGCGCCGCCTTTCGGGTAGCGCAGGGTGTCGTCGCCCCAACTCAAGGTCGGGGCGACTTCGAGGGCTTGTTCGATGGCTGTGCAAAGCCAACGGGTTTCCTCGTCATTCGCGGGAATCGGGCAGTAGCCCGGGCGGAAGCTGCGGAAGGAGGGCCAGTTTTCGCCACGGTATTTCTTTCCGGCTTGTTTGATGGCGGCGAGTTCGGATTTGAAGAGGTCCCCGCGTGGGGAGAAGGAGCACTGGAGCTGCGGGGTGTCCAAAATGAGTGCGACGGTGTCTTGCTGATGCAGGTCGCGCCGCTCTTGGATCAAGTTGAACCGTTGCCTCCCCACCGGGCCGAGATAAAGGGCGAGCGAGCGGTGGTTTCCCATCATGCCCATGATGGAGATGTGGTCGCGGCGGCCGGATTCCGGATGCTCGATGGCGATGAGGGTGATTTCGTTCATCCACTGCCAAGGGGCGAGTTGATGGAGGCGGTCGGCGAGGTCGTAGGCGGCGGCAGTCACTGGTATGGTGGTTGGTGGAATTGGGATCAATTACCGGAGCGGGAAAATGGATTCATCAAATGACTTTCACGCCCGGATAGGTAGGAATGATCCGGTTAGAGGTGGGGATGGTGAGGTTCTGCGAGAGGCAGGTGGCGATGAGGACCCGGTCAAAAGGATCGCGGTGAATCCGCGGCAAGTCGGCGGCAGCGCAAAGGAGGCGGGTGTCGGGTCCTTGCCACTGGAGAGCAAGTTGCAGAGGGATTCGATCCATGGCAGAGGAGCGTCTGGCAGCAGCAGTTTTCCGGTCCTTACCTTGATGGCGATCTCCCAAGCCACCAAGGCGGGAACCGCTGCTTCATCCGCCGTTGACAGGCATTTGGAAGCCTTCTTCGGCAGGTTTCCCGTGCCGAGGGCAAGAAGGGCGCAAGTATCGACCAGCAGTTTCATCGGCAATCCTCAGGCCATTCATCGTCACTCAGCGGCTCCGCAGGATCATAGCCAGGGGCGAGAATCGGGCGGAGCGAGGGTTCCGGGCGCAAGTCGCGGCGGATCTTTTTGGGAGGAAGGTAAGGACGAATCTCCGCCACGGGCTTGCCATTGCGCTGCAGCACGACGATCTCGCCGGTTTCCTCCACTGCCTTGACCAACTCGGAAAGGCGGGACTTGGCTTCATGCATGCTGGCGGTGATCATGATTCGCTAGGTTCGCTAGAGACGGGGTGGAGTCAAGGAGGGCGACGGGGCCGAACGATTTTGGAGTTCGCGGGTCGGAAACGACGAGCCTGCCAACTCCGAAAGTCCGAGCGTGTGCGGCGGTCAGTCCGTGGTTTCCAGCAGGGGATGGAACATTTCGAGAATGGCAGGAGGAACCGATGGGTCATCCAGCGCCTTCCTCCACCGCTCCTGCAACTCTTCAATCGGGATGCCGGGTTTCATCCCCTCCACCACCGGCCATTGTGGGTCTTTCATGGTCAATACGGGTGCTGGTGCGAAAGGATCCAGAACCTGTGGGCCTGCCATGGTGAGACATTGAACCGCCAGCTCCGGGTGCGTATGGAGGAGCGCTTTCCCAAACTCAAACAGCCAATCAGTCCGGTCGTTTTCTATCAGTTTTCGTTCTAAAAACTGGATCGCCTGCTCGGGCTGATGGTTGACCCAGCTCTCAATGAAGATAAGCGGATCGCCGGACGCGGGCAACACGTGCCAAGCCTGCTCCGGATCACGCATGGCAATTCCTGTTAGGGCGTAGTGCAGTATGAGCGGCTCAAAAACCGGGGAAAACGCATGGTTGTTTCCTCCGGCCTTGGCCTCCATCAGCCATCGGCGGTAATGCGCTAGCCGCTGATCGGGATTCTGCATGTTTGCCAGCAAGGTGCGCATCGCCACATAGCGAAGGCGGTGTCCGCTTTCCACCGACTCGGTGGCCAGCTCGGGTGATTCGGCTAACAGTTTCGCGAAGATCGAATCCAAGACCGCGTGCATTTCCGGAGTTTCACTATTGCCAAGAATCCAACCGTTATCCACGGCAAGGTTCTGAGTGTTGAGTTCTTCCCATGCACCCGCCGGATCGCGCTCGCCGAAGCCGGCCAAGATTGCGTAGAGCAATGGTATTCCTGGAGCATGCTGGATTTGGACCCCGGATTCGGAGTTCTTGTACCATTCGTCACTCAACTTTCTCAATGCAGCAAACCCCGCCAGCGGATCCCGCCGCCCCCATTCGCGGAACAGCGCGCAAAGCAGGGTCTTCGTCGATGGATCGGGATCGATGTCCCCCTGTGGCAGATCGGCCCAGACGCGGTTGATCATTTGGGCGAGTTCCTGATCGGTCATGGCCGCTGCCCAGGCGCGGAGTTGGTTGGCCGGTTGCCGGTGTGCGTCTGGCGGGAGGGATTGTCGATCGAGCCGTGGCCGCTCGCGTGATGGAGTGCGGGGAGGCTCAGTTTTCGCAGCAGACCCCGGCGTTTCCCGCGACTGATAGATGATCCACCCCACGGCCAACGCGACACAAAGGACGGCGATGGATTTGGCTGGGAAAGAGATTGGGGAAGTTCCCGGGCTCATCGGTGGTTCACCAAACGTGGAGTTTGAGGCCGTGTGGGACGAAAGGCTGGAAATCGGATGGATTGACGGTGGCCAACTCGGCATTCGCGAGAATGGCGGTTGCGGCGATGAGCGAGTCGAACTTGAGACGGCGGGCACGGCCTGCTGCATTGAAGAGAAGGGCAGCTTCCCTGCTTTGAGTCTCGGTGAAAGGGAGTATTCCGCCCGGGAGCATGATTCGGACAATCGCAATGCCTTCGGGGCTGACGGGCCCACACTCGAATTCCCACCATGCCAAGCTGGATACGGCGGCTTGTGGGAGCGCTCGCATGAGTTGGAGGGCCTTTTCCCGGTGGGGATCGGCGGGATCCGCGAGGGCGATGAGAAGGTTGCTGTCGAGATGGATCATGGCCGTGAAGCGAAATCCGCACGGGTATGTTCCACTTGTTCGCGCCAAGCGGCTCCTTGTTCAGGTGTGATGAGCGAGTGTTTGTTGAGCCAGGCGAAGGCATCGGCCGGCGACATGGATGCGATTTCCTCAAAAGTCGGTTCGGATGATGATGAAGGAGCGGATGCGGCTACTTCCGCTCTTTCGAGGGCGCGGCGGAGGGTCTCGGATTTGGAAACGCCCCAACGCTGAGAGAGCCGTTCAAGCCGCGCCGCAGTGGCTGGATCGAAGGCGACGGTGGTGCGGATCGTCATGATGGCCATAATGCAATGAGGATATGCGCCTCATCATGGGCGTCAAGGTGGTTCGAGCGATGGAACGAGGGTTCGGGCGATCGCTCAGTTGGGCGAGGAGGCGCCGTTGAGGAGTTCCATGTAGAGGTCTTCGAGGGAGCGGCGGTGGGGGGCGAAGGCGCGGAGCTGGATGCCGGAATGGATGAGGGCGGCGGTGAAGGTGGCGGGGTCGAGCGAGTGGGGGAGGGAGATTTTGTTAGGGGAAAGGATTTCGCCGCCGGCTTGTTGGATGAGGGGGGCGGCTTTTTCCCAGGGGGAGAGATCGACCTCGTAGATGGGGGTTTCTTCCTGGAGGCTGCGGAGGGTGCCCTCGTGGATGAGTTTTCCTTCGCGAAGGATGGTGACGCGGTCGCACATGAGCTCGACCTCGGCGAGGAGGTGGGAGTTGAAGAGGACGGTCATGCCGCGTTGTTCGCGGAGCTGGAGGATGAAGTCGCGGAACCATTTGATGCCTTCGGGGTCGAGGCCGTCGGTGGGTTCGTCTAACAGGAGTAGCTCGGGCTCGGGGAGGAGTGCCTGGGCGAGGGCGAGGCGTTGGCGCATGCCGTGGCTGTAGGTGCGGACTTTGGAGTGGATGCGTTTGGTGAGGCCGACTTCGGCGACGACTTTTTGCGCGGCTGCGGGATCGAAGCCGTTGGAGTATCCCATGAGGATGCGGAGGTTTTCCCAGCCGCTGAGGTAGTCGTAGAAGGAGGGTGCCTCGAAGATGGCTCCGACCTTGCGGAGGGCTTGGGAGCGGTGGGTGAGGACGGAGAGGCCGCCGATGGAGACGTTTCCGTGATCGGGCATGACCATGCCGAGGATGATGCCGAGGGTGGTGCTTTTGCCGGCGCCGTTGTGCCCTAACAGTCCATGGATCTCGCCTTTTTTGACGGTGAAGGAGACGTCGCGGAGGGCGGGTTTCCCGGCGAAGGATTTCTGGAGGTTGGTGGCTTCTAACATCTGTTTCTGTTAGTTTCCGGTGGAGAACCGGATTTCGCTGGAGGTGCTGGAGTCGGCGTAGAGGAAGTTGACGCCGCGCGGGTGCCAGGATTCCTTGTCGAAGACGAGGGGGATGGATTCGGGGCGGTTGTTGACGCCGAAGAAGGCGAGTTTGGTGACGTGGAGGCCGTTTTGGGTGGGGTTCCAGAGGTAGCTGGAGCCGGAGGCGTCGTATTGTTTTTTGTCGGCGGGGCAGCGGAAGGCTTCGGGGGACTGGAGGTAGGGGAGGAGGACGGTTTCGAGGACGGGGATGTCTTCGGTTTTGGAGGTGCGCCCGGGGGAGAGGAGGGGCATGGTCTGGTTGTTTTCCTGGAGGTATTCCTGCATGCCGATGCCGATGGAGCGGAGCTGGGTGAGGCAGGCGGCCTGGCGGGATTTCCCGATGAAGGAGCGGGAGACGGGGAAGGCGATGCCGGCGAGGGTGGCGATGATGGCGATGACCACCAGCAGTTCCGTTAGGGTGAATCCGTTGCGTTTCATGGGCCGGTGCGTTTGCCGAATTCGTTGCCGCGGAGGCCCTGCATGACTTCGTTCATGGCTTCCATGAGGGGTGCGAGGTCGAGCTTGGTGTCGGTGTCGGCTTTTTCAAAGTAGGCGCGCATGCCTTCGCTGCTGATTTTGTCGAGGACGTCTTCGCCGAGTTCTTCGGCGCGGGCCATGTCCTGTTGGGTTTTGCCTTCGCGGATTTCGGCGAGGCCGCGTTCGACGAAGCGTTTGCGTTCTTCAGCAGGCATGGCGTCGAGGGCTTCCATGAAGCGGTTCATGGAGACGGCGACGGTGAGGTCGATGAAGAGGGATTTTTCGTTGGCGGTGAGTTTGTTGAAGAGGCGGTCGCCGGAGAGGTTGTCGCGGTTTTTTTCGCGTTCGTTGAAGTCGAGGCGGTTCACGAGTTCGGCGATTTCTCGGAGTTTGCCGTCGCGGCGTTTGGCTTCGGCGGCGTCTGGCGGGGTGTCGTGCTCGGACCAGTCGGAGAAGTTGGATTCGACGATGACGGCTTGGACGCGCTCGGCGGTGATTTTCTTGGACGATGCGTAGGCGCGGATGCCGAACACGACGGCCCAGATGGCGGCGAGGACGCAGAGGGCTTTGATGATGACGGATTGGCGACCCATGACGGCCGAAGCTAGCCGATGTGACTAACGACGCAAGGCGGCAAAGCGGGGAAGAGCGGCAGGGTCTATTCGGGTGTTTTGGTGGCAGGGGCGGTCCAGCGGGTGGCGTTGAGGATGACGCGGAGGCAGTTTTCGTCCTGGAATACGGGATAGGTTTCGTGGCCGGGCCGGAAGTAGAAGACGCGTCCTTTTCCGATCTGCCAGGCGCAGCCGCTGCGGAAGTGCTCGCCCTTTTCCCATCGCTCCTCGAAGACCACGGCGTCGGGAGTGGGGATGTGGAATGGCTCGTTGTACATTTCCGTTTGTTGAAGGCTCCACTGCGGCGGGAGGCCGGCGGCGAGGGGATGGTCCGGGAGCAGGGTGGTCATTTGGCTCGGTGCGCCGTCGGGCCGGTAGTCGGGGAAAACGCACTGCGGGAGGGTGAGTTTCCAGATTCCATTTTTGTTAGAGAGCGAGGGGGTGAGCGGATCGGAATGTTTCACCAGCTTGCCGACGGGCGAGGTGTTGAGAAATTCCCATCGCGCGGTGGCGCGCTCGGATTCGGGCAGTTTTGCGAGGGCGTCGGATTTCGCTCGTTCCTGCATGAGGGTGACGAACGGCCGCGCCCAGTGGGCGGAGTGGAGCGGGACGAAGCCGAGTTTTCCTTCGATGACGCGTTTGACGGCCTCGGCGGATCGGGCTTCGGAGACTTCCATGTGTTTTTGATGTCCCCACCAGATGATGACGTCGGTGGCATCGAGGGTCGCCGGATCGAGGCCTTGTTCGGGCGAGTCGAGGCCGACGGATTTTGCGACGATTCCGGGTTGTTTGGAGAGCCAGGCTGCGATGGTGTCGCCGAGGAAAGCGCCGGCATAGGCTTTTTTCTGTTCCGGTTGGCGTTCGTCCCAGATCAGCACGCGGACGGGATCGGGTGCGGCCGCGGCGCTGAGGGCGGAAATGGCGAGGAGGATGAGGGTTCGCATGGCTTTGCCATCGAACGCCGCGAAAGGTTCCGGTGTGTCATGGAATTTCGCGTGGTGTGTTTGCGGGGCGGTTTTCCGGCGGTGGGATCGATGCGGTGGGAGCGGATGAGTCTTTGTTAGATCGGGTTTTGGATGGCTGATGGGGATTGGTGGTCAGCGTTTGAGGCGGCGGGTGACCATGGCGAGGGCTTCTTGGGCTTCGGAGACGCGGAGGAGTTTGGCTGTTAGGAAATAGAGGATGGCGGCGGTGCCGCAGGTGGCGGAGAGGGCGATGATTTTCCACCAGAGGGCCATGTGGGAGAGGTCGGCGAAGAGGAAGCGGTTGGCGGCCCAGCAGAGGGCGGCCATGGCTCCGCCGGCGAGGAGGAGTTTCATGAGGAGGGTGAGCATGCCGCGGGTGCCGGGATCGCCGGCGAATTTGCGCATGGCGAGGTAGAGGACGATGAAGTTGACGGAGGCGGCGATGCTTGTTGTTAGAGCGAGGGATTCGTGGCCCCAACGGAGGACGAAGACGAAGAGGTAATTGCAGCCGAGGTTGAGGCCGAGGGCGAAGAAGCTGACGATCATGGGAAACCAACGGCGGTCGATGGCGTAGAAGGCGGGTTGGAGGACTTTGAGGGCGGCGTAGAAGACGAGGCCGTATCCGTAGGCGCGGAGGGCGGCGGCGGTTTGGAGGCGGTCGCGGACGTCGAAGTTTGCACGCTCGTAGAGGAGGCTGACGATGGGTTCTGCGAGGAGGGCAAGGCCGATGGTGGAGGGGAGGACGAGGAAGGCGACCTGGCGGAGGCCTTTGGCAAGGGTGGGGTTGAAATCGTTGGAGATGCCGTTGACGGCGGCGCGGGAGAGGGCGGGGAGGGTGACGGTGGCGACGGCGACGCCGAAGACGCCGATGGGGAGTTGCATGAGGCGGAAGGCGTAGTTGAGCCAACTGACTGCACCGCCTTCGACGGCGTAGGCGAACATGGCGTTGACGACGACGTTGATCTGCACGACCGACGCGGCGATCACGGCTGGGGCCATGAGTTTCAGGATTTGGCGGACGCCGGAATCCCGCCAGCGGAAGTCGGCGATGTAGCGGTATCCGGCGCGGCGGAGGGCGGGGAATTGGCAGATCAATTGCGCGGCACCGCCGATGACGACGCCGATGGCGAAGCCGACGAGGCTTTGCGGGCCCCAGGTGGGGTCCATCCAATAGCCGAAGGCCGCGCCGCCGGCCATGGAGCCGATGTTGAAAAAGCACGACGAGAGCGCGGGCATGCCGAAGATGTTCTTGGCGTTGAGCAGGCCCATCACGAGTGCGGCGAGCGAGACTAACAGAATGAAGGGATACATCACGCGGACCATGGTGACGATCAGCGCGACTTCGGCGGGATCATAGACGCGTGGGGAATTTCCCGAACGGGAGAGGGCGGTGAGGAGATCGACGATCCATGGTGCGGCGACGATGCCTAACAGCGAGACGAGGCTCATGAAGACCGCGGCGAGGGTGAGCATCTTGTGGGCGAGTTCCCACGCGGGTTTTTCGCCCTCGACCTGGAGTTTTTTCGAGAACGTGGTGACGAAGGCTTGGGAGAGCGCGCCTTCGGCAAAGAGGTCGCGCAGGAGGTTGGGGACCTTGAAGGCGAGGTAGAAGCAGTCCATCCAGCGGCTGCCGCCGTAGAGACCGGCGAACATCATTTCGCGCGCGAGACCGAGCACGCGGCTGGCCATGACGGCGGCGCTGACTTTCCATGTGGCTTTGGACGAGGACATGTGCGGCACGGGGAATCGCACCGGCAGGAGGCGCTGGCGCGCCGCGTTTTATGCCCGCAGGGTCCGGCTGGCGATGGCGGATTGCGGGAAATATTGTAGAGCCACCGGAAAGAAAAAAGCGGCCCGACTGATCATCCCCTCGGAAAACCCATTAACCTTGGAGCATCTCAGTCGGACCGCCTGATGTGTCGCGACGAATGAGGTAAAGCAGCGGGCGTGCCAAGATTTTGGGTGGGTGCTGAAAAGAAAAAACCGTGCGCCTCGGGAGAGACGCACGGTGTTTTGAAAACGCGTTGGCGTTTTGAAATCAGTTCGCGGTGGCGGTTGGGGAGATATTGATGCGGCGGCCTTCGCGGTCGAAGGTGACGCGGCCATCGATGAGGGCGAAGAGGGTGTGGTCGCGGCCGATGCCGACGCCGATGCCCGGATGCACTTTGGTTCCGCGCTGGCGGATGAGGATGTTGCCGGCGATGACAGCTTGTCCGCCGAATTTTTTGACGCCGAGGCGTTTGCTGCGTGAGTCACGTCCGTTTTTGACGGAGCCTTGTCCTTTTTTATGGGCCATGGTGGTGGAGAGGAATGGGGTTGTAAGAATCAGCCGGCGATGGAGGTGATCTCCAGCTTGGTGAGGTGGCGACGGAAGCCTTTGGTTTTGTGGAAGCCCTTGCGGCGCTTGAATTTGAAGGCGATGCCTTTGGGGCCGCGGAACTGGCTGATGACCTTGGCGACGACGGATGCGCCTTCGACGGTCGGTGCGCCGACTTTGACGGAGTCACCCTCGCCGACCAGAAGCACCTCGCTGAAGGTGATTTCGGAATCGACTGCGGCGTCGAGCTTTTCGACGTCGAACTTGTCGCCTTGTTGGACGCGGTATTGTTTACCGCCGGTTTTGATCACTGCGTAGGCCATGGCCGTGGGGAATAAAAGGTTGATCCGCCGGGTGCGACGGGGCGGGGACATCAACACGGGGCCGCGGGGCGGGCAAGATTTTTTTTTTGGAATTTCTTGGATTGGAGAGGAGTTGGGACGGAGGTGGGTTGGGGTTTTGGGTGGATTGAGGTCTCAGGGGGCGGGTTGGGGGTGTGCGGTGGCGGAGCGGAAGAGTTCGACGGATTCGGAGGAAACGGTGCCGTCTTGGTAGATGGCGAGGTTGAAAATCGGGACGTTGCGGTGTGCGGCGAACTCGCCGAGCAGGGTGGCGAGCTGTTCGGGGTTCCATTTCGGGCTGGGGATGGGGGTGTCGCGGCGGAGGTGGACCCAATCGGTTTCGGTGATGAGGCAGGCGCTGGATTGGAGGCCGCGGTGGGTGCCGGAGGGGTATCGTCCGTCGCCGCCGCGGGTGAGCAGTTCGTTGTAGCCGCGCGGGTCCTGGAAGCCTTCGCCGGTGAAGAGGTCGTGAAATTCGGTGGGGTTGTTGAGTTCCCATGCGTTGAAGGCGGTGAGGCGCTGGGGATTTCCGGCTTTGGCGGCGGTGTTGAGGGATTCCCAGGGGGCACTGCGGTAGAAGTAGTTGGTGCTGCCGTCGTCGAACCACCAGCCGGCGAGGTTTTCGCGATAGCGTTGGCCGGCTTCGGTGATGATTTCCCTCCAGTGGTTGAAGAAGGGTGCAGTGTCGGTTTTCCAAAATCCGGAAGCCTGGGTCCATGCCGCGTCGTCCGCCGCGCCGAGGTGGTAGTAGAGCATCAGCTTGATGTTTTGGCGGGAAAGGGCGGCTGCGAGATCGGCGATGAGGTCGCGCTTGCTGGTGCGGCCGGGCAGGATGCGATCGAGGGAGGCGAGCGGGGCGGGGAAATATTGTTGCGCGTGGGAGGTGGTGATGACGACGAAGCCAGCGCCGGTGCGTTTCATTTGATCGGCGAAGGCATCGACTTTGAAGTCGGTGACGGCTTGGTCGTAGGGTTTTGGGTCGCCATGGCGTGGCATGGTCTGGCTGGTCCAGTGGACCATGATGCCGAACTTTGCTTTTTGAAACCAGGTGGTGTCTGCGCGCATGGCCATGGCGCGTTGGTGAAGGGCGTCGCGGACGGTGGGGCGGACGAGTTCCAGGGCGTGGACTTCGGCGTTGAAGGTGGGGGAGCCATCGGCGCAGGAAAGCCGAAGGGTGATGTCCGATGGTCCGGAGGGGAGGGGGATGGTGCCGGGCAGGGCGATCCGCTGCCAGCGTTTTGCGTCCGCAGGCAGGGTGCCGGTCAGCGTGTGACCGGCGGCGGTGACTTTGATGCGCAGTTTCTGGCCGGATTTTCCGTGGATCAGCAACTGCGCGGCCACTTCGGCCGGTTCACCGGAGGTGATGGTCCATTTCGCCTGCTGGTTCGGTCGCTGCCAGCCTTGTACGAAAAATTTCCCGTGGCCGCCCGGCTGAAACGGCGTGAGCCCATCGGATACGGTGGCGTCGACGGCCATGAGCGCCGTGAAATCGTCCGCTTTGAGTTTGAAATCGGGCACGAATTCGGCATGCGAAGCGGTGGCCGATATCAGGACGAGTGCGAGCCACCGTTTCATCACAACCGGGCGAGATGGATCGGCGATCAGCGGCGTTTCCGTGGGCCTTTTGGCGTGAAATCGACTTTCGCGGGATCGAAGGATTCGGGTGCGTATTTGCGGTCCAGCCATTCGATTTCGCCGTGGAGCGCCTGCATGAATTGGAAGTGTCCGCCGATGTCTTCCGGCGGGCAGGCGCGTTCGCCTTCGATCATTTCCGGGCCGCCCTCGCCTTCGATGAGTTTTTCAAAGACGACTTCATGGATCCACTCGGAGTTGAAATCGTAGCGGTAGAGCATCCGCAGCGGGGTCTTTTTTTTGCCGATGTAGTCGGCGAGCGTGAGGGCGAGTTCGTCCTGGAACTCGCCGATCACTTGGTCCTGCAAGCCGACCGGGCCGATCACATCGACGAGGCGTTTGCCTTTTCCATGGCGGAATTCGTGAGGGCTGCGGTTTTCCCAACCCATCGCGCACTGGATCGCGTCATGCAGCGCGGCGAAGGTCACTCCAGTATCGATTGAGAAGCGCCGCCAGATCTGCGGTTGGATTCCGTAGAGAAACACCTTCACCACCACGCGTTTTGCCGTCGTCTTTTTCGCCATGCGCGGAACGTGGGGAGGAGTGGCGGCAAAATCAAACGGGAAGTGAAATGGCACGCCGACCGGACGCCTCAACGTTTTGGGCGTTTCATCCGCTGAGCCTGTTCGAGCATTTTGCTGGCCTTTTCCTGCTGCTCCGGCGTCAAGTGCGACGCGAAGGCCCTGTGAAATCGCTCAAGTTCCTCCAACCGTTCTTCGGAAAGCTTCGGCAGCTTCAGCATTCGCTCGCCCGTTTCCTCGAAAAGCGGGCGGCACGTTTCCACCTGTTCCGGCGTCAGGGCCAGCTCCTCGATGTAGCGACGCATCACCCGATCCTGCACCCGCAGGGGCTCGATCGGTTGGTCGGGATTCCCCTGCAAACCAGGCAGCACGGAATCACGCGGCGCGGTAAGGCGGCCTGATAGAAATCCGCACACAAAGATCACCGCCATCAGCAGGATCGAAAGCAATCGGGTGGACATCGTGCTCATCAGTGGGTCACTCCCAGAGGTTGGTTTCATCTAACGGTTCCATTTCAAGCCAACCGGTGAAGGCCGGCTCCGACTCCGTGGGCACCGACTGGAAATGGGCGAACGCCACGATCAGCAGCGAAGCCATCGCGCCGACCGCCGACATCCGCGCCAACGAAATTTCACGCTGTTCTCTCTCCCAAGCAGGCCGCCTCGCCAACACCCGCTCGGCGAATCCGGCCGGCATCGAGGATTGTGACTCCTCCACAGCCGCTCTTCGAACACGAGCGAAATGATGCTGTAGATCCATGTGATTGCTCATTGGGTTTCTCCTTTCATGATCGTTTGATAAGTTTTCGCAAGCAAACGTCTCGCCCTCATCAGTCTCAGCCTCGTCGCCACCTTCGTCCACCCCATCTCCCGCGCCAGATCATCGGTGGTCCGGCCACGCAACTCCACCTCACGCAGCAACCACACCTGCGCCGAGTCCATCCGCGCGAACAGCTTTTCTAACAAATCGGCCGATTCCCTCGAAGCCCCATCCCCTTCGCCGGCCTCCGCCACCATCTCCGCGGGATCCTCCGGAAAATCCGCAAACCGCCACTCCGGCCTTACCTTCTGTTTGCGCAGCGCATCATAGCAAACCCGCCGCGTGATCGCGTCAACCCACGAGACAAACGAACCGCAGCGATACTGCGCCAGCCTTGAAAACATCCGCAGAAACACCTCCTGCGCCAGATCCTCCACCAGCTCACGCCGCGGACGCAGCGATTGGATGATGCCCGCCACCCGCGGATAAAGATCCTCCACCAGTTGCCTTTCCGCCGCTGCGTCGCCTGCCCGCACCCCTTCCAGCAGAAATTGCCAGCGGGTGTCCTCATGCGGGTTGCTCTCCTTACCTTCCATGATCCAGCAGTCCCGTGTCCGTTTTCGAGACACGGAGTTGCCGAGGGTCTGAGGGACCAGAGATCCGATGACAAGCTCCATCAGCCAGCCCAGACGCATCATCTTCCATTCTGTTTCAGGAAAAACTTCCAACATTTTCACGAAACAACCCGCCGCCCGCCGCGTCTTGGCCGGAAATCTTTCCCCAACTATGCGCTCCACGATTTTCCTGCTGGCCCTTGCTCTTTCCCTCCACGCCGACGTCGAGAAAGGCGTCTCTTACTCCGCCACCGAGGCCACCCTCACCGCTTTCATCGGCAATCTAACAGACAGCGCCACGCCCGCCGATGCCGGCACGGTCATCAGCGCGCTGGGCGGGGTGGAAAACCTCGATGCCACCTCGCCCGACGGATCCCTCCAGGCCGTCGTCACACTCAACACCCTCGCCGTGATGAGCGTGCGGCCCCACGGCACGACCTACCTGCAAGTGCTCGGCAGCGTCTCCTCGAAAAACACCGCCGCCGCCAGCGGCAACTGGACGCCGAACCCAGCGCTGCCGGTCACCGTCACCGAAAACGTGGAGTCCGCCCTGCGCCAGCGATTCAACATCATCACCAGCGCCGAGCCGGTCACGCTCGATGGCCTGATCGGCGCCAACGCCACCGGCGCCGTCAGCATTGAACGGCAGCAGGGCCTCGACAACTGGGTCGTGGTCTTCAGCGTCGATGACACCACGGTCGCCCCCGACCGCCGCTTCAGTTTCACGCAAACCCTCGCACCCGGCGAATACCGCGTGACCGCCACGCTCACCCGCAGCGGCCTGCTGGCTCCAGGGGCCACCGACCGCACGATCTCCTTCGCGCTCGATGTCGGCACCGCCCAGGATCCCGCGCCGGTCACCGCAGAGGGCAGTCACACGCATCCGAAAGTCGGCACCATCCTCGTCGATTCACCGGATCTAACGGTCATCAACCCCGTGATCCTCAGCGAAACCCCGGTCGGCGGCGGGCTCACGGAAATGCTGGTCACCGCCCAACTCCAGAACGACTCGGCCTGCCCTTGGAACAATGTCGAGCTTACCCTCCGCCCGACCTTTCCCGGCGGGCCGGAAATCCAGACTCTGCCGACAAACGACACGATCCGCTTTTCCGGCATTCCCGCCGAGGACGATGCCGCGCCGGATGCCTCCAGCGCCACCATCCAGCTCCGCGTGCCCAATGCTGGCGCCGCCGCGCTGCGCGCCTCCATTCTCGATGGCTCGCGCTTCACCACCCGCGGCTGCGAGTTGTGGGTCTTCCGCTATCCGGTGGACCTCATCACTCCCACACGCGCCGAATTCCTTCTCAACAACTGGCTTCCGGGCATCAGCCCCCGCGCTTTCGACAACCCGATCATCTCGCCTTACACCATTCTGTTAGAGCACGAGGAGGAATTCGCCTTTGCACTCGTCCGCGAGTCGCTCGCCCACTCGGGACTGATCAACTCCGGTTTCGGCGGAAGATTCTCACAACACCCCTTCGAGCTGGAACTCCCCATGCTCATCGGCGAGGTCGTCGAGGCCGAGCGCATCACCGAATTCGGCGGCGTGGACCGCTATTATACCGCCTTGCCACTCACACTGTACGACGGTGAGGGCGAGGCCATCGATGAACCTTACACGCTGCTCCATCTGGTGAAACACGGCACCATCCGCAGCACCGTCGATGCCACCAGCCCCAGCGGTTTCGGCGTGAACGCCGGCATCGAGGGCAATCCCGTCACCACCCCCCATCCGGTGCATTTCAACCGCGTCCGCATCGGCGATGCCATCGATCTCTCCGGCTCGCTGTTCTTCAAGCCGCGCAGCTTCGATGTGGAAATCCAGATCAACGAGTTCAGCGTCCGGAAATTCCTCGTCACCACCCGCTTCGATGCCGAGACCACGCTGCTCGTTGAAACCCGGGGCGCGGCCGACAACCAATCCGCTCCTCTAACAGAGCAAGAGGAGCAGCTCTTCTCCGTGCCGCTCTTCTCCCTCTACCTCCCCTCCGGCCTGACCTTCACGTCGAACCTCTCGCTTTCGCTCGGAGCCGCCGTGAACGCGCCTGACAGCCTCAGCGTTCCCGTCCAGTCCTCGCTGAGTTTCACCGCCACCGCCGGCTACATCGATGGCCAGCCCTTCTACGATCAGGACGTGGAGACCACCCCGCCGACCGTCTCCGCACCGGCCATCTTCAGCCAGCTCGATGCCAGCGTTTCCGCTTGGGCCAAGCTGGAACTCTTTTGCGCGCTCGGCGGCGGCGGTTTCAGCGGCGGACCCACCATCGGCGCCCGTCTCGGCGGCGAGTTCGAGCTGACTCCCGCAGGCGATCCCTGGTGGAAGCTCGATGGCGCGCTGGATGTCACCGGCGGCGTCGAGTTCGCCTTCCTCGGCTTGGATTTCGTCGATGAAGAAACCACGCTGGCCACGCTGCCCATCTTTTCCATCGATGCGGGTGGCCCGCTGCTCCCTCCCGGTCCCGCGGCGCGAAACATCACCCTGCCCGACAATCCCGGCCTGCGACCCATCGGTGGGCGCGACACCCGCTGGGCGCGTGCGCTGGCTTTCTTCGATACGCCGGATGATCCGGGCCGGCAGTTCATCGTCCCGCTCGCCGGTTCCACCGACCTCATCGTCGGCGGCGGGCGCGACCTCTCGCGCTACTCGGCCGAGGGCGAGCTGAAATGGACCCTGCTCAACTCCGTGCCCTTGATGAAGGATGCCATCGCGCATCCCGACGGCGGCTTTGTCACCCTCAGCACCGAAGGCTTCGCCATCGCCCGGCACGATGGCGACGGCGTCCGCCAGTGGGTCGCCCAGCGCATTGCTCCGAGCGGTGAGGGCATCCCCTTCACCCAGATCGTGATCGGCGATCTCGTCGCCCGCCCCGCCTCGGTTCCAGGGCAGTTGGAGTATTTCACCGGTGGCTTCTACGGCATCGATAGTAGTCCGCGCCAGCCATTCCTGGTGAAATGCGATGACTCCGGAAACATCCTTTGGATCAAACGCTACGCGGCCGACCTCGTGGCAGGCGTCGAGCCCTACGTCGAGACCCTCCGCCTTGCCACCACTGCGGCGGGCGACGTCATCCTCAGCGGGCAGATCGATCCCTCGCTGGCCTCGCCGGGGCTTGGTTTCATCATGAAAGTCGATGGCGACAGCGGCGAACCGCTCTGGGCCACCGCACTCAACAGCGGCCCGCGCTCCAGCATCCTCGGACCGGTGGCGGAGGACGATGAAGGGAATCTCTGCGCCGGTGGAAACTGGGGTGCCAACGTGCTCGACAAGCTCCCGCAGCAACTCCTCGCGAAATTCTCCGCCAGCGGCGAATCGCTCGGCGGCATTCTCTACGGCTCCATCGATGCCGAAGGCGCCGGCGATGCCATCGCACCCACCCGCCCGATTCCCACCGGCGGCGAAACGGTCTTCGATGTCATGCGCGACCTTACCTGGCACGATGGTCACCTGTGGGGCTGCGGGCAGATCGGTGTCGGCACTTTCGTTCTCGGTCTCTCCAGTGGCCAAGCCGGCTACACCTTGCGCGTTTCGCGCGATCTGGAAATCGACCGCTTCGCCCTCCACACCGGCACGGGCGCGGAAACCCTCGCGGCCATCCGCCCGGCGGCCGATGGCATCCTCACTTCCGGCAACACCCGCTCCATCCTGCCCTGGCCCGGCGGTCACGATCCCCAGGGCGGCTTCCAACCGCAGAACGTCAACGCCCGCCTCGTGATGAAACTTCCCATGGAGGGCCTGCTGCGTTTTCACGATCTCTCGAATGCCGCGCAGTCCGACATTGATGATCCGAACCCAGCCACCGGATCCCACTACATCTACCCGCGCGTCTTCTCGCTCGCCGATGTCGGGGCTTTCTCAGGTGGCTCGCTGTCCTTCAATTTCACCGCCCACGACCTCACCCTCGCCCCGCCATTCTTCGCCCCCGGCACTCTCGCCGCAGCGACGCCGCAGGAACACTACCAGATCGAGTTCGTGCCAAAGGAAATCATCGGCTCATGGCAGGATCACCTCAAATGGCACCAGCTCGATGCCGATGAAGACAGCGACAACGACGGCCTCGACCTCGCCACCGAGTTCTACCACGGCACCGATCCCTTCGCGCCTAACAGCATCGCTTTGCAGATGACCACCCATCCTCTCACAGGCGCGCCGACCCTGAGTTTCTCCCGCTCCGACCTCGCTGCCGCCGAGGGCTGGGCCGCGCCGATCGAGAAATCCGGCACGCTTGAAGATTGGGACCCCGTCCCATCGGAAAACCTCGACGTCTTCCCTAACAGCTCCGGCGAACTCCTCTATCTCAACCCCTTCATCCTCCCCGGCCAGCAGAAGCAATTCTACCGCCTCACCCCGGCCTACGCCCCATGAAACTCCTCCATCCCGCCCTATTTTTCGCCGCGGCATTTTCCGCCCGCGCGGATCTCAGCATCCTCTGGGAGCAACCGATCAAAGGCACCACCGCCTTCAGCAGCGCCCTTGGTGATATCGATGGCGATGGCGACATTGATGCCTGCACGAGCCATCAGAACGATTCCAGTTATTTGTTGGTCAATGATGGCTCGGGAAAATTCGAGATCAGCCCCACCGCATCACTGCTGCCGTCCGCCGGTGCCGTTCAAATGGCGGACCTAGATGGTGATGGCGACCTCGATCTGTTTCTCGCCCGCCACCTCGCCCAATGCGAAGTGTGGTTCAATGATGGAGACGGCAATTTCTCTAACAGCGGCCAGCTCATCAGCGGCTTCGCGTCACGTCGTGCCCTCGCCCTGGCGGATCTCGACTCCGATGGGGACATGGATGCCGTCATCCCTGCCAATTCATCAAGCCACCCCACGGAGGTCTGGCTCAACAACGGCAACGGCGTGTTTTTCAATAGTGGACAGACTCTTGGCATGCAGTTCACCCCAGGCTGCAAGGTGGCTGATGTGAATGGCGACGGCCACCTCGACATCGCTCTCGCCAACAATGGCAACAACACCCTTTGGCTGAACAATGGCTCCGCCATCTTCACCCTCAGTCCCTCCATCATCGGTGCCTCCAGCAGCTTCGACATCTCCTTCGCGGATCTCGATGGCGATGGCGACCGCGATGCCTTCATCGCCAACGGAATGAGCGGCGGTCTCGCCAACGAGGTTTGGTTCAACAATGGCAGCGGCGTTTTTTCCAACAGTGGTCAGGCCTTGGGGATGAGCTACTCGTTCCGGGTGACGCTCACGGATATCGATGCGGATGGTGACATCGACGCCATCGTCGGTAACCTCAACACCGAGCCCACCGAGGTATGGCGGAACAACGGCAGTGGCGTTTTCACCAACAGCGCCGCTCCACTCGGCCAGACGGGGTCGATCGATATCGCCATCGCCGACCTCGATGGCGATGGCGATCAGGACTATTATCTAACCAAGAACGGTGCCCCTTCCGAAGTCTGGAAGCGGGTTCCGATCAATCAAGGAGGTCCGATCAAGGATTCCGGCCAGCGCCTCGGCGGGGTGGTGGCGACGAGCTGTGCCGCGCTTGATTTTGATGATGATGGTGATGCCGACATCGCGATTGGCACCAGTAATGGTATCGTGCAGTTGTTAGAAAATGACGGCGGCGGTGACTTTCGTGAAACCGGTGTCCTCATCCATGAAAACAACCCGCAAAACAACGCGGTCGGTGCCGGGGATTTCAATGGCGATGGCCATGCCGACCTGCTGGTGATCAACAACCCCACCGCGCCCGACCGCTTGTGGCTCGGCGATGGCAACGGCCAGTTCACCGCCACTCCGCAGGAAATCGGCATCTCCAGCGGCAGTGCCGTCGCGGTTCATGACATCGATGGCGATGGTGACCTCGATGCGATCGTCGGCAACCGCACCCATTTCACCACTCCCGGCCAGAACCAGATTTATCGAAACAACGGCAGCGGCCAGTTCACGATTCTCGATCAATTTGGCGCGGGCTCGACCTACGCCATCGCCGTCGGCGACCTCAATGGCGACAACCTTCCCGACGTCGTCGCCGGCAATTACTACGAGCCTTCCACCGTCTGGCTGCGGAGTGGTTCTAACCATTTCACCACCACCGGCCAGAACCTGGGCATCGGCACCACGCTGGCGGTGGAGTTGGCTGACGTCGATGAAGATGGCGATCTTGATCTCCTGCAAGTCAATGGCAACGCCGCAACCCAGTTGTGGATGAACAATGGCAGCGGCACGTTCACGGCGTCGCCGCAGATCTTCAGCGGAAACTACGGCAGCGGCGCGGTATTTCTCGATCGCGATGCCGATGGCGACCTCGACCTGTGGTTGGCCCAAGGTTCGCTCGGTGAGCAAGCGGACACGGTATGGACGAACAACGGCAGCGGCGTTTTCACCCAATCCGCTCTCTCCATCCGCCCTCAATACACCAAAGCCATCGTTGCTGCGGATTTCAATGGCGATGGCCGCGCCGACCTTTTCACGGCGAGCCTGAAGGGCGATCACATCCTGTGGAGTGAAACGGTGGATGTCACCGTGGCCAGCTACTGCGCCTCCTTCGGTCTGAGTGGAAACAATCTTCTGCCCGAGTCCGATCCCGATCTTGATGGCGTGTTGAACTGGCAGGAAATGGCCTTCAACCTGAACCCTGGAGTTCCGGACAAACGTCAGTTTCGCAATCCCGCCCGGGATATCTCCGGCCTGCCGAGCATCACCATCAGCCCTGCGGGCAACGGCTATCAGGTGCAGGCACGCACGATCCGCCGCATCGGCACCAGCTTGTTTGACTATGAACTCCAGACCGGCACCGGCCTCGATTTCGCCCCGGTTACCACGCAGATCATCATTTCGAGCCAGGCACTGAACGCGAACTACGAAAGGGCGAGTTATTCCTTTTTCCTGCCGCCCGGACCGCCCCGCGCGTTTGGACGTTTCGAGGTGAAATACTCGCCGTGACCTTGTGCGGATGAAAAAACATCACCTTTGTCCGCCCAGCGCGATTGGATGATACGGGCGCATGGTCACACATCTTCAGCCGCTTACCGATTTCACCCGCACCCCATCCTCCGCGCAACACGCGGGAAAGCGTTCGATCAAACTAACAGAATTGCCTTGCGTCGCCGCTTTGGCACGCGCCATGCTCGTTTCCCCGCAGCAAACTTTAGCGGATCGAATGGGATGAAAGGCGCGTTCCCCGCTGCGGTTTGCACCGTTTCGGGGACCTTCGGAACCATCCGTCCGAAGCCTGACGCGGCCATCGTTAGAGAGCGAACCTGTTCGAGCTCGACCACAATCAGCCATGAAATCTTCCATCTTCCGAGGCAACGCCATCACCTCCCTGGCCATCGGGATCATCGCCGCGTCTTCTGTCTGTTCCACCGCCTCCGCCGCACGGCCTGATTCCCTGTGTCCGGTTTTCTAACCATCGGGCTTGAAGGGACTAAAGGAAAGAACGCTCATGATTTCCCGGATGCAAGACCGGTCGCCAGGTTTCGGCCTCCCCGCGCAAAACGACGACCGCATGTTTCATGAAGGCGGGTCTGGCAATCGACGGAGGATTCGTTTGAGGAATCTTCCACCTTCAAACCGGCTTGATCCGAGGGCCCCGGATCGGAAAGGATGGTGACGGCAACAGGAGTGCCTCCTCCTCACGTTTGCCCAACCCGCCTAACAACCCACGAATCCATGAATTTTTTCCGGACCGTTCTGTTCGTTTCCTGCTGTGCATCCATCGCTTCGGCGGACGAGGTGCGGCCGGATGAAATCCAGTTTCGCAGGCAGGCGGTGACGCGCATGGTGTTCGATGCCGGGCAAAACATCCCGCTGGCTTCGCTGCGACCCGCGCAGGTGGTCGACCTCGATCTGATGCATCCGGAGTTGCAGCCGACACCGGGTGTTGTCTGGAGCTTGAAGGATGGAAGCCTTTCCGGTGAAGCCAAAGAGGCTGGCGGAGCGTCGTTGCGCTGGGTTGGCGGCTTCAACCCCTTCGCCACCCATGATCTGGTGATCCAACACGCCGAAGGGGATGGATCGGCCGGGTTGAGCTTCCTCGATTCAAAGGATGGTAATTCTCTAACAGCCAGTTTGCGGTTCAAGGATGGCAAGCCAGCGATGATCCGCTGGCAGGTGATCGCGGGTGGGAAACAGGTGGTTGAAAAGGAGTGGCCCGTTCCGGCAGGCACCGCGACCAAGGACCTCACTCTACGCGCCCAGATGTCGGCGGTGGGAGTCAACCTGCTGTTAGAATCCTCCGGCAGGTCGGTTTTGGTTGGTTTCTCGGATTTCGCCAAGCACCTCGATTTGCGCGAGCGCGAAAGGTTTCAGCGGATGGACTTCGCCGTCGCCACCGAACTCAAGCCCGGTGCGACAATCCTGTTAGGCGGCGCTTCTTCGTATCTCTCCCCTGGATCCGGCCAGGCCGACATCCGGGCGATCACCGATGAGGAAGGCGCGCCGCTTCTCGACGAGGGTCGGCTGTGGTTCACCATTACGGTGCGCGGCCGCGGTTTGCCGCATCCGCTGCAAGGGGTCTTCTCGCTCAATCCATCGGTGTTCGATCTGCGTTTCGAGGGGATCATCGTTTTCGACATGGCGGATGGTCTGCTGCGCAACGAGTTGGCGTCCCATCTTTTCCGCGACAGCAAGTCGGGCGAATGGCGGGGCTGGACGACCGGTTTCAGCGCTTTGGGTGGAGCCGGAACGGCCGAGGGCAAGACGATCCTCGCCGTCACTTCGGCGCGCGATCCGCGGCGGGGATTTTCCATCATGCAGGCGCGTCCGATCGGCCTCGACGGAGCCCATGAGGATCCGCATGGCGTGTATGACAAGGAAGCTGGAAAATGGCGGCTGCTGCTGTGTGAGCACGGCAAGACCTATCGCGCCGGCATGTGGGAAAGCGATCACTGGGACCGCGGCTTCACCCGTTTGGCCGGTCCGGTGGAGATGGACAGCACCGGCACGCTGATCCAGAAGTTCGGCGATCAACGTTTCGCGCTGTTCGGCAGTGCGGACCGGAAGATTTACCTCCGGACCTATCCGGACCTGAAGCCCGCCGGTGAACTGAAGGTGACTCTGCCGCCGTGGAACGACGAGAACGGCACCCGCATCTGGCCCAACGTGATCCCCCTGCCCGCAGGGTATCCCGCGCCCTACATCGCGCTGATGATGGACCGGGCCAACTTCCCCGGCATGCCCAAGCCGAACTGGACCTACGGCGCGCTCTACCTCTATCACGGCCATCTGCCAGGGAAGTGATCGTGGGAGTGGCAGAAAACTGTTAGAAAGTTAAAAGGGGTTCAACAGGTAGATGATGGACTGTGCGCTTGTTGGGGTGTCTCAGCCCAAAGAGGAAAGCGAACCACGGATCAATGCAGATGGACACGGATTTTAAGAGATTTGCGAAAGACTCTTCGGTCACCATTGAGGTCGAGTGCCAAAAACTCTAACGATTGGATGACCCGTGTGAATCCTTGGGCTTGGCGTCTGCTGTTTGATTTGTTCCCAGGTCTGCGCTGCAAGAGGAGCTGGATCGGGTTCGAGTTCGGCATCTTCAAACCAAGCGAGGCTCGGATGACGGCGAATGGATCGGTGGCGGGATCTTTGGTGGAAAAGAAGCGGAGCATTTCGCCGAGCGTGTGATGATGAAGAAGCTCGGCGAGGTCATAGAAATCCTTTTTCGATCCTCGATTGGCGATGGCGTTGAGCTTCATGGCAGCAAGGTCCGGGACGGAGATGAGTTGGTGTCCTTCGATGATGTCGATGGGTGCGACCTGATGGTATGCGTGGCGGATGAGATCGATTTTCACGCCGTGCGAGACGAGGCTTAAGGAGTTTTTTGCGACGGAGAGGATGGTCGTTTCATCGAGCTTCAGCGTCTCGAGCAGGGTGTTAGGTGGAATTCGACAAGGGTGAAGTAGTCGAGATCCACCGAGAGACGATGGCCGAAGCGGAGGGCGAGAGAGGTGCCTTCACCGAGGGCGAAGGGCTTGAGTGCATCGCGGGAGAGGAGCCGTTGCAAGAGGGAGGTTGCGGGTTGCGGGACGGCATGGACGTGGAGCATCGGAAAGCGGATTGGGGGAGTTCGAACCACGCGCTGCAGAAGGCGAGGGATTTCGGGGAGAGGGTGCGGAGGCTTGTGGCGAGATCGGCCAGGCGTGGTTTGCCGTATTCGGAGACGAGGATCTGCCAGTCCGCCCAGCGGCCGTATTCGAGCACGCGGTGGGTGAGCCACGCGGCGTGTGTGACAGGGTGGATTTCTTACCGGTTCACATCCCAGAACAGGTGGTTGGACAGGGCGTGCATCGGTGCTGAGGATAGGCGGAGCTGGGGCGGATGTCTAGAGTTGGGATGTTGGGAGAGGGATGCTGAGAATGTGGTGAACTGGGGAACGATAGGCCCGGATGGGATGGCTCGGGTGGGTGGTCGTAGCGGCGGTGAGGGTGGCTGATTCGCGATGGGAATGTTTGCGGGCGGAAGTCGTTGCTCTGCTGTGTGGCGATGGGAGCTAGGGAGAGTTCGGGGAGTCTTTGGTAGTTGTGGAGGAATGGGATGCCGGCGGTTTTGGGAGGGAGGCGGGATTCGGTCATGCCGGGGATGGTGTAGGCTTCGAGTGCGGGTGGATCAATTGGTGGCGACAAAGGGAATTGGAAGGGACACGTAGGGCGTGGATGATTTCGAGCTTGCAAGTGAGAAGGAGTTTTCCTATCGAATCTACATCACCAGTCCGCTGATATTTCGACGAAAAAACGGAAAGAATAATTTTCCATTTTGTGATTTTCTTAAATCCATAGAATCAGTATAGCTTATGTTTAGCTTTTTCAAAAAGATTATTGATGACAAAACTGCATGCGCGTATTGCGGATTGCTCACAGGCGCTCGTCCTTTAGCGGTACCTGTTGGACGCGAGGTTCGGCACGATCCTATTCCTTCTGCTTCTGTCTATGTAGATCCTGAAATCCCTGCCGGCAGTCGTACCGTGGCAGTCTTTGATTATGAACTAATTTATCGATACGCAGGTGATGATGCACGTATTAACAGTCCACTCATTAGACTCGAATTCTTTCGCAGCCGAGATGGGAGAGAGAAAAATGTGTCATTCAGTTTTCGACCGTTATCCAGCATTTGTTGGATAAGTCTCTCAATGGATAATGATAACTATGATATGATTGATAGTAAGACGAAGATTACGGAAATCGAAATTGAAATGGCGGTTGAAGTTGCAAAATGGATAATTGCAGTTGCGGCAAAGTGTGGAAGGATGTCGGCGAATCATACAATTAAGCGAACTAATTTCAGACCCAAGTCCGTTTATTGAAAGTTTCATATCCACCCTCATTTCCCTGCATTTCTGTACCCTGTCGAACAACGATGCTGTGTTGATTCTCAAGGTGAAATTTTGGCAACGCTTTGAGTGGGATGAGAGAATTGGAAAAAAGGACTTTTGTGGTGGGTTAAATTGGTGATGAGCAACAAAGGCCTGATTACACTTCCGGATAAGCTTCCAAATTTTTTAATTACATGATAATACTTCTTTTAGATGAGCGCCAGTTCGGAGTGGCAGATGCCTATATCATTAACTCGTGGAATGAGGCTGAAAATCAGTGGATATTTCCTAATCTTGTCGGAGGCCTCAGTCAATATCGAGCTCAATTACCAATAAATGCGGCTGCTCCTATTTTGATTTTTGATCACCTGTCAGTCACGTCAAAAAAAGATCGACGACAAGGATTGGGGTCAGCAGGCATGTTGCTTACAATGCGTTACTTTAGAAGTAAAGGCGCGCGAGTTGCATTTCTCAGGATTGCAACACAAGATGATGATTGGTATAAAGGTAAGATATGGCGTCAGAAAATGTATGAAAAGCTGGGTTGGATAGTCCTTGACAATCATGATTCCGAGCAAGGTGACGTGCCGATAATGTGGCACCCGATGAGGGGTGATTTGTCGTGTCCAAGAATTGACGAGGTGGAATTGAGTTTGGATGACGAGGATCTAAATCCTATACCATTTCTCGATATTTAGCTCGATGAGGAAAGTGTGGTGCTGAAATTGTCTGCTTTAAGTGTCCTTACAGCTTCACTTGCTCGCAAATCTCTTTAGAAGGAGAGGGAGAGTTTTGCGATTTTTTGGCAGAGTTGGGGGAAGGGGATTCCAGCGGCGGCGGCTTTGGGGGGGAGGGAGGTTTTGGTCATGCCGGGGATGGTGTTGGGAGGGAGGCGGGTTTGACTTTGAGGCCTTCGGCTTTTGCGGCTTTGCGCTGGCGTTCGTCGAAGCTGAGGAAGGTTTCGGCTTTGAGGAGGAGTGCGGCGGCGATGTGCATGAGGTCGAGGCTGCGGGTGCCGAGGGTTGCGCTGTGACGGTTGGCGAGTTCGATGGATTTCGCGAAGAGCGCGGAAGCGGGGACGGGGGTGATGGTGAAGATTCCGTTTGCGAGGTCTTCGAGGAACAGGCGTTTCTTCAGGGCCGCGTTGGTTGCCGTGATTTCATTCCGGAACACCGCCAGGTGAAGCGCGTTGAGGAATTCGAGTTCGCCAAGTTGTGTCAATTGGACAGAAGTCTTCTGGCGGGCCATCAAGGCGGCGGCTTGGGGGCTGGTGGTTTCCTGTTTGTAGAGGGTGACTACAAATCCAGTGTCCGCGTAGGCGTTCATCGGTCGCCGCGGGCGTAGTCCACCACACTGGAAAGGCCTTTCCCCGGTTTCTCGTTGGGGAAGTGTTGGCGCATGCGGGCGAGGAAGTCCGGCATGATCCGATGGAGCGAGGGTTCCGGTTTGATCGGTTCGAGACGGGCGAATGGCTTGCCCGCGCGGGTGATTTCGACGCTTTCCCCTTCATCGATCCACCGTGCGACGGTGGGGAAGGCGTTGCGGAGGTCGCGGATGGATGCCGATTTCATGGTGAGACGAATTTGTATCACACGGGGCGCGGCGTCAAGGATGGTAGCGGGTTGCCGACCGGGACGGTCGGGACACATTGTTAGAGGGTGAGGGAGAGTTCGGCGATTTTTTGGCAGAGTTGGGGGAAGGGGATTCCGGCGGCGGCGGCGGCTTTGGGGAGGAGGGAGGTTTCGGTCATGCCGGGGATGGTGTTGGCTTCGAGGACGAAGGGGCGGTTTTGGGCGTCTAACAGGACGTCGACGCGGGAGTAGACTTCGATGCCGAGGGAGCGGTGGGCGGCGAGGGCGGCGGCTTGGACGGCGGCGGTGGTGGCGGGATCGAGGTCTGCGGGGCAGTGGTAGTCGCTGCCTGCGCCGCCGCCGCCGAGCCATGGGTATTTGTTGGCCATGTCGTAGAAGCCATCGCGAGGGGCGATGTGGACGATGGGGAGGGCGGTGTCGTCGAGGATGGCGACGGTGAGTTCCTTGCCTTCGATGAATTCCTCGATGAGGAGGTCGGTGGAGTATTTGGCGGCGTCCGCGATGGCGGCGGCGGCGAGGGCGGGATCGCGGACGATGGTGACGCCGACGGATGAGCCTTCGCGCGGGGGTTTGACGACGAAGGGGACGGGGATGGAGGGGAGTTTTGGGCCGTTTGAGACGTCGAGGATTTCGGCGCGCGGGGTGGGTACGTCGGCGGCGGTGAAGCGGTCTTTGGCGAGGTTTTTATCGAAGGCGATGCGTGAGGATGCGGAGCGTGCGCCGGTGTAGGGGATGGCTTGTTGTTCGAGGATTTCCTGGAGTTGGCCGTCTTCGCCGAAGGTGCCGTGGATGAGGTTGTAGGCGAGGCCGGTGCCGGGTGGGAGGTCGATGGTGGTGCCGGTGACATCGACGGGGAAGGCTTGGTAGCCGAGGGATTGGAGGGCTTTGAGGACGGCGGTTCCGGAGGCGATGGAGACTTGGCGTTCGGAGCCGGGTCCGCCCATGAGGACGGCGATTTTGGTGGAGTGGAGCATGGGGTCGAGGGGTGTGAGAGAAAGGACTTATAGGACCTATAGGACTTATTTCAGAAGGTGGGGAGGTCTTCGCCGAGGATTTTGATTTCGGTTTCGAGGTCGACGCGGCGTTCGGATTTGGCTTTTTGTTGGATGGATTCGATGAGGTCGAGGACGTCGCGTGCGGTTGCGCCGCCGAGGTTGGTGATGAAGTTGCCGTGGATGTCGGAGACGGCGGCTTGGCCGTGGGTGGTGCCTTTGAGGCCGAGGGAGTCGATGAGGCGGCCGGCGGGGAGGTATTCGGGGTTTTTGAAGGTGCAGCCGGCGGAGGCGGCGACGGGTTGGGAGGTTTTGCGTTTTTCGCGTGAGGCGTCCCAGCGGGCTTTGATGTTTTCGGGTTTGTCGTTTTTGCCTTTGAAGACGGCTTGGAGGGCGAAGTTGCGGCGGAGTTCCTGGACGTTGCGGTATTCGGCGAGGATTTCTTCGCGTTCGCGGGTGCGGATGACGCCGTCTTCGTCGAGGAAGGTGACGCGGACGACCTGGTCGAAGGTTTCGATGCCCATGGCGCCGGCGTTCATGCGGAGTGCGCCGCCGACGTTTCCGGGGATGCCTTCCATCCATTCGAAGCCGCCGATGCCGCTGGCACCGGCGAGGGAGGCGAGTTTTTTGAGGCGGACGCCTGCGCCGGCGGTGACGTGGCCTTTGGCGTCGACGGAGACTTCGGAGAAGACGCCGCCGGTGGGGTGGATGACGGCGCCGCGGATGCCGCCATCGCGGACGAGGAGGTTGGAGCCGCGGCCGACGACGCGGATGGGGAGGCCGCGTTGGCGGCAGTAGTCGACGAGGAAGGCGAAGGCGTAGAAGGAGTGGGGTTCGAGCCAGAATTGTGCGGGGCCACCGACGAGCATGGTGGTGTGGCGTTTCATGGGTTCGTAGAGTTTGCCGTCGATCTCGCCGGGTGGCATGAGGGCTTTCATTTCCTCGAGGGTTTTGAAGTCGGCGGCGAGGCGAGTGCCGGCTTCGTGGACGTTTCCTGCGCCGAGGGTGATGAGGAGGTCGCCGGGTTCGAGGGCGTTGCCGACGGCGTGGTGTGCGGTGGCGAGATCGGGGAGGTAGGTGGCGGGGATGTGGCCGTGGGCGGCCATGGCTTCGACGAGGGTGTTGCCGGTGATGCCGGGGATGGGTGGTTCGGAGGCGGGGTAGACGTCGGTGATGAAGACGCGGTCGGCGGCTTGGAGGACTTTTCCGAAGTCGTCGGCGAGGGCCTGGGTGCGGGTGTAGCGGTGGGGTTGGAAGAGGACGACGACGCGTGAGGGTTTGAGGGAGCGTGCGGTTTGGAGGGTGGCGGCGAGTTCGGAGGGGTGGTGGCCGTAGTCGTCGACGATGCGGAGGGCTGGGGAGAGGTATTTGGTTTCGAAGCGTCGTTTGGCACCGGCGAAGGAGGAGAGGGCGCGGGCGATGTGGTGGAATTCGGCACCGGAGATGTCCGCGATGGCGATGGCGGCGAGGGCGTTGAGGATGTTGTGGTTGCCGGGGATGCCGAGTTCGATATCGCCGAGTGGGGTGCCGTTTTTGCAGACGGTGAAGGCGGAGGAGCCTTTGAGGTCGCGGATGTCGGTGGCGGTGTAGTTGGCGGGGTGGTCTTCGTTTTCCCAGCCGTAGGAGAGGGCGTTGGGGCGGTGGGCGCAGACTTCGGAGGCGACGGGGTCTTCGGCGCAGTAGATGATGTTTCCGGAGGTCTGGTCGGCGAGGGTGGAGAAGATTTGTTTGATGTGGTCGAGGTCGCGATAGAAGTCGAGGTGTTCGGCTTCGATGTTGAGGATGACGGAGTGTTGTGGCTGATAGAGGGCGAGGGTGCCATCGCTTTCATCGCCTTCGGCGACCATGGCGTCGCCTTGTTCGGACCAGTGGGCGTTTGCGCCGAGGATGGGGATTTCGGCGCCGACGTAGTGGGAGGGTTTGAGGCCGGCCTCGCGGAGGAGGTGGGCGGTCATGGATGAGGTGGTGGTTTTGCCGTGGGTGCCGGAGATGATGATGCCTTTGCGGGTGTGGAGGATGGCGGCGAGGCATTCGGCGCGGCGGAGGAGGGGGATGCCGGCTTTGGCGGCGGCGGCGTAGGCGGGGTTTTCCGGGCGGATGGCGGAGGAGTAGACGACGAGGTCCGCGCCTTCGGTGGAGGATGCGGTTTGCGGGCAGGAGAACTGGAGGCCGATGCTTTGCATGCGCTCGGTTTCCGCGGTGGTGACTTTGTCGGATCCGCTGACTTTGTGGCCCATGCCGAGGAGGAGGAGGGCGAGGCCGCTCATGCCGGAACCGGCGACGCCGATGAGGTGGACGTGAAGGGGCTGGGTGCGGTCGGTGAGGCGTGAGGTGAGATCGGTCATGCGGTGGGGAAAGTGGAGAGGGTGGAGTCGCGGACGCGGGCGTGATGAAAGACCCCGGCATGGCGTGTGGAAATCCAAAAGATTGCGGAGGGGGGTGGGGTGGTGGGATTTTGTTAGAGGGGGCGGCTTGGCTTGTGGTGTCCGCTTCGATGAGGTCTTTGGGGGCGGCTTCCGGTTTTGTTGGCAGGGGGGTCGTGGGTGGCGTGCCAGCCGAGCGGTTTGTTAGATCGGGGTGATGGTGGAGAGGATGGAGTCGCGGACGCGGTCGGCGGCGTCTGGGATGGCGAGGGAGCGGGCGGCTTGGGACATGCGGTGGTGGCGGGGGAGGTCGGAGAGGATTTCGGTGGCGAGTTGGGCGAGTTTTTGGGCGCTGAGGTCTTTTTCCTGGATGAGGGTGGCGGCGTTGGCGTTGGAGAAGACTTCGGCGTTGCGGGTTTGGTGGTCGTCTGCGGCGTAGGGGTAGGGGACGAGGATGGATGGGAGTGCGGCGAGGGCGATTTCTGTTAGGCTGGATGCGCCGGAGCGGGCGATGACGAGGTCCGCGGAGGCGTAGGCGGAGGGCATTTGGTCGCAGAAGCCGATGACGTGGTAGTTGGGGCGGGCGGTGGTGATTTCGCGGACGCGTTCGAAGTCGGATGCGCCGGCGATGTGGAGGACCTGGGTGTTTTCGGGGAGGTTGGCGGCGGCTTGTGCGGCGAGTTCGTTGAGTCGGCGAGCGCCCTGGCTGCCGCCGGTGACGAGGATGGTGGGTTTGGCGGGGTCGAGGCCGAAGCGTTCGGCGGCGGCTTCGCGGGTGGGGAGGTTGAGGATTTCCGGGCGTGCGGGGGTGCCGGTGAGTTGGGTTTGGCGGCCGGGGAAGAAGGTTTTGGCGGGATCGAGGCCGAGGAAGACTTTGGTGCAGAAGCGGGAGGTCATCACGTTGGCGCGGCCGGGTCGGGCGTTGGAGTCGTGGATGAAGGTTTTGAGTCCGAGTTTGTGGGCGGCGTAGACGGGAGGGAGCGAGGTGAAGCCGCCCATGCCGAGGACGGCGTCGGCGTTGAAGGATTGGATGATGGATTTGCAGCGGCGGATGGAGCCCCAGAGCCGCCAGAGGAATGGGAGCATTTTGGGGGAGAGGGTCGCGGGTTTGGCGACGGCGGGGACGGTTTGGAATTTCAGGTGGGAGTATTTTGCGGAGGCTTCGGCATCGACTTTTTTCTCGGAGACGAGGAGGAGGACTTCGTGGCCTTGGGTGCGGAGGGACTCGGCGACGGCGATGCCGGGGAAGAGGTGGCCGCCGGTGCCGCCACAGGCGATGATGATTCTGAGAGGAGCGGGCACGGTGGGTGGGGGTGAGATGGAGAAGAGGCTGGCCGCGATGAGGTCTGCGGTTGCCTGGGGAAATCGAAAGAAATTTGTGAATCTCCGGCAATGCGGAAAACCCTGACGGAGGGGAAAGTGTGGGGCGGGATGGTGTGGTGGTGGTGGGGAATGAATCGCCGTGGTTGAAGCATGTGGATGGGAGCGAGGATCCGGCGCGGGGTGGGTTTGATTGTTCGGGGGCGATGGTTTTCGTGATGGAGAAGGCTGGGTTGAAGCCGCCGCGGAGTTCGGCGGGGCAGTGGGAGTGGTTGAAGAAGCATGGGCGGCTGAGGGAGGTTTCCGCGGAGGCGAAGGATGTGGGTGATGCGTCGCTGGCGGAGTTGAAGCCGGGGGATTTGTTGTTCTGGGCGGAGGCGGACGGGGTGACGAAGCGGATCCATCATGTGGCGATGTATCTGGGGAAGGAGAAGAAGGACGGGCGCGCGGTGATGATCAACTCGACGGACGGGCGGAGTTACCGGGGCACGAAGGCGAACGGCTATGGGTTGTATGATTTCCGCGTGCCGAAGGCGGAGTCGAAGTCGAAGCTGGTGGGCTACGGGACGCCGCCGGGGGTGGAGGAGGGAGACGGAGGTTGACCTAACAATTGTTGGAGATCGGTTTCCGTTAGAATGCGCCAATCGCCTTCTTCGAGGTCTTCTGGCAGGGTGAGTCCGCCGATGGAGATGCGTTTGAGGGAGGTGACGTGGTTTCCCGCGGCGGCGAACATGCGGCGGACCTGATG